>ERZ809224.2770-NODE-2770-length-10345-cov-5.563557_pt1 | contig 10345 bp, 8 predicted proteins | sample MGYA00520513_ERZ809224 | MGnify/ENA primary metagenome ERZ809224 (study PRJEB31576, sample SAMEA3212658) | Homo sapiens | biome: human-gut; feature: human gut; material: fecal | place: Sweden | collected 2012 ...
AGTCGGCTCCTTCAGATATTTTTTTGTATAGCTCTCCCTGGCGTAGATCGCCTTATATGCGGTATCCCGCAGCGAGCGGCTGACCCGGATTGAATTGTTGTCCCGCAAATAGCGCCGGATTTCACCGATAATCATCGGCACCGCATAGGTCGAAAATTTCACCTGAAGACTTGTATCAAAATTATCAATGGCTTTCATCAGGCCGATACAGCCAATCTGAAACAGATCGTCCACATTTTCACTGCTGCTTGCAAAACGCTTGATTACGCTGAGTACCAGCCGCAGATTACCTTTAATGTACAGCTCCCTTGCATTCTCATCGCCCTTTCGGATCCGTTCGAACAGAAATTCCTTTTCGTCCTCCGTCAGCACCGGAAGCCTTGACGTGTTCACCCCGCATATCTCTACCTTATTAAGCGCCATGTGATCATCCTCCTGAAACTGTTCCTCTATCTAAGATGATTCACATTTCGCGCCCCGGCTATGCGCGGCTTTCTGAAATAAAAAAACTTTTCCGCCTTGACAATGCTATACCTCGAGCCGCACAATCTCTCTTCGCAGTCGCTTGATGATACGTTTTTCCAGCCTGGAAATATAGGACTGGGAAATACCGAGCAGATCCGCCACTTCCTTTTGCGTCTTTTCCTCTCCGTCCCGCGTATTGATCCCAAACCGGAGCTGTACGATCATCTGCTCGCGCTTGGAGAGCTTCCCGATCGCATGCTGAAGCGCACTATACTCTGCCTCTGTCTCCATGTCCCGGTAAATAACATCCTCATCGGTTCCCAGAATATCTGAGAGCAACAGCTCATTTCCATCCCAGTCGACATTTAAAGGCTCATCGATCGAGACTTCCAGCTTTGTCTTGCTGTTGCGCCGCAGATACATCAGAATCTCATTTTCAATGCAGCGGGATGCATAGGTCGCCAGCTTTATCTTCTTGTCCGGATTGAACGTATTGATCGCCTTGATCAGTCCGATCGTGCCGATCGAGATCAGATCCTCCACACCAACCCCGGTATTATCAAATTTTTTCGCTATGTATACCACGAGTCGCAGATTATGCTCGATCAGACGGCTGCGCGCCTTCGCATCGTTTTCCTGCCCGAGCATCGCAATGAGCTGCTGCTCCTGCTCCGGCTCTAAAGGCGGCGGCAAAACGTCTGTCCCTCCAATATAATGCACCTCATTTGTGCGGCGCAGCAGGACATCTCCAAAGCCTGCCGCCATCTTCAGCTGAAAACGCTGGGGCATCGCAATCTTTACTATCATACTGATCACTCCTATCTTTCCGGCCAATCCTTTTTATCTGCCGCCGGCATGTTCGGGATGTAAAATAATCCCATACGCAGCCTTTAAGCTAAGTGTCGCTGCACTGACTGCGAGCACCGGACGCTCTGTCACGACGGTCTTTCCCCCGTATACCGTCTCCATCCGATCCGCAATCACTGCTTTCATCCATCCGCTCTTTCCGATCGAGTGATATGGAATCAGGCACATGCCCCGCTCCGTCTCCCACCCGGCTGTCAGCAGCTTTTCTGCCTGCCCGGGTGAAAGGATACTCACTGCTCTTCCGGTAAGCGGCTCTGTCAGCTGATTTCCGGTATCAACAAGTCCTGTCATCTGTACCGTCGTCGCCCCTACGGTGACAGATACACATGCCTGACTGTCTGCCCTCCTGTTTTGCCTGCTGCGTCGTCGAAAGCCCTGATACAGGATGCCAGCGGCTGCAGCTGTCCCGGCAAGTATCGGAAGCCCGTACCATTCATTCAGTGCCTCCAGTACTCCGCCGAAGCAAAAGGTGACAAATATCAGGGTAAAGAACTGCGTTCCCCACCACCGAAGCGGCCGGTGCTGTATTCCTGCCACACAAATAAGTGCAGACAGCATACACAGCGGCCATAAATCCGACCATCCAATACAGACACAGACCGTCATCAAAAATGCGCCGGTCGCACCGCCCAGTATGATACGCCGCAAATGGAATGCCTGATCCATCACCAGTGCCGACAGACTAAGAAGTATACAATCCGTCAGGAAGTGTTCCAGAAAAAACTGGTCAGCGTAAAATTCGTAATACACAAAACACCCCCTGCGGTGCAACTTGCGATAAGTATACTCCGCAGAGGGTGTAATTTTTGTCAAAACCGGGTCCGGAATTGACTGTTTTCATTTACAGGATTCGACATCTGTGTGCGCCTTCTCCATCCATCCCTGTAGCTTTATATTGCCAGATGTGCTTTGCGCAGTGCCGGACGAAGCGCCAGATATACAGCCGATGCCACAATTACGGACAGAACCGCGTTGATTGAGGTCGCTGTGATGTTCCATGCCAGCGTCACATCCGCCGCTGCCTTTCCAAGGATAATGCGCTTGTAAAAATAGCCGAACAGCGGATCAAAAATCACATTAAACACCAGTCCGCAGACCGATGCCAGCACAGTCCAGCGCGCCACATAGGCCTGGTCCGTCGCCTGATCGATTTTTCCGATCCGATGGGCCACCAGCCCGGTAATCAATCCGATACAGAACTTCAGAATAAAGGTTTTCGGTGCATACACAACATAGATTGGATCAAGCAAGTCGCCGATTGTCATTCCGATCGCACCGCCGATACCGCCCCAGACGCCGCCAAGCACAAGTGCCCCCAGCACACACACCGCATTTCCAAGGTGAATTGACGTTGCGTCTCCACCCGGAAGGGTGATCTTGATCTGAAGGAATGTGAACACGACATACGAAAGTGCCGCAAACATTCCGGTCATTACAATTTTCTGCATTTTCTGTTTTTCCATACTTCCCACTCCTCTTGATTTGCTATCTTTTTATACCAGAAGCAGTATACCTCCGTGTGGCATGAATGAGAAGTGCCATTTCTATGAAATTTAATCAGTCCAGTTTATCCAAAAATAAAAGCACACATATTTGAAGTCTCCTTCAAAACATGTGTGCTCTTTTTTCACGCATTGATCTTAGCTTCTCTTTAAGAAATCCGGAATCTGGATATCCCGCTCCTGCACCTTGCTGGTCGGAGTCCGCATCGTACCGGTCGTAGTCGATGCCGGACGGGTCTGCTGTGCCGGTGCGGATGTCGCAGGCGGTACACGATGAAATGTCGAAGATCCTGCCGGCTTTTCCTTGCGGACAAAACTGAAATCCTGAGAGGACGACATACTGCCTCTGCGGGATGGCTTCTCCGGCTTTGCATTGACATCCTCAAGGCCGGTCGCGATAACCGTGATGCTCGCCTCATCTGCATAGGTGTCATCGTACATCGCGCCGAAAATAATATTGGCATTGTCGCCTGCCATCTCCTGCACATAGCTTGCCGCATCGTTGGCATCCATAAGGGAAATGTCTCCGGAAATATTGATAATAACATGGGAAGCACCCTCGATCGTCGTCTCGAGCAGCGGGCTGGCAACTGCCTGCTTGACTGCTTCGAGCGCCTTGTCGTCGCCCTTGGCCTGTCCGATACCGATGTGTGCGATACCCTTGTCCTTCATGACTGTCTGTACATCTGCAAAGTCCAGATTGATCAGCGCCGGGAGATTGATCAGGTCTGTGATACCCTGAACTGCCTGCTGCAGCACCTCATCTGCCTTCTTCAGTGCCTCCGGCATTGTCGTCCGGCGGTCTACGATCTCAAGCAGCTTGTCATTCGGGATGACGATCAGCGTGTCAACATTCTCCTTCAGACGCTCGATGCCTGCAAGCGCATTATTCATGCGTGTACGGGCTTCGAAGCGGAATGGCTTCGTCACAACGCCGACAGTCAGAATACCCATCTCCTTTGCGATCCCTGCCACGACCGGAGCTGCACCGGTACCGGTACCTCCGCCCATACCACAGGTAACAAACACCATGTCCGCACCCTGAATTGCCTGACGGATATCCTCCGTGCTCTCCTCAGCTGCCTGCTGACCTACCTCCGGCTTCGCGCCTGCGCCAAGTCCTTTGGTGACCTTCTCTCCGATCTGAATCGTTGTCGGCGCCTTGCACATGAGTAGCGCCTGCTTATCTGTGTTGATCGCAATAAACTCAACACCGGCAATTGTATCCTCAACCATGCGGTTCACTGCATTATTCCCGGCTCCGCCGACTCCGATTACTATAATCTTCGCAGCAGATTCCGTTTCGTTTGACATAATCTCTAACACCGTGTTTCCTCCTTTTTGCAGCGAAGCATTTTCTTCACCATCCCGTGGCTTACGCTCCGCCCTGCTCTTCCAGTAAAGCGGACATTCATAATCCGCTTCGCTACTTGCTCATGAACGCAGTCGCTTCGCGATCTGCAATAAAGCGGACATTCGCAATCCGCTTCGCTATTTGCTCATGAACGCAGTCGCTTCGCGATCTGCGTTCAAATACTTCCCGTCCATGGGAAAAATCTGTCCTCATGTGAAGCAAATCTTCACATTCCATCGGTACGGGATCGCACCGCCGGGCAGCATACCCGATGGGAGTCAATCTACGGTATCGCATACTATCCCCACCGTACTATCTCTTATAATATAGTCATTCGCAAAATTAATCAAGTAAATTTTCAAAAAAGTTATAAGCAGCTTTACTGTACCAGCTCCCCTGTGTCCGGATCAAACCGGTTCATATACGCATCCACGACATATCCGTCAGAGTCCACACTGCAGCCGGATACCGGATTTCCGTTTGCATCGACGACTGTCCCGTTCTCTACATGAACATTGTACACAAGCGTTCCCGAGGAATCAAATACCATGCTGATTGTCGCAGACGAATCTCCTGCCTGATCTTGGCTGCCATCCACGTTATCATCGGAAGAAGCCGCACCGTTGTCGTCCGCGTTATCATCGGAAGAAGCCGCACCGCTGTCGTCCGCGTCATTTCCGACTGTCGCATCCCCGGCCGTCGATGAATCAGAGCCCGTCCCGGCATCTCCGGCTGCGGAAGTATCATCTCCGCCGGTATCGCCAGACGTGTCCGACTCGGTCTCTGTTTCTGTCTCAGGCTCATCGGAAGGTTTATAAACGATATCTTTTGAAGGAAAACTCTCCAAATGCAGCACCCCATTTGCATTATCTATCTTATTTAAGATAGCGCGAAGGTTTGCAATTTTTTCTTCCATATATTCATTTTTTCCTAAAATCGCTGTAACCTTACCAATATATACGGTAATATCGCCATTTTCATCAAACCGAATTTCCTGTGCTTCCAGCCCTTGATATTTCAGCAATTGTGTTATACTTAAAATTGCTAATAACTGCTCATTGCTAGCAATTGAAATCTTCTGATACAGCACCGGCGTATCTACATCAGCTCCGGTCACGACCGGAACTCCGTCATAGACCTCATCCGTAATGGCAAGCACCAGCCCGTTTTCATCAAAATAGGCGTTGCTCCCTTTATTTACATAGGCCACCGGATCCCGCTCCGATACATCTACCCGCACTTCAAACGGAGATTTCATCTGTACCTTGATGGAATCCAGAAACGGCAGTGTATCCGGAATCGTCCCGTTCCGGTATTTCCACTGAAGATACAGTGTATTTTTCATCAGAAACCCGTCCAGCAGACCATCTGAAATCTCTTCTGCCGCGTGACGGCTGTTGCCATATACATTCACCGTCCGTACCTGGAAAAGCATCATAAACCCTGCCAGCACCACGATCAGCAGTACCAGACCGCCCAGCCGGACCGCCCTCTTTTTTCTTTTGTTTCTTCTCATACCTGGTCAGTTCCTTTTTTTAATCTCTTACCTTGTCTCGGATTCGTGTCTCCGGATATTCGCCCCCAGAAGGCACAGATCTGCTCCGATATCCTCATAGCCCCGCGAAATATATTCCAGTCCGGAGATCTCGCTGATCCCTTCCGCAAAGAGGGCCGCCACAACAAGCGCCGCGCCTCCGCGCAGATCCGGTGCACGAAGTGAAGCGGCATGCAGCCGCGCTTTTCCTTTTATGGTGGCCAGATTCCCCTGCACGAAAATCTCCGCGCCCATCTTCTGCAGCTCCTGAGCTGTACGGAAACGACTCTCAAACACCGTTTCCCATATCCTGCTCTGCCCGTCGGCCCGTGCACAGACCGCCATCAATGGCGACTGCAGATCGGTCGGAAATCCCGGATAAGGGGCCGTCCGGATCCCGGGTAGCGCTTTTGGACGATGCTTCATCTGAAAATACATGCCGCCAAGATGGTCTGCCCGACATATTCCGCCCATCTGCAATAGTACTCCTGCAAGCGTCTGATCTGCCGCATAGTTTTGCAAATGCAGTTCTCCTCCCGCAGCTGCTGCCGCAAACAGATAGGTCCCGGCCACAATCCGGTCCGATGCGATCCGAAACCGCACCGGATGCAGACACCGCCCGCCCTCGATCACAATCGCATCGCCCATCCTTTGCAGCTTTCCGCCACGCAGGTTCAGAAAACGGATCAGCTCATCAATCTCCGGCTCCTGTGCCGCATGCTCGATCCGCGTCTCCCCGGGAAGGAGCACCGCAGCTAATATGCTGTTCTCCGTCGCACCCACACTTGGCAGGCCAAGACGGATCGTCCCGCAATGCAGCCTGTTCCCTTCTGCCGTAATTGCCTCCCCCTCACAGGAAAAGGCAGCCCCAAGCCGCTCTAAAGCTGCAAGATGCAAGTCAATCGGACGCTTTCCGATCGCACATCCGCCCGGTTTGGGCAGCACCGCTTTTCTCATTTTACCAAGAAGTGCGCCCAAAAACAAGACAGAAGAACGGATTCTTGCCGCTTCTCCGCCGATAATTTCATATCCGGCAGCCGTTTCGGCATCAATACGAACTGTTTTTCCGCTCTGATTCACCTGGCAGCCCAGCTTGCGCAGGATATGTAAAGTATCCTCCACATCCTTAATCTCCGGACAGTTTTCCAGTTCACACGGTCCTTCTCCAAGCAGACAGGCTGCCAAAATCGGCAGCACTGCATTCTTGGATCCCTGAATGCTGATTTCTCCCTGAAGCGGCGTCCCGCCTGTCACAATCAGTTTTTCCACAAATTCCGGCCTTCCCGCCAAACGGCACACGCCGCAGCATAACAGGTGCTCTTAGTTATATTTTATGCACGTGATTTCATAAGGTGCCGCATGCCAGTCGTTTTCGTACGCTTATTTTCTCCACCGGCTCACTGACAGTGCAAGCCCCATCTCGGCGAGCAGAAAAAGCATGGACGTCCCGCCGTAGCTCACAAAAGGAAGTGTAATTCCCGTATTCGGGATTGTATTCGTCACGACAGCAATATTCAAAATCACCTGAATCGCAATATGACCCATGATGCCCGCCACAATCAATGCCCCAAAAAGATCCGCCGTATGCGTGGCAATCACCATGAACCGCCAGATCAGCACCGCAAACAGCAGCATCAGAAACAGTGCCCCAAAAAATCCAAGCTCCTCACAGATCACCGAAAAGATCATATCATTTTGTGCCTCCGGCACAAACCCAAGCTTCTGGATGCTTTTTCCTATCCCGCGTCCGAACAGCCCTCCGGAGCCGATCGCATACAGTCCCTGCATCGTCTGGTACCCTTTCTCATACTGCTCCGGATGCCGCCAGATCGCCACCCGTTCCAGCCGGTATGCCTCCAGACTCAAAAAAATGCCGAGGAAACCGGAGCCGGCAAGCAGCATCCAAAGAAACGGCAGATATCTTGGATTAGAGATAAACAGCAGAATACCCGCTATACCGAGAATAATAACGGCAGTGCTTAAGTTATTTGTCCCGACCAGGCCCACGATCGGCAGCACAAGCGCAAATACTGCAGCGCTGCGCCACCAGCCGACTTTACCCTGGATACGGCTCACCGCAGAGGCGAGCAGCAAGATGACTGCTGGCTTTGCGTACTCCGCAGGCTGGAAGGAAAACGGTCCGATCGACAGCCAACGTCTCGAGCCATTGTAGGCATCCCCGAACAGCAGCACCGCTCCGCTTAAAGCCAGAGAAATGAGATACGCCGGGACGGCGAACCGCTCCAGCGTATGATAATCGAGTCTTGCGATGCCGTACATCAGACAAAAGCCAAACAGCATCGCAAAAAGCTGTTTTTTTAAATAATAAGCAGCATCACCAAAACGGACCTGCCCATTATATGCACTCATACTGTAGAGAACCAGCAGGCCAAAGCCCGCCAGCACAAAAACGGTCAGAAGCAGCAACCCGTCTGTTTTTCCGGCTTCTTTTCGCAAACGCTCACTCCCGTCACAGATTGTTTACCAGTTCCTTGAACATCCTTCCCCGCACCTCGTAGTTCGGAAACATGCCCCAGCTCGCACACGCCGGCGAAAGCAGCACTGCATCTCCCTTTTTCGCGTGATCCGCACAGAACTGCACTGCCTCGGCAAGGCTGTCCGCAAATACGATATCCGTAAAGCCAAGTGCCTTTGCCTCTGCTGCGATCTTCTCTCTCGTCTGTCCGATCAGCACCAAATATTTTACCTTCCCGTCAAACGCCTGGATCCATTCGGAATAAGAAGATCCCTTGTCATACCCGCCGCCAATCAGCAAGGTCGGGCGATCCATCGCCTGAATACCCTTGATTGCGGCATCCGGATTCGTTCCCTTTGAATCATTGTAATAAACGACACCATTTTTCTCAGTGACAAATTCGATCCGGTGCTCCACTGCCTTAAACGCACATACCACCTTGCGGATCACCTCAAGCGGTACCCCGTAAGCAAGCGCCATTGCCGCTGCCGCCATCACATTTTCATGATTGTGACGTCCCGGCAGGTTCAGCTCTGCCGTCCGGCAAAGCTTCTGCACCCCGTTCTCATCGCGATAGCAGATCTCTCCGTCGTCCAGATACATTCCCTTTTCCAGTTTATGCAGACTGCTGAAATAAATGACCTTTGTATGTAATGTCTTTCCGAATTCCCGCAGAATCTCATCCTCATAGTTCAGCACACATGTATCGGACTCTGTCTGATTTTTTGTAATCAGCTCTTTGACCCGTATGTACTCCTCCATCGTGTGATGACGATTCAAATGATCCGGCGTGATGTTCAGAATTGCGCTGACCTTCGGTGCAAATTTTTCGATCGTCTCGAGCTGAAAGCTGCTGATCTCCGCCACCGTCACAGCATCGTCTGTCATCTTCGGAGCCGCCTCGGTATACGGATTGCCGATATTGCCGACGATATAGACCTCCGGATGGTATGCCTGCATAATCGCTCCGAGCAGGCTCGTCGTCGTCGTCTTTCCATTTGTACCGGTCACGGCAAGGACATCGCCCTTTCCACATTCATACGCGAGCTCCACTTCCCCCCAGATGTGAATGCCTTTCTCCTTCATTGCAAGCACGACGGGCAGATCGCACGGCACACCCGGACTCATGACCACCAGATCCAGCTGTTCCATTTCTGCTTCCGGAAGCTCACCAAGTACAATACGGACCTTACTTCCTGCCGGAAACTCCGCCAGAAGTGCGTCCTTATCCTTTTCTGTATTTCCATCATAGAGAATTACTTCTGCACCCTTTGCGAGCAGCAGATGTGCCGCTCCGATTCCACTGATGCCGGTTCCGAATACGAGCACGCATTTCTTTGTCAGTTCCATTCTTCTTCCTCTTTTCTGTTCTTACATTTCGCAGCTAATTCAGCCCTACCAGACCAATTACACACAAAAGCGCAGTGATTACAGTAAACACCGTTACGACCCGCGTCTCGGACCAGCCGCAGAGCTCAAAGTGATGATGGATCGGCGCCATCTTAAAGAAACGCTTTCCACCGGTCTTCTTAAAATACGTAACCTGAATCATGACAGAGAAAATCTCCACCCAGTAAATCAGTCCGATAATCAGGATAAACATCGGAAGCCGCATCGCGTAGGCTGCGCCAGCGACAAATCCGCCGAGTGCCAGCGATCCGGTATCACCCATGAACACCTTCGCCGGATAAACATTAAACAGTAAAAAGCCGATCAGTGCACCCGTTACCGCCGCTGTCAGCGGCTCAATTCCTGCACCCAAAGTCACCGATGCCGCTGTAAAGAACACAGCTGCCATCGTCGTCACGCCGGTCGCAAGCCCGTCCAGCCCGTCGGTAAAATTGACACCATTGACCGTTCCGATGATCGCAGGGAACGCAATGACCGCCGATGCAATCCGCACCCAGTCTCCGCTCAGGACCTTCCCTCCGGAAAACGGAATCAGGATCTCCAGGCTCGACGGATCCTGAATCCACAGGTACACGACAAACACCGCCGTCACAATGATCTGCCCGAGCATCTTCTGCTTCGGATACAGGCCGTCTGAGCGGCGCAGCACGACCTTCAGGTAATCATCGAGAAAACCGATGATACCAAAGCCAAGGATCAGAAACAGCACCGGAATCATCTTAGGGAAACGTCCGATG
>ERZ809224.2772-NODE-2772-length-10336-cov-3.804202_pt1 | contig 10336 bp, 3 predicted proteins | sample MGYA00520513_ERZ809224 | MGnify/ENA primary metagenome ERZ809224 (study PRJEB31576, sample SAMEA3212658) | Homo sapiens | biome: human-gut; feature: human gut; material: fecal | place: Sweden | collected 2012 ...
AGAGAAAAAGAGCCGTGAACAAAATGATTTAAAAAATCATTTTGTCACAGCCCCTCATTAATGTCATACAAGACTTACTGCGTTCCAAGCCTGAGCATTTGTGCTGCCGGCTGCATATTTTCATCCCATACGAACGCCTTAAGCTCTATTCCTTCGGAAATCATCATCGGAGGAATATCTAAAATAAGCTCTTCATCATTAGATTCCGGAATTTTCGCCGATGAAACTCCTATTAAAACTCCATCTCTGTATATTGCAGTATATACAGTACAGTTTGTTAAATCATCATCAGCGTTTCTTGTAAGTTTTACTGACGTAAGCTGTCCGCTTGTCGGCAATACATCCGTATCAAGATATTCTGTTCCATCAATGATAACAGACGAAACCTGGCTATTTATCGGTTTCTCTGTCGGAGGAGCCGGTGTTGCCGGAGCTTCTGACGGCGTTGATGTCGCCGGAGCTTCTGACGGTGTCGATGTAGCCGGAGCTTCTGACGGTGTTGATGTTGCCGGAGCTTCCGACGGTGTCGGAACATCAGCAGCCTCTCCTGTTATTGCAAGATCCTTGATTTGAACTGTACCTGTGCTACCTCTAAGTACAAAGGTGAACTTAACAGAGTATGTATCCATACCCTCCGCAAGTCCCGAACCTGAAGTCCAGGTAAAGCTCTTTTCTTCCCAATCCTGATCGCTTACTGCTTCTGTGTGGATATCGCCGATCGTGCGATTGTTTCTTACCTCCGTTGCTACCTTTACATTATTAGGTTCGCTCGGAACAGTTGTGTCTGATTTCATTGTAAGCGTATCGCCATTAAGATAGAAGCCATGGCTGTTACGCTTTGTAATATCAGATTTTTCCTTAAATGTTATTGTATATTCAGTATTCGGCTTAATATTTTTTATCACCGCAGAAACACCGTACAATACGTTGTTTGGATCAGCATCTATATCAGCATCGGCATCGCTTGTGATTGTCATTATATTGTCAGCAAAATTATGTGAAGCGCCTTTGCTGTCATTGCTGTATTTATACCATACAATACCGTAATCCTCTACCTCTCCGCTGAATTCCTCTTCAAAGGTATCCCATACATTTGCATCAGGATCGTCTGTCGGAGGAGTTGTCGGATTTATAGTCGGGGTTGCCGGAGGAACAGTTACTGTTGTGCTGTCCTTGCTGAGCATAATATACGGAAGCTGTGAAATATCCTTCGGAATCTGGTTCTCTGATACATTTCCGTTAGCATCATGCGCTCCCACTACATAATAGTCGTTGCCCGCTGCTCCTGATGCAATAGAAGCATCATATGCAAACAAAAGCTTGTATTCGCCGGACGCCGGTTTCGCATTCAAATCAAGTTCCGTCTGGCTGCCTCCGCCGTACTGTGCGATATATCCTTCACCGTTTACATAGCTGAAGCCGTCCTCAGTCTGATCATATATATTCGTCAGCTGTCCGCCTGCCGTATTTTGTCTTATAAAGTTCAGCTTTGCACCTGTGTATGTTCCCTCGGGGATGTTGAAGGTCATTCCGAGTCCAAGTCCGTATCTTATAAAGAAGTTACGTGAATCGGAGCTGCCATCGGCAAGCACACGTTCGATAGAATCAGGAACAACATATGTTGTTGTGTCTGTGTTCACAAGTCCGGTTATGCTTACTGCTTTCTTCGGCATTGTAAATGAAGCTGTTCCGTCGTCATTGTAGGTTACCTCTGAAAGTGCGCCGTTCTCATCCTTTACAAACAGCGAATATTTTGCAAAATTACCGCTCAATGTAACGTTTTCGCCCTCATATGCCTCGTTTACTGATGCAGCTATGCCTTCCTGTGCCGTTATAGTATTCGGCAGTGCCTGAGCTATGCCTATCCATGAAAGCACCGGATCAGCGCCGCTTTCTTTGCTGACAGAAACAGTTATAACTGTCTGCTCAGTAAGCTCAAAGCCAACGCTCGCTTTTGCACGTTCAACCGCAGGAGTGGACTTTCCGTCAAGACGTGCATCTTCACTTCCAAGCTCCGTTTCTCCGCTGCTTACAGTCACCTTCATATTTCTTGCCGCATTGCCGGGCCAGAACTCATGGAATCCTGTCGTTACGCTGTATCTTCCCGGCTCAAGCGTGAACTGATAGTCAATCGACTTATCCGTCTTTGCGTACCAGCCTGTTGTATACTTGTTTCCCTGAGTCATATTGTTATCTTTCGGAGAGTCGTACGCATCCTCGCCGCTGGAAAGTCCCCAGCCGTCCTTTACCTCGGTCTGATCGTTTACAGTGTTCACGAGCTTATCCGAAATAGTCTTCACACCATTAAATACTGATGTGTCTGAATCATTACAGTCAACGAAATAATACATGTTATCCGGATATACGCTTATTACGCCCTCGATAACTGTTCCGTCCTCAAGAGTTCCGGTTATTGTCGTATCCTCATATACTTCACACTCATCAATAGTTTTATCCCATACAACGCTGCGTTCAGCGTCTTCTACCATAACCTTTTCAGGTAAACCCTTATCCGGTGTTGTATAGCCGATATGTCCTATCTCCTTAGAGAATGCAGGTTCTTCAGCAGAAGTACTCTCAACAGCATTAAGAGCTATGCTCTGAGCTGTATACTCATCATTATCCGCCTTTGACATCGGCTTGAAAGTATATTCGTAATCAAATATATATCCGGTATTGATTCTTGCATCCTCTCTCTGTTGAGGTCCGCAGCTTGAATTTCCTATACCAAGTGACTTATGGTCAATATTGAAGTATGTATAGCCTTCCTCCATTGTGTATCTGTTCGTTGAAACAAGCTCGTACGGATGCATTGAGCCGTTTCTGAGATCCTTTGTGCTGTAGTGGAGAGCTGAGACCTCAAGGGCGTTTTTTTCACTTGCCTCCCAGTTCGGGTCTGTCTCCTTGCCTTTATATTCCTTATTTGCTGAAGCAAGGATAGCTGTTTTTCCGTTATCCATAACAGCCCATGTAACATCATTTACAGTACCTGTTTCCTGTGTGTCGAAATGCGGGAAGAACATATCCGTTGCCGTTGATGAATATATTCCCTTTACGGCGTAGCTGTCACGTTCACGGTAGCTCTCGGAAACCGGATAATTATATCCGTATTCGCCGTCCTCCGTTACCTTCGGATCGATACCGTTTCCGTACCAGGTTATATTCTCGAAGTCATCGTCAAGCTTCATCTGTGAACCGAGACGAAGTATATATCTTCCGTCCGCCGTCTGCTTCGGCATATTCATTGTATCAAGATACATTCTGTATGTCACTGCACCGCTCTCGTCAACAACGTAACGCAAAAGCTCTCTTGCATACTCATCGCCGTCATACGGTACCTTAAGCTTTACACCAACGTCTATAACATAGCGGCCGTCTTCATCCTGACTATAGCCTATTGTATTCGTTACAGGAATTATGTTTTTCTCCTCATCGGCATACTTCCAGTTGTCGATCTGCGGACTGTCGTTTGCGTGCTCGGCACGTGAATAGTTCGGCTTGAGCTCATGGATGAGCGTTTCACCGTTGTATACGTAGTTCGAGAGGAAGCCTGTCTTCTTGCTTATCTCAAAGCTGAAGTTATTTCCTGTAACCGTGAATTTATCTGCATCTTCTGTAACGTTCACTCCATCGCCGCCTACCTCTGCGGGTACCGGTTCAGCCGGAGCTGAGCCCTTTACGGCTGTAAGTACATCATCACTGAGGTCAAACTGCTCGTGAGCTATCTCATGACCCGCTTTAACGCCCCATGAAGCATCCTTTGTTACTAACTCTACATAGAGTCTGTACTCTCCGCCCGGCATAAGTGTTTCAGGAAGCGATGCCGAATACGGGATAGTAATCGTTCCTGCCTGCTTCGGGCCTACCGACGGAAGCTCAGCAACTGTTCCCGAGCCTATCTCCTTGCCGTTTTCTGTAAGCGACCAATTAAGACTGTACTCGTTAAGATTCGTGAAGTTGTTCTCGTTGTATACTGCAACCTGCTGAGCTTTCAGATTTTCATCCGTTGTCCAGCCGTTTTCAAGCTGCTTCTGAGCATATATCGGCGTCTCCTTGAACCAGAAGTTTTGATACTGGTACTTGACTTCATATATCTCAGGCTGCGGCTGACGATCCGGGGAAACAAGACCGTTTCCGCTGAATGAGCCTCTGCCTCCTCCTGAAGCTGTACCGTCAGGATTAACGTTTCTGCCTTCGAAGTTGATATCTCCCCAGTCACCGCCGTAACCTAAGAACCAACCCTCACGCAGTTTGCCGTATAAATCCTCATGCGCAAGGTACTTGCCGTCTGCATAGTAATCGTACGGTTCCGGAACTATGTTCGAGTTTGAATCCGTCTTCTTTACTGTATTGTCTTCTGTATTTGTTACTCTTGAAAGCGGAACGATTCTCGACTGATCGACCCAGTCCCAGATACACGCGCCTATCATGTTTTCTCCTGAACGGATTGCATTCCAATAACCCTCAAGGTCTCCCATGGCGTTGCCCATTGCGTGAACATACTCACAAAGGAAGTATGGTTTGCCCGCCGTGTTCTGTTTCGCCGGCATCTCCGGATTTACCGCCATGTTCTGTGTCTTCTCTACTGTCGGATACATGTTGCTCTCTGTATCCGTGTGCTCATCCCACTGCACAAACTCCGAATGCACAAACCTTGTAGGATCCTGCTCATGGAAATAATCTGTCATCCAGTAATATATAGGACTATTCTCTTCCGTAATCTGCCCGCACTCATTTCCGATCGACCATGAAACTATGGAAGCATGGTTTTTCAGAGTCTGATACGATGTTTTCGTTCTGTCCTTAAAGATATCTCCGAGAAATACGTTGTATACCTCATAATTTGTTCTGTCCTTATTAGCAACAGCATGACACTCTGCATTCGTTTCCGCCATCACATAGAAACCATATGTATCTGCAAGATAGTACAAATACTCGTCGTTTGCGTAGTGCGAGGTACGAATAGTATTTATATTATACCGCTTCATTGTCTGAAGGTCTATGTCATAAACCTCTTTTGAAACATATTTACCGGTAAGAGGATCGGAATCATGACGGTTCGTACCCTTCATCAGGAGCGGCTGACCGTTTATCTTTATCTGAGAATAAGTTGCTTCAGTCTGCGCCGCATTTTCGGTGTCTACATTCGCTGTGTATTCTATCTCACGGAAGCCTACGAGCAGCGCTGATGATGCTATGTCAGTATCGCTTTCATCTTTAAGATTTAGCGAAAGCACATACAGGTTCGGCTTCTCTGCCGACCACTGCTTGGGTGCCTCAACCTTTACGCTGCTGTCTTCAAATACGAGCTCATCGCCCGCCGGTATAGCCTTATCCGTCGTAAACTCTATAGTTTTTACGACAGTCTCTAAATTATCCTTGTCGTAAAGGTTTGCTGTCACCTTATATCCTGCCGGAATTTCCTCATCGGTGTTGTTTCTGAGTTTGAGGTTCTTTACAATGAGATCTGCATCCACATAAGCCTCATCAAAATCAGTCTCAATTTTATAATCCTCGATCGAAACCTCCGGAACGGAGATAAGGAATACATCACGGAAAATACCTCCGTCATAGAGCATATCCTGATCTTCAAGCCATGTTCCGTCACAGAATTTATGTACTCTTACAGCAAGAGTATGATCCTCGCCGTCAGAAACATAATCGGTTATATCGAATTCATGAGGTCTGTATGAATCCTCGCTGTAGCCGATAACCTGACCGTCTATGAATACATAATACGCCGACTCAACGCCTTGGAACGAAATTCTTATTCTGTCGTTCTCCTTCTTTTCAAGACCGTTTATATTTATCGTTGTTCTGTAAAAACCTATAGGATTATACGCCACCGGAGCCTCACCCGGCTCAAGAGTTCCATACATATCGCTCTTGCCGGTGCCCTGCGGCTGTTCTCCTGACTGCCACGGCATTTTCACATTGTCATATATAGGACAATCCCATACCCATGTTTCATTCTCACCGTTTGGTGTATTTTTGTTGTTCCACCACTCGCCGTACGAGGTCCAGCTTGAAGGCATTGATACATTCTTTTTCCATGTATCGTCCTGCACAAAATCCTTCGCTGCAAACGCATTCGTAGTACCGTCAGCGTTTATCAGTCCGCGCTCAGCGCCCATTGCAAGATTTTTTACCACCGTCATATCCCATTGATTTGACGCTCCCTTGCCTGTGAGCATTTTTACTCTGCTTGATGTTTCCTTTGCGTAATTCACAGCCGATTTAAGCGCCGTCTGCTCATCCTGATACGGTATCGCCGAATCGGTGCGCGCATCAAGCCTGTTCCTGCCGACTACGCTGTACATCTTGTTTTCCTTGTCATTGTACTCGGTAAAGGTCACATCTTCGGTTTCCATATTCTTATCGATTATTTCCGAACCGTTCACTTCTCCGCCCTCCGCACTTGTCATTGTAGGAACGGCAGATGAAAGCATCGCCGCCGCCAGAATGAATGACATTATTTTTTTGTGTTTCATATGTTCCTCCTTTTTATTATTCAACAGTCACAGCATCGCAAACGGAATTTTGCTCCCCATTCCAAAGGAACGCTTTTACTGTATTGACCGCAAGTCCGTTTGTATCCATACTGAATTCTGTTCTTCCTTCATCCGCATCACGCGATACGAGCTTAAGCAGCCTGCCGTCCTCATCATAGGCGGCAAGATATGCCGTGAATTTCTCGTCCGCGCCGCGGTAATTTATATTATATACTCCCGAAACATTCGTTCCATCAGCCGAAACTGAAATGTTTCCCTGCGGTATATATACCGACTCCTCAAACAGCTCGAGATCCTTTATCTGCACAGTTCCCAATGCACTCCTAAACGTGAATTCAAGCTTTGCGGCAAGTACATCGTCTCCGGGAAACTTATCCGTATCTATTCCCGATCCGGACGTCCACTCTATAGTACGTTCCTCCCAGTCCGTGTCGGCGCATGCCTCCTGATGAATTCCTATGTTGCCGTTATTGCGCGTAAGCGCCGCATGGGTTACCTGGGCAGCATCGGTCACATCCGAAACCGCGCTCGCCGTATCCGGCTTCAGATACAGACCGTGTGCCGGATTCGTGACCTCGGTAAGCTCCGTTTTTTCTTTGAAAGTTATATAATATTTTGTGTTAGGCTTTATGTTCTTCATGACAGCCGAAACTCCGTAGCATACATCAGCAGGCGCGGCGCCGGCATTGCTGCTTATCGTAAGAACCCCGTCCGCATTGAGCTCATACGAGCCGCCGCTGCTGTTGTTGCTGAACTTCTTCCATACTATCGCGCTGTCGTCCTTCCCGCCTTCAAACCTGTCCGCATAGTCGCTCCAGCGTTCCGGATATTGTGCAGGCTCCGCCGTTTCCGACGGCGCCGGCGTTGTATCGGCAGATGCGCCGTATGAAAGAATTATATTATCAAAGTATGCAGTTGGATTGTCAACGGTATATTCAACACTCATAACAAGCGCCTTCGTGCCCGTTATGCTTTCTATTGAAAGCGGACTTGAATTCGCCTCGTCAAGCGTGTAATTACCGTCTTCCTTATCCTGTGCTACTGTTGATTTATCAATTGTAATTGTGCTATAACCCCATTTATCGTTTGAATCTGTCACTTTTGCTATTTCAGTTCCCAATGCAGAGGCGTCGTTTTTAAATGCAGCAAGCCGCTCCCGTGTCAGAGCCTCGCCCGCGCTGTCATAAGCGTACAGCTTATATGTGCCGCTGTAGTTTCCGCCGCCATGACCGGAATGTATGGTTATTTTTTCAAGGTTGTCAAAATCTGCCTGTGCTATATAGAAGTATTCCGGCGATGAAGTTATTTTCCATTCCCTCACATCTCCGTTGTTTATACTTCCTGCCGAAGCCGCTGTATCCTCAGTAAATGAATACTTTATATCTGTATATTCTCCCGGCTCTTCTGTCGATTCCGGCTCGGCCGGATATGCTTTAATAAGCGCATCATATTCTTCATTCGTTATCGGAAGTATGGAGCCGTGGCGAATCACTCCGGCATCGGTCGTTGTTTCGTTCAACTCATATGAATCACTATACAGATTGTCAGCTGCAAACAGTCCATAGCCTTCCAATCCGCCGCCAAGACTGTCCACAAACACTCCCCATCTGTTCTCATGGTTGAACTTGAATGCCGTCGGACCTTCACAGTTTCCTATGCCCATATTCGTGGCATACCACGGTCCCTCAAGACTCGCCGCATACTCACAGCCTACGCGCTTGGTGCTCTCGTTTTTAGAATACCTGTAATATATTCCGTCCTGTTCAAGAATAGTTGTGTCTATAACATGATTATCGCGCTCTATGTAAAGCTCGGGAGTGGAAAACGTTCTGAAATCTGATGTAAAGCTTCTGTATATCCTCTGCTTTGAATTGTCTTCAAGCGCCTTTTTCTGCTCAGCCTTGGTCATGCTGTCATAACCTTCCGGCTTTTCGGGACATACCATCGACGCCCAGAATACCATATACTGACCACGATCCTCATCCCATATACTCTCCGGCGCCCATACGCAGCCTACGTTGAACGGTTTCTCTCCGTTTTCAAGAACTATATCATCGCCTATTGCGTATTGGCGCTGCTCAGACCAATTTACAAGATCATCTGATTCCCATATCATGATATTTTTCGAAGCTCTGTACTGTGCCGCGTTCCAGTCCCTTGTCTGGTTTATAAGCAGATCCGTTGCAACTATGTAGAACTTATCGCCCTCCGGTGAGCGGACGATATGCGGGTCTCGCACACCCTTTGTCCCGAGATTGCTTTCAAGTACCGGCTCGCCGCCGTTTAATACATTCCATTCTATTGCGTCCGAAGATACGCTGAAATATACCTTTTCGTTATCAAGATCACCTGAATTATCTTTGCCGACAAAGTTTACAAAGAGATATTTGTCATACTCGTCCTTTACCTCCGTTCCGGAAGCTGCCGTTATCTCCATACTTGACTCTACCGGCTCTGTGAGATAAGTTTTGCCCTCATAGGTATATCTGATATTTGCCCCGGGAAGCGTGTAGCCGTTTTCCGGTACGTTTATAAGTTCAACTCCATCACCCGCTGTTATTTTTACTGCGCTGCCTGTAACGCTGCCCATTTGTTCAGCATTTTCCGAATTAATTTCAACAGGTTCTGTTATCGGATTTGAAGTATATATTTTATCATTGAAAGAATAAGTAACTGTAGTATTCTTTGCAATATAACCGCCGTTTTCTAATCCAATCAGCTCAACGCCGTCTGAAGCACTGACCCTGTATCCGCTCTCCTCCGCGTTTATACCCATGCGCAATACACTTCCCGGTTCAAAGCAGATGATCTTCGATAAAATTTTAAGCAAAAAAAATAGCCTGCGTGGCTCTTAGTGCCACGCGGCTACCATGGGATCATCCCATTATCTGTTTTTCTGAATTCGGTCGGGGACATGCCTGTTTCACGCTTAAATACTGTAACAAAATATTCCGTACTTGAAAATCCACATTCTTCGGCTATCTCCCTGACCCTTTTATTCGGATATATCTTCAGCAGGTTCTTGGCATAGTTGATCTTAAGCTTTCTTACCGCCTGCATAGGAGATATATTATAAACTCTTTTGAACAAATGTGTCAGTCTGCTCTCTGTTACCCCCATAACCTCCGCAAGCTGAGTAAGGCTTATGTCCTCTCCCGTATGGCGATAAATATAGTTTACCACCGGGGCAAACTTCGTAGACAGTATGTCAGAGTTATCCACTGTAACATCCCTGACCATCTCTGATACATATATAAAAAGCGTGTACAGCAGCCCCGAGCAGCGCGCCGTCTTAGTGTCTATAGTACTAAAAAGCAATTCGAATATTTTGTTGAAATACATATTAATAGTGTTAAATTCCGTTTCACTGATTCCTTTGACAACAAAGCTTTTCCCCAGTCCGAAAAAATCAAGTATATTGTTTACAGCAGTACCGTTAAACACTATATAAGATACCATCCACACATCTGAAACTGCCTTATAGCTTTGCGGAACGTTTCCCGCAAAGAAAAACAGGTCGCCTCGCTCTATTTTATGTGTCTGTCCTTTCTCATCTGTGAAGATTCCGCTGCCCTCACGGCAGAGTGTGAGCTGACAATTCGGATATCCCTGCGGGCGATCAACCGGCTCCTGCTCATGACTCATATTCGCCCCACATACATACAGCGGCAACAAACCCTGACGCTCATTTTGCGCCATATCTTCCATAACGCCACTCTCCCTTCTATTCAGGAAATAATTATATCATAAATGCAGTACGCATGTCAATAGCCCGGAAACACGGTCGATCTGTTTTATTTTTTCAGAAAATACGGTATTTTGAT
>ERZ809224.2786-NODE-2786-length-10294-cov-9.930169_pt1 | contig 10294 bp, 7 predicted proteins | sample MGYA00520513_ERZ809224 | MGnify/ENA primary metagenome ERZ809224 (study PRJEB31576, sample SAMEA3212658) | Homo sapiens | biome: human-gut; feature: human gut; material: fecal | place: Sweden | collected 2012 ...
TCGCCCGCACCAATTTATTGGCAAGAATTTCCACTTCTTTCAATTCATCATCGGTCACTTTTCCATAATGGGAAAAATCGAAGCGTATCCTTTCAGGTGTAACCAATGAACCGCGCTGTTCGATATGATCACCCAATACCTGCCTGAGTGCCATATGGATCAGGTGCGTGGCAGTATGGTTATTCTGGGTTTCGGTCCGGATTTTTTCATTGACGGTAGCTTTAAATACCGCAGTCAGGTTTACCGGCAGAATGGTCGTCTGGTGGACAATCAGATTATTTTCTTTGATCGTATTCTCAATAAAGATTTTTTCCGTTTCGCTAACCAGGATTCCCACATCTCCTACTTGTCCGCCCGCTTCCGCGTAAAACGGAGTCCGGTCCAGCACCAACTGGTAAAATTGCTTATTTTTTGTGGTGACCTTCCGGTATTTAACGATTTTAGATTCGCTTTCCAACGAGTGATAACCCACGAACCGGGTACCCGGATGCCCGGGTATGATCTCCACCCAATCATCCGTTGAAACGGCGGCGGCTTCCCGTGACCGTTTTTTTTGTTCGTCCAATCCTTTCTGGAATCCGGCCATATCCACCGTAAGGTCTTTTTCTTTCGCCATCAATTGAGTCAGATCGATCGGAAAACCATAGGTATCGAATAATTCGAAAGCAAAATCACCGTCGATCTCTTTCTTATCGCCCAGCCGTGCACAGTAATTTTCAAATTTGGTAACACCATGGGAAAGCGTCCGAAGGAAAGACAATTCCTCTTCCTTGATCACGTTTTCGATCAAAGACCTGTTTTTGATGAGTTCCGGATAATGCCCGCCCATCAGTGAAGTAAGGTCAGCCACCACAGTATAGATAACGGGTTCTTCAAAGCCGAGGAAAGTATATCCGTAACGGATAGCCCTGCGCAAGATCCGTCGTATGACGTAACCTGCTCCGGTATTGGAAGGCAACTGGCCGTCCGCGATCGCAAAACCCACCGCACGTAAATGGTCTGCTATCACACGCATGGCAATATCCACATTTTCATCCTCTCCGTATTTTTTTCCTGCAAGGAAAGAAATTTTTTCGATCAGTGAAGTAAATATATCCGTATCGTATGTGGAAGTTTTACCCTGGACCGCCATACAAAGCCTTTCGAAGCCCATTCCGGTATCCACATGTTTTTCAGCCAATGGCACCAATTCTCCCGATGCCATCCTGTTGAACTGGATGAAAACCAGGTTCCACAATTCTACTACAAGAGGGTGGTCTTTATTGACTAACGAAGCACCGTCGGTCTCTGCACGTTCGTCTTCCGGCCGCAGATCGATATGGATCTCCGAGCAGGGTCCACACGGACCGGTATCTCCCATTTCCCAGAAGTTATCTTTTTTATTCCCGAATAATATCCTTGATTCGGGTAAATATTTTTTCCAGTATTCCCTGGATTCCAGATCTGCTTCAACTTTATCTTCTTCACTGCCTTCGTATACCGTAGTATAAAACCTTTCCGGATCCAGTTTTAGGACCTTCGTCAGGAATTCCCACGCATAATCGATAGCTTCTTTCTTAAAGTAATCACCGAAAGACCAGTTCCCCAGCATTTCAAACATCGTATGGTGGTATGTATCCCGGCCCACTTCCTCAAGGTCGTTATGTTTTCCCGAAACTCTTAAGCATTTTTGAGAGTCGGCCACCCGTTTATATTGCGTTTGTGCGTTGCCCAAAAATATTTCCTTGAACTGGTTCATTCCCGCGTTCGTAAACATCAGGGTAGGGTCATTCTTAATTACCATCGGGGCCGAAGGTACTATGGCATGCCCCTTAGATTCAAAGAAAAAGAGAAAAGCTGCACGTATATTATTACTATTCATAAAGTTACCGTTATTAATGAAACATTTTGCAAAAATAAGAAAAATGTAGATAATTTACTATTTTTGCATCCTGTTTTTAATTATCTTTATTCCATGAAAAGATTCACCCTGATTTTATTTGCCTTGTCGATTTTCAGTTCCTGCTTTTGCCAGGATACCGTAAGAACTTACTGGAGCAACCAACAATTAATGTCGGAAGGCTTGAAAAAAGAGAATAAAGAAGAAGGCCTCTGGACTTTTTATTACCGGAACGGTGCAAAATGGAGCGAGGGACATTACCGGAACGGGGAAAAAACCGGCGTATGGAAAGTGTGGTATGATAACGGGAAAATCTGGCAGGAATATGAGACACCGGAAGGCTCGTTTACAAGCTGGTTCCAGAACGGACAGATTGAATCACAGGGGAAACTGGCAAACGGGAAAAAGAACGGCGACTGGGTTTTCTACCATGAGAATGGGAAAATATTTAAAAACAACCAGTATGTTAACGACAGCGTTCACGGATATGTAAAAGAATACTTCAATAACGGGAAAATCCATTTTGAAGGATATTATGATAACGGCGCCTTACACGGATATGCACGATGGTTTACCAGGGAAGGATTTCCCGACATGGAAGGGAAATCGGTCCGTAATTTGCAGGACAGCACCTGGACATTTTATCATGAAGACGGCACTTTGGGCAGCCGGGGAAACTTTATAAACGGTTTGCAGGAAGGAGAATGGAAATACTTTTACAATGACGGCAAACTATGGAGGAAAGGATATTTTGAGAAAGGGAAACGTACCGGTATCTGGGAAGCCTGGTACGAATCGGGAGCCCTTAACCGGCGGGGACCGTTTAAAAATGATAAAGAAGAAGGCACCTGGACGCAATGGTATGAAAACGGAAACGTGGAGCACACCGGTGATTTCAGGGACGGGAATATGTCGGGAGAATGGAAGGGATACTATGAAGACGGGAAACTCAGTTACAAGATCGAGTATAAAAACGGGGAACGCCACGGCAAATATCAGTTTTGGTTTCCCAACGGCCGCAAACGTTCGGAAGGTAAATACGCCAACGGCAAAAAGGAAGGGAAATGGAACGAATACGCGTCCAACGGCCAGCTTTTCGAGACCGGGAGCTACCACAATGACATGAAGAACGGGAAATGGACATTTTACGACCAACGGGGAAGTATGATGCGCCAGCAGAACTTTACCGACGATGTAGCGACCGGCGTTTTTACCGAATATTATCCGAACGGAAAAAAACAGATGGAAGGACAGTATAAGAACCGGCTTAAACACGGGAAATGGTCTTACTGGAATCCGGCCGGCAAACTGGTTTACAGTGTGGAATTCGACCACGACCGCCAGGTTAAGATCCATGTCAATACCGATCCTTCGGTAAGGAAACCTTTTTAGGACAGTTTCTGTTTAACGGAGAATAATACATGAAGAAAAAAATTTCAATCAGGGAATTTATGGATAAACTAAAAATTACAGCAGGTGATCTTTCGATCAGAATATTCCATTTTAACTTCATCCAGGTTAACACCTATGTTTTATATGATGAGACCAAAGAAGCGGTGATCATTGATCCGGGCAACCTTTCCGGAGAAGAGAACCGGATATTGTCGGATTTTATTAAAAACGAAGTATTGTCCGTTAAATATTTGATCAATACCCATCCCCATATCGACCATATTTTCGGCAACGAATACGGCAAAAAAACGTTTAATGCCTCCCTGCTGATGCATAAAGCCGGTATACCCATTTATGAAAAGGCCGATGAATATTGTTCTTCCTATCCGTTTCAAAGGCCGGTATTCCCGGCACCGGACCAATATATCGAAGCAGGCGATAAAATCACTTTCGGAAACCAGGAACTAAGGGTTCTTTACACACCCGGACATTGCGACGGAAGCGTATCGTTATGGGACCCCCGACATGACCTGGTTTTTACCGGCGACGTGCTTTTCGAAGAAAGTATAGGACGGACGGATCTTCCGACGGGAGACCTGGATCTGCTGATAAAAGGGATCCGGGAAAACCTCTTTACCCTGGCGGATCATACGATCGTGTATCCCGGACACGGAGACAGCACGACTATCGGCAAAGAAAAAACTGATAATCCCTATTTATAAACTATGAGAAATAAAGAAGAATTTGAAGAACTGGAATCGGGATACGAAAGACGTGACCTCTATAATCAGGAAAGCTTGGATATTTTATCCGAAAGCTACCTCAACATGATACGGGTTACCAAAGAAGACCCGGAAAGGGAAGGACTGCTCAAAACGCCGAGAAGGGCCGCCAAAGCTTTTCAATTCCTAACCCACGGCTATAACCTTGATCCCCGTGAAATATTAAAGACCGCGCTTTTTCATGAAGATTACAAACAGATCGTGGTAGTGAAAGATATCGAGATTTATTCGATGTGTGAACACCACCTGCTACCGTTTTTCGGCAAAGCTCACGTAGGTTATATTCCCAACGGCACCATCGTGGGATTAAGCAAAATTCCCAGAATCGTGGACGCTTACGCGAGAAGGTTGCAATTACAGGAAAGACTGACCACCCAGATTAAAGATTGTTTGCATGATGTACTGAAACCGATCGGGGTCGCCGTGGTGATCGAAGCCCAGCACTTATGCATGTCAATGAGAGGGATCCAGAAACAGAATTCCGTGACCACCACATCCGAATTTACCGGAGCGTTCCTTAAAAACGAAAATACAAGGCAGGAATTTATGCACCTGATCGGAGCCAGATTACACTAACGACTTATTATGGAAGCAGGATTTCTTTATATAAAATCGAATTGTTCACCGGCATCGTAAAGTAAGAAGGAATTTTTCATATTGAATGTCAATATTTTATCTTTAACAGCAAGAAAAATAGCAAAAAAGTATAAATGATAAAGGAAAAAATACTATTTTTGCACTCCTAAAACGAAAGGATGTTTCAGTAGCTCAGCCGGTAGAGCACATCCCTTTTAAGGATGGGGTCCTGGGTTCGAATCCCAGCTGGAACACAGAAGAAAGCCAATGATCAGAGATTGTTGGCTTTTTTAATAAATTTAGAATTTAACCATAAAGAAGCCTGGGTATAGGTTGATTGATATTTTAATATTCCGATCATGTATACAACACAAAAACAGATTAAAAGACTAAAGATTTTAAATATTTTAGCTTGGACGATGATATTAATCTCGATTATCGGAATCTTTTTGGAGAATTACCATAACTTAATTAGTTTTGAAACATTGGGTGATTTTTTGAATTACATCATTCTTATGGGTATCGGAATCTTCGCATTAGTTTCTTCCAATAAACGCCTCCAAAAAATCAAAGATATTGAATTCAGCTTAAATGACGAAGAGTTTATATATAAACACCGTAGTAATGAATTTATATTTAATTCAAGCCAGCCGGCAAAATATATCAAGAAAACATTGAAGCATATTGAAATCCTTACCCTGGATGATCAGTTAATTCTAATCCCGCTTCAGGATTTCCGATTAGATTATAAAGAATTGAAATCCATTGAAAGTCATATCAATTCCATCAATAAATTTTTCCAATAAACCACAAAGGTATGAATATTCATAGACGGATCAGACACCTTAATATTCAATAGTTGATTTGATAAAAAACGATTGGACCATTTTATAACCATAATGACATTTACCCAGCCGATTGAATTTGCTGTCCTGCGGGGAAAACTCGAGGCAGAGGGAATTGAATGTAGAATATTGGACGAACTGACCGTACAAGTGAATCCATTTTATTCTAACGCCATTGGTGGAATAAAACTTCAAATAAGGGAAAGTGATATTCAAAAAGCTATTGAAATTCTAAAAGACGGTGGTTACATTAAAGACAAAGATTTGCAATCATTACCAAAAAATCTGAGCAAATTTGACAAGGCAACTTCAGAAGTACCTTTTCTTAAAAATTTACGGGTGGAGTTACGACTGATGATCATTATTGCTTTTGTTCTCTTGTTTCTTGGAGGTATCCTTTACCTTACATCTTTAATTTCCAACTTGAACGATTAATAAAATAGAGATTTTGATAAGCAAGAAATCAAATATAGAATGCCCGAATTGCGGATCAAGCGAAGTTTCAAAACCCAAACTTTCGGAACAAGCATTTGCAATTTCAATCCTGCTCTTAGGTTTTCCTTTACCATTTATCAGTAAGACCTATCATTGCTTTGATTGTGGGCAAGACTTCAAAGAAAAACAACAGACCAGTAAATAACATAGTATTATTAAATCGATAATGGTATCAATTTACCAAAATGAAGAGTAATGATGATCAACTGAATATTAAAAGGATTATTTATGAAAAAGTTAACATTGATATTATTTTTATTCTCAAAATTTTGTTTTGGACAAAATCAAGATCTTATATTTACCACAAGATATTATGATGGTGTGGATAAATGGGTTGCTTTTAATAAAATAAACGATGATTCAAATTATACTGTTGGATTTCTTTATATTGATGAGGAAGCCGGTTTTACTTTCGATTATGAATCACCTTTTATCATAAGAAATAATAAATTAGAAAAATTACCAAAAATAATGGACGGTAGTATAAAATATAGATTAACAGAAAAAACAGCACCAATAGCGATACTGTCTGAGGAACAGATAAAACAATTGGATTTGCCTAAAGAACCAGATTGGTTGAAATACTATAAAATAAACGAAAATGAGAACTCCTATCTTGTAAAAATTGGATATCTATACAATAAAGTTGGGGCAAGCCATAACGCAATAGGACCGTTATTAAAAGTGTATGAGAAAGAACCACATTTTCAAGGACTCGAATTTGAACTTGCATACGCATATAATGCTACGAAAAATTTTGATGAAGCAATTTCTGTTTTAAATAAAGCCATCAAAAATGAGCCTAAAAATTCTTTGTATTATAGGGAATTAGGGTTTGCTCTTAAAAATCAAAATAAATTAGATGATGCCGAAAAAACCTATTTGAAAGGAATTAAATTATCCAAAGATAAATCACAAAAAGCAGAAATGGCAATTAATATGGCTCAAAGTTACTTTATTGCCAAAAACAAACAAAAATTTGATGAATGGGCAAAGTTGACAAAGAAATATTCAGAAAAAAGTTCTCGATTTTGTCAATATATAGATTATCTTGAGGAAAATTGGAGTATACAATAATTAAATTAATATATGTAACAAAGGCTATTCTTTTGGATTATTGTTAATGTTGACCATCTAAATAACATAAGACTTCTCAATCACGATTGTGGCAAGTCATTTTGAAATATATTGAAAGATTATGTATCCATAAATATCTTCTTAATTCGGCAAAGCGAAAGAGATATTAAAGTTCCAGCCGTAGTATTTAAAATTCTCAAAACTGACAAATACACCCAAATTAACAAACATGAGGATATTATTCAGAGAGTAGCCTATCTCGATAAAATCCTTTACATACGGTGTTTTAAGATAGGAAAGATAAAGACTTTCGGTCATCAGGGTTTTGTTGAGGAAAGGAATATATTTCAGCAATAAGTAGAGACTCTCGTATTTGAAGAAACCGGATAACATCCACTGATTGGTCGACGCCTGGTAAACCCTGATGGAATGGTAGGTATCGGAAAAAACACCCAGCATTTCCGTAAAGCCGGAAACCCTGAAATGGCGGAACTCGGAAAAATGCATGCGGCTGTTGTTCGGAAACCATCCCGCGTAAAGGTGGTAGCTGTATGAACGAAGGATATTCCTGGAAATCTTCTGGGTAACGGAAAATTCCAGGTAATCGAAGTCGGTATTACTTCCCGCTATATGGGGAATCCCCTTTCTCCATAAAAAAGTAAAAGTAGGAAAATTGGAATGAAGCGGGATTTTGTTACGGTCCAGATAACGGTAATAGCGTTTCGGGGTATAACTCAATTCCACATCCAATAAAGCTCCCCTTCCATTGTCAAGTAATCCCGGATTTTGTTCGATATATCGGTTTCCTGGAATATTCGGCTGGTATTCCCTGGATTTGCGGTAAAAGAATGAATAATTACTGTTATTGGATAAGGCTCCCCGCCATTCGTAAGAAAAAGAAACCCGGGTATCAAATCCGTTAAAAGGTTCGATATGATGAACTAACTGAAGATAAGCATGGTCATAGACATGAACATAGTTCCTTCTGAAGAAAAGGGTGGACAAGAGATTTACATAAGGATGGATTCCACCGTGCGTATTGAAATCCCGACTATCCTTCCCTCCGGATAAGAATATCGACGCTCTTTTTTCGGGATAATATTCATAACCGGTTTCGGCCCTGAAAACGAACGCCTTTCTCTTAAAGGCTCCTCCCAGGATTAACGAATTATACCAAATCGTGCTGTCTTTAAATTTCCAGTTCAGGCGGCCGCCCAATTTTAATTTAATACCGTCCACCGGATTGAAAGTCAGGATTTCCTGTATACCCTTAAAACCATATTGCAAACGATTATTCCCGGCGACAAGCAAGGTATCAATATTCCGTAATGCGGACAATTTATTTTTCCTGACGGTATCCGCTTCTTTCAGTGCATAACTATGCTTTTCCTTTTCCGTTAGCGGAACCCGGCGATGTTCGTTCCAATAAACAGAATCCCGCGTGTAAGCGTCCCGATCAACCGTTATATTATAATTCCTTCTTTTTATTTCCAGCTCATCAGCTTTTTTTTCCGTACCGGAATTACTTTTCCTATCTTCTTTCTCCTTCGATTCCAGCAACGAAATAAGTTTTAGGACATCACGGTTGTTTAATTGTTCTTTTGTATAAATATCCTCGATCTTCCGGTCCAGTTTTTGTGATTTTACGGATTGCGAAACTGATTTTTCCCGCATTTCTTCGATTGTTTTTTTAACTTCGGTATTTTCACGTAAAAGGTAATTTCCGTATTGTATGGACGAAGACTGTTTTATATTGGCCTTGAAGCCAAGCATTCCGACGGTTTGATCCAGATAGGAAGTAAAAGGGACCCAGATATTTTCCTCCAGTTCCCCGAAATTCTGTTTAATCGTAAAATTCATCGAAACAATACTGAGATCCATGCCGGCTGATAGGCTGAAATAATGAACATGCCATGTCGAATCCACGATATCCAGATATCCGGTAAAGGCATAAGGATTATTATTTTTAGGGATAACCTGTATATGATAAATACGTTTTCCGTATTTATCATAGGAACTATTTTCCAGCCGGAAACGATAAACAGCCAAAGCTTCCGGGGAGAGCGGAGAAACAAAACCGCCCGTACGGGCATATATGTTCATTAAATTAAAACGATCCAGGTCCCCTGTCTCAATCTCTTCAGGAAAAGTGGTCCTTACCGAAAGTACCCGTTGTCGCAATGAATCTTCCGAATAACGGACTTCGCTGATACTTTCCCGGGTATAGATATCTCCCGGATTCAAAGATTTGTCTCCGGATTTTTCGATCTGCTTAGCCAAAAATTCAGGTATTTCCTGTATTTCCAAAGTTGCTTTACTATAAACTTCGGCTTGATAAAAATCGAATTGCCTGCGGTGATAAGGTGCCTTGGCTATTGCTTTGCGCATAATCGCATAAGCGGGATCTTCTTTCCCCGCTTTTACTTCTACCTCCCTTAAAGTAAAATTCTTTGCGGTAAGACGGAAGGTAAGCATCCGGGATTGAGAAATATCCACTACCTGCGTCAGGTTTTCATAATTCACCTGTCCCACGTGAAAAGTATATACGCCCGGTTTTAAATGGAAAGAGAATTCTCCGGATTCGTTCGTGGCATAAGCGCTTTTCGTCTCTTCCACGTAAACTGAGGCATACAGGACCGCCCGGTTTTCAGTATCAACTACCTTTCCTTTAACCAAAATTCCACCACCATCAACACCGGGTGTTTGCGCATAAATCAAAGACGTATACAGATATAATACCAGTAAAATTATATAAGGCCGCCTGAATGCCATTTTTTGGGCGCAAATTTAAAAAATTTATCTCTATAATATATTGTTAAAAAAATGAAAATTATTCTCCGGCAATTGGAAATGAATTAATGTGGAATATTCTTTATATCCTCCCTGAATAAAATATAAATTAGGATATAAATCTTACATACGCTTTCATAGTAATAAGATAAAGCCGAACATTTTATCATAAAAATTGTTATCAGATTTACAATAAATAATTATAATTTAAAAAAGATTAACTTATGGAAAAAATTAGATTCAAGAACTTCAAGGGTAGAGTATCATGGGGAAGTATCATCGGAGGTGTAATCACCGTATTGGCAATATCTATCCTGTTAGCTGTTTTAGGCGCAAGTATCGGATTCTTCACATTCGATCCCCTATCCAGTAAACCTGCTTCCGGAATTGGGACCGCTACAGGTATTATGACTATTATTTCGTTGTTGATCAGTTTCGCCGCCGGTGGTTTTGTAGCC
>ERZ809224.2788-NODE-2788-length-10279-cov-5.786189_pt1 | contig 10279 bp, 10 predicted proteins | sample MGYA00520513_ERZ809224 | MGnify/ENA primary metagenome ERZ809224 (study PRJEB31576, sample SAMEA3212658) | Homo sapiens | biome: human-gut; feature: human gut; material: fecal | place: Sweden | collected 2012 ...
AACATTTCCGGATTTTTTCCTGCAATAAAATGATCGCCTTCTATCAATACAAGTCTGGCGTCGGGCAGGCTTTCATAAATCATCCTGGTATGCTTCTCCCGGATCATATCTCTTGTACCCGCAATCACCAAAGTTTTTGCCAAAATGCCTTTTAGCTCCTCTGGCTTCACATTCGGATCATGTACCATCAATCTCAGCATCTCCGCATTTTTTCTGGCTTTTTCATCTCTTTGAGCAAAAGCAGAAGCCACCTTATAGCCCAACACTATCGGAATCTGCACCGATGCCTTCTCTCCTTTTCCATCCAGATTGGCACCATTTAAGATCAGCCGCTTCACTCTGCTGCCATATTTCATTGCAAACACCATTGCAATATTACCTCCGTCCGAGAATCCCAGGATATTTGCACACCCGATTTCCAGCTCATCCATAAACTCCTTCAAGTCCTCTGCGAACTGCCTGATGGAAAAAGCGGCCGTTCCTCTTGGAGATCTTCCATGTCCCCTTGTATCCACTGCAATCACACGATAATGTTTTGAAAAATACTCTATCTGATGCTCAAAATACTCCCCGCTCTCCCCATTCCCATGGAGCAGAATCAAGACTTCACCTTCTCCTTTTTCTCTGTAAAAAAGCTGTATATCCATCCTATCTCCTTTCTTTCCGTTCTACCCGCGCAGCTTTTACAATCAACTCCAACATTTTTCAAAAAACCTCTTTCCATTTTGCTCTCAAAATGCTATAACTTATTCTGTGCCGTCATCGGCAAACTATTTTTACAAACGGCAACAGAAAATATACAAAGCATAATTTCCATTATTGAGACAAGAAAGGCTTATACTCATGATATTCGGATTAGGAACTCTGATTAATACCGCTGCCGTTGTCGCCGGAAGCGCCCTCGGTCTATTTTTACATAAAGGAGTCAAAAAAGAATTGCAGGATGCTTTGATGTCCGGCTGCGGCGTGGCAAGCATTTTTATCGGCATTGCAGGCACCCTTCAGGGTATGCTCGTATTTGAAAATGGAAAGCTCGAAACCCAGGGCAGTATGCTGCTCATATTTTCTCTGGTACTCGGCAGCTTCCTCGGAGAGCTGGTAAATATAGAAAAACGCATGGACTCCCTTGGAAATACCCTCAAAAATCTGTTTCACGCACAAAATGACAATCGCTTTGTAGACGGCTTTGTAAACACCTCACTGATCATCTGCGTAGGCGCTATGGCCATTGTAGGCGCCATTCAGGATGGCTTAAGCGGCGATGCCTCCATGCTCACTGCCAAGGCAATCCTCGACTTTGTTATCGTAATAATCCTGGCATCTACTTACGGAATCGGTGTCATGTGCTCCGCACTTGCAATCCTTATCTACGAAGGCGGCCTGACCTTTCTGGCTCATTTTGCCGGAAATTTTATAAGCGAATCTTTGATCTCAGACCTGTCCTACATCGGTTCCGCATTGATATTCTGCGTAGGTGTAAATATTGCCTTTGGCAAGAAATTTAAGGTCGGAAACATGCTTCCTGCGCTTCTCGTGCCCATTTTTTACGCCGTAGGAACGACACTGTTCTGAAGCTTTGGGATTGTGTCAAAAAGTCGGCTCAAGTGATTTCTCATGCTTCCTCCGATGTTTTCCACAGCAGCATGTTTTTTTCAAAAATCCCTGAAATCTGCCCTGCGTCCTTCATCCAGGACAGATAGGACCGGACTGTGCTTCCGATCAACACATACTGCTCATAAGTCATATGCAGACCATAATCCGTAAAAAGCCTTTGCAGAATCGCCTCAAAGCACTGCGGTTCTCTGCATATCTCTCTGATATGCTCAGCTATCTCGTAAACCTTTTTCTTATTTGCCTCTGTGAGCGGCCGAATATCCTCAACAGCATCCGCATGCGCCGGAACAAATAATTTTCCCTTTAGCGCGGCTACTTTATCCAGCGTTTCCAGATAGGCTTTTACATCATAGATAAAGGAAAGCTGATATTTCTCCAGCGTGCTCTCGCTGCTCACGCAGTCCGCCAGAAATACCGTATCATCCGGCGTACGAAATCCTACCATATCAAAGAAATGTCCCGGCAGCGGTATTACTTCAATCTCTTCCGGGAAGTCCGGATCACTTATCTCCACTGCCTCACTTGGCGCAGCCATCAAAAACTTATGCTGCAGATCCCGAAATGGATAGCCGCCGTACAAAAAAGCCGGCTCCAGCACCGGGAATTTCGTAAACGCAGCCTCTATCCCCTTCGCAAAAACCTTGCAGCCATACTGCTGGCTTAAATATTTATTTCCGCCAATATGATCCGCATTGGAATGGGTATTCAAAATCCCCTTTAAATTCCATCCATTCTGCGTCAAAAGCTTTTTTACCTTTCGTCCGGTTTCTTTGTCATTGCCGCTGTCAATCAGATAAACATCCGTCTCATTTACTTTGTAAATACCAATCTTAGCAGGACATTGGATATAATAGCTCTGCAATCCCGCCTGAATCAATTCGTACATAATATCTTCCTCCTGTGTTCCGCCGCTCTGCCCATAAAACAGCTCTGTTGATTTCTGCTTTTATTATAAATGGGCGTCCCCAGTGCGTCAAGCAAACCTATCCCCTCAGAACCATATCCCATATATTCTCCTCCGGATGGTACAAAAGCACAAATTCCTTCCGGCATCCTTCTATCACCGCACAGCAGTCAAATCTTCTTCTTAAAACTCCTGCATAATATTTCTGTTCTGTTTTCATCACCCGAATATCCTTCAGCACATGCAGCTCTCCTTCTTCATCCTCATACTTTATCATCAGAGGAGTCACCTTTCCTGTAGAAGTAAACCAGCATCCCACTGCCGCTTTCTGATAAGCTCCCCTGATCGCCGCTTCCTGCTGCCGCTCTTTTTCTATCCCAATTGCGAAGCCCACAAAATCACCCCTTTGCCATTTATTCTACTGTCATCTTTTCATAATCCACTGTACGCTTCTCACGACTGATGCCCCCCGACATATGATCAATCTCTCCATTTGCAAAGACTGCACGTTTCACAGAATCATTGCCGTATCGTCCTCTTATCTCATCGACCGCCTTATCCATCCGTTCCAGCTTCTCATAATCCGTCTCATCAAACATTGAGAGCTGTCTCATATCCGTTCTATCCCTGATCCTTCCCGTATGAATCCCCAGATGGCGAATCGCTTTTCCATCCCAAAGCTCATCAAACAGCCTGCACGCAGTGCAGTGAATTTCTTCTGTAATGTCAGTCCCGTGCTCCAGCGTCATTTGACGTCCGAAATATTGAAAATCAGAGGTCTTAATGCCGACTGCGATAACCTCCGCCTTCACCTTTGCCGCACGCAGTCTGGTCCCCACAGTCTCTGCAAGGGCCAGCAATACAAGTTTTGCTGTGGATGCGTCTGTCACATCAAAAGCTATCGTTGTACTATTGCCGTACCCTTTATTGGCAGGCGGCTCTGCCTGAACCAGAGAGACATCCATTCCATTGGCAAAGGCCCTGATAACTTCCCCATGCTTTTTCAAATGACTTCTTAACAGAGATGAATCTGTCCCGGCAAGCTCGCCGATCGTGCAAATCCCCATATTTTTCAACTTCTGCTCCGTGGCTCTTCCCACAAAAAACAGCTTTTTCACCGGAAGCACCCACATTTTGTCCTGTATCTCATCTTTCCACAGTGTATGCACCCTGTCCGGCTTTTGAAAATCACTTGCCATCTTTGCCAGAAGCTTATTTTCTGAAATGCCGATATTGACCGTAAAGCCCAGCTCGTCACGAATGTGTTTTCTTATGCGGTCTGCGGCTTCTTCCGGCTCTCCCCACAATCCCTGCGTCCCCGTCATGTCCACATATGCCTCATCAATAGAATACTGCTCTACATCCGGCGAATACATCCGAAGAATCTCCATAAAGGCTGCTGAACATCTTTCGTACAGACTATAATTTGGCGGAACCAGTTTTAACCCGGGGCATTTCTGCAACGCTTCCATAATGCTTTCTCCCGTACAAATCCCATAATCTTTTGCCGGAATGGATTTTGCCAGAATAATCCCATGCCGCAAAGCTATATCCCCGCCCACTGCAGCCACTTCATTTCGCAGATCTACTTTGCCTCCCAGATGATAAAGTCTGTAAACTGCTTCCCATGAAAGAAATGCCGAGTTTACATCAATATGAAAAATCACTCTTTTCAAACCTATGTTCGCCTCCTTTAAAAACATTATAGTGAACATACGTTTTATTTTCAAGAGTAAATTACTGGCAAAACACTCTCTGCAAATTTCGCTGGTTAGCGCAGCAGTCTCCCCTTCCCGTCAACATTATTCTTATACTTTCAAAATAAACTCTGCTGCTCATACTCCTGATATTTTTCAAGCTGCTGCGGCCTTTTGTGCAGCGCAGTTTCCTCCTCATCTGATACTCTGCTATTCGTATTTCTCCTGGCTAAAGCACACCCGTATTGTCAAATTTCCCTGCTCATACTCTGCTGAAATTTCTCCCCCAAGCGCCTCCGTCAAAAGCTTCGCAATAGATAACCCCAATCCTGTAGAATCCTTTCCGCTTTCCACAGTAAAAAAACGGTTAAACAGCCTTCCTGCTGTAACCGAATCAAGTTTTGCTGTCCTGTTTGAAAAACTTACACATCCTTCTTTTGAAAGCCGTATCCGCAGATCGCCATCACTGTATTTCAGCGCATTACTTATAATGTTCCCAAAAATCCGTGCCAGTGCATTTTTATCAAGTTTCCGAAAAATCTGCTGGTTCGGCATACAAATCTCGGGGACAATGCCCCTGCCCTTCAGTGCACCGTAATACGCTCCGATACTCTCTTCCAGAATACCATTCAGGGAAACCTTCCCGCAAGTCAGTTCGTTCACAGTAGAGGCTGTCACCGAATAGCGAAACAATTCTTCTGTCAATTCCTTCATAGCTTCCGTGCGGTTTTCGATAACAGTAAGATAGCAGGCTGCCGCTGCTGATTTCTCCTCCTGCTTTATCAAATCCAAATATCCGCAGATCGCTGTCAGAGGGGTACGCAGATCATGGGAAATATTTGTAATGGCCTCTTTAATCTCTCTGTTCCCGTTTTGAAAGCATCTGCGCTCTGTGACAAGCTGCCGAAGCTGGCGATTGAGATTCGCGGCCAACCTTTTCACTCTTCGATCATTTCCTGACACTGTAATCAAAGTATTGGTGTCATGTCCCAGCTTTTCTTCCAGCTCCTGATCTATTTCTTCCAGTGATTTATAAATCATTGCTATTTTGAGCATCAGTAACAGAATAATTATGATTAAAAAAACATCTAAAACCAACTCCCAGGACATAACACCCTTCCTCCCATCTTCTGGAAATTTTTACTACTTAATGTCCTTCCGTTCAAAGGCTGTCATACCAGCTCCGGCCGCTGCAGTCAGAATAACCAGAGAATATACGGGCTGCTGCCATTTTCCAGCTCCTGATTGCGAGGCAATCTGTATAGCCTGACCGGTTGGAAGAAAATCCAGCAAAAATTCATAAGCCTTTCTCTTATCCCCTCTCAGAAAATCCGGATTAGGGATTTGCATGTCATCTTCCGCAACACCTCCCCCTTCCCCATCTGTCGAAAAGGAATAAGCAGGATAAAATTCCGGTGCATCAAGCTTTGCATGGATAAAGGTTGCCCAGATTAGCAGAGCGCCAATTCCCAGAATACACACTACCGACGCATAAGCTCTGTTTTGTATTAGCATACTTATCATGGTAAATATGGCTGCACACGCTATCACCATAATCAGAGAAATCTCCGTACAGATCACCATAGCTCCAAATGTCATCTGAAATTTTCCAAGAAGCAGCGTCCCCATCGTGCAGCTCGCCGCCAAAAAAGAAATGCACATAAGTACAGATGCAGCACTGCAGACAATCAAATTTGCCAGATAAATCGCTTTCCTTTTATGCCCTACAATCAATTTGTTCCGAATGGTCCCGTCACTGTATTCTGTACCGATAAAAAGGCTGCAGAACACGGCGCTCAATACTCCGATAAGAATATTATATAGAAACACAATGCTGTCCGGAGTACTCCGGATATGGAAGGTAAGCGCCTCATTATATTTGTTGTACGCAAGAATCACTCCCCAGACCAGCATGCCAATCATACCTGCCCAGAATACTTTATCTTTCCACAAACGTGAGAAATTTGCAGCCAACAGTTTACGCATGTTCTCCGCCTCCTATCAAATTAATATAATAGTTTTCCAGACTTTCATCTCTCTTACGCATATTCTTTACCTCACAGTGCTCTTTTGAAAGCGCCAGAACCAACTCCGTAGGGCTGATCTCGCCAAACACATCCACTTCTGTCTCCGATACAATGCGGTATCTGAGTTCTATCTTTTCCAGAACACGACTGGCTATCTTCACATCTGAAACCTTCAGACAGACACATTTCCTGCAGGCATCCTCCAACTCATCTGCCGTGATTTCCTTCACCATTCGCCCTCTGTCGATAAATCCATAATGCGTTGCCAGCTTGGACAGTTCATCCAAAATATGGCTGGAAATCAACACTGTAATATGATTTTCTCTATTCAGCTTCAAAATCAACTCACGGATTTCCACAATGCCCTGTGGATCCAGTCCATTGGCCGGTTCATCCAGCACCAGAAAATCCGGATTGCCTGCTAATGCTACTGCAATGCCAAGCCTCTGACGCATACCCAGTGAAAAATTTTTTGCCTTTTTCTTTCCGGTATCGTTAAGCCCTACCAGCTCTAAAAGCTCCGGAATCCCCTCAAAAGACGGCATTCCAAGAACGCGATACTGCTCCTTTAAATTTTCCTCTGCCGTCATATTCAGATAAATGGAGGGTGTCTCTACCACCGCTCCCATACGTCTGCGCGATTTGCTGATCTCTTTTTCCGCGCTCTTTTTTCCATACAGTACATACTCTCCGGTCGTGGGTTTCTGTAATCCACATATCAGACGAATCAATGTGGTTTTTCCTGCGCCGTTTTTCCCTACAAAACCGTAAATCGCCCCTCCGGGAATATGCATATTCAGGTTATCTAACGCCTTAAAATTCCGGTACTGCTTTGACAGACCATTCGTGTACAAGATATCGTCCATATTCATGCCTCCTTTTCTTTACAAAACACATCTTAGCATGATGCTGTTAAGAAACCGGTAAAGGAAAGGATTAAGAAAAAGTAAAGATTACGCGTCCTCCGGTTTGCCGCTCTCCTGTACAGCTATCTGTCGAATTTTAAATCCAATTCCCCATACTGACTCGATATAATCTTTTCCATCTGCCTCCCTCAGCTTTTTTCTCAGATTGCTGATATGTACCTTCAGAGAACTTTCCACACAGTCCAAAGTATCTTCACTAATCCGATCCAGTATTTGCGATTTAGTAATGACCTGTTCCGGATTTTGCATCAAAAGCTTTAAAATAGCATATTCTGTCTTTGTCAGCCGTACGGAACATCCGTTCACTATAACTCCATGTGAAGCAATATCCAGAGACAAGTCCCCACATTGAAGGACCTCCCTGCTGTCTGTATGCTTTCTGAACTGCACCGCAATCCTGGCCAACAATTCCTCTATGTGGAAAGGCTTCGTGATATAATCTGCCGCACCGCCAAGCAACAGTTTTACCTTATCATTTATTTCCGCCTTTGCACTGACCACAATCACGGGAATATCCTGGATCTTAGGAAGCACCTGCTCACCGTCCAATCCTGGCAGCATCAGATCAAGCAGCACAAGATCCGGTTTCTGGTTTGCCAGCATCAGAAGTGCCTCTGTACCCGAATAGGCACGCAGCACCTGATATCCTTCCCGTTTCAGCAGTTCCTCTATCATATTGCCAATATATACGTCATCATCAATCACAGCAATTATTTTCATCCTGAAATATTCCTCCAACCGCTCACTTTATAAAATCCGCCCCGATCCGATTCCACCCCTGATTGACGGTTATTTATTGTATTCTAACTCATCCCTGACGTTTTGTACTAAAGATATTCTTAAACATTTCTTTAGACTTTCTTCTGTTCATATTCAAAGCTTGTACATATATCTGATTTTACCGGTCAAAGAAAACTGCGATGTACAAATATTTAAAATAATACCCCTTGTCGGCAAAAATTCTCTTTAGATAAAAGCAGTTTCGCAGAAAAATCTATGGTAATTATCTGTATAAATTTTTCCGTACTGATTCTCACGACAATCAGGCTCAATATGCCCTTATCTTTCTGGCGCTTATAATAATATCCTTCAAAAGAATCACTCAACCTTTGCCCCTCGCTTCGCCGGATTATCAATAAGCTCTCCATGGGCCTCAAATCTTGAACCATGGCACGGACAGTCCCATGTATGCTCCCAACCATTCCATTTCAAAGCACAGCCCATATGCGGGCAGCGTCTGATAGAGGGCGTCAGCAGGCTGCCTACGGCTTCCAGGCTATTTATAAGGAGCTGCGGTTTCATCATACTCCGACTGGGAGAAAAAATTTCTTTCCATTCATTCTCTCTTTCCATAACCATATCACACAAAAGAATCGCAGAAATCATAGAACCTGTCATCCCCCATTTATTAAAACCAGTAGCTGCAAACAAATCCGGAGTATTTCCGGAATAACCTCCGATATACGGAACCCCATCAAGACTCATGCAATCTTGGGCAGCCCAACAGTATCTTTCTTCTGCACCCGGATACCATTCTTCAGAATATTTTCTAAGCGCCTGCCAATTTCCTCCTGTTTTCCCTGTACGATGCCCTCCTCCTCCAATAAGCAGCAGTTTTCCGTAATTACGAAAGGACATACCATTTTTCGCTTCGTCTATATACATGCCGCCTACATCTGCCGCATTTTCAAGAGCAATTACATAAGAACGATGCTGATACAGCTTCAGAAAATAACTCCCATGCCTATTAAGAAAAGGAAAATGCGAAGCTACAATAATCTTATCAGCCGTAATCTCCCCATTATCTGTCCACGCAGTATGCTCTGCAATATTTTGCACCAAAGTATGCTCATAAATTTTTAAATCTTTTGCAAGTCCCGTTATAAATTTCAGAGGATGAAACTGCGCCTGAGCCGGGAACCGCACTGCACCCGCCGTTTCAAAAGGCAGTGTAAGTTTCTCAGAAAATTCCGCCGGAAAGCCAAGAGAATTTACCGCACGCACTTCATCTTCAATACACTGCCTATTTTCTCTGGAATAGACATACGCACTTTTTTCCTCAAAATCACAGTCTATAGTCTGTGACAGTCTCTGATATTCTTTTAATGCCCTTTGATTTGCCCATAAATACGCAGATGCCTTTTCCCTCCCTGATTTTTTTATCAAACGGTCATAGAGCAATCCGTGCTGAGAAGTAATTTTAGCCGTCGTATTACAGGTAACCCCGCTCCCAATCGTATTTCCTTCCACAAGGATATAATCTACGCCTGCAGACTCCAAAAAGTGCGCGCATAAAAGTCCGCAAAGACCTCCCCCAACAATCAATACATCTGTTTTTGCAGAGCCCTCCAGTTTTTCAAAAACCGGAAGCTTTCCCGTATCCGTCCAAACTGACTGAAACATATCCATTCCTCCATAAATGACAGGATACCAACAGTTTATCCAAAATCATAAAATATTATATAGAAAGCATAAAAATCGGCTCTGAAATTTAATTTTCCAGAACCGAATCCTCTATTACCGACCGTTATCCCCAAATGTATGGCCGCAGCAGAGAGCACATTACATGTACTTTCTATTGTCACAAATAAAAAAACCGTACTTTCCAGAACCTTTTGAGTTCAGATAAGTACGGTTGAATGCCGCAGACCGGAATCGAACCTGTTAAAGCGTAATTTTAATAAAACCAGTATTTATCAATATTCTTTGAAAGCCGCATAAATACTGGTTTTTATATATGAAAAAAACTGCATCAAAATTACTATTTTTTTACCGATATACAATACTATGCAACACGAAATGCAACACGGATTTTATCCCGCCCAGCACAAACCCGGGCGGGATTTTCTCCTTACGCCGCGTTAACCAGCAGCTTCCAGGTACCCGCAGCACAGATACCGTATTTCCCAGAAGTCGGAACAAATCCTTTTGCTTTCTGGAACCGGATCAGCGCATACTCTGTGTTTTCGCCGAAATCGCCATCGATGCTGAGTGCCTTTCCATCTTTGCCCTTATAGCCCAGCTCTTTTAAGATACGCTGGATGGTCTTAACCTGGTTGCCTTTGCTGCCTTTTACAAGCCTTTTTAACTTCACTTCGCATTCTCCTTCCT
>ERZ809224.2793-NODE-2793-length-10261-cov-6.110621_pt1 | contig 10261 bp, 14 predicted proteins | sample MGYA00520513_ERZ809224 | MGnify/ENA primary metagenome ERZ809224 (study PRJEB31576, sample SAMEA3212658) | Homo sapiens | biome: human-gut; feature: human gut; material: fecal | place: Sweden | collected 2012 ...
ACAAGATACCGGAATGCTGCTGCCTGACGTTTGCGGCGTTCTGGGAGAGGAGGAGCAGCGGCGTGAATGAGTTTTCGCATTTATGCGGAAACGAACGATACAAAGCTTGCAACGACGAGCGCACCAATGCCGGGAGACGCCGCAGGAATGGGGCGCTGCAGGGATGCAGCTTTGAGGATAACGGCTGGCAGGAAGAACGGCAAAAGGAACGATTCAAAAGAGAACTTTCATTCAATTTAGATCATGGAGGTAAGCAAATGAACGACAACAGAAAACTGAAAAGCTATGACGATCTCCCGCTGGTGCTGGATGTGGCAGACATCCAGCGCATTATGGGAATTTCCAGAGTGAGCGCCTATGAGCTGGTTCATACGCCGGGGTTCCCGGCATTCCGAAGCGGCAGGCTGATTAAGGTCAGTAAGCAGGCGTTCTTTGATTGGATGGCAAGAGGAACCGAGACGCAGAATGGAGGGAATCTGTAATGAAGCTGACCAAATATGAGAAGGAAACCATCATCAATTTCAATGAAGGCGAGAAGGAAGCGAGCATCTACACTTTCAACGCCAGTCTGAAACGGCGGCTGGCGGAGTTTGCCTGCAAGTATCCGGCACTGTGCAGGTTGAAGTGCAGCACCGCCGAAGGGAGCGTGACCTATATCATGGATAAGTCGAGGCTGTCCATCCGGTTTCTCCCGCCGTACAGCGAGGAACGGAAAGCCGCTGCCAGTGCCTACGCAAAAGAACACGGCTTTCAGATTTTGATACCGGAGCAGGAATCTGCATGATTTCGGGGCGGTTTGAGCGCAAAAGAACAGCTCTGGAGCCGCTGTTTTGCGGGACAAATCGTTCCGGGGTATCAAGTATCACGGAGAGCACAAAACGGAGAAATGCCGTGTCTGAGTGTGCTTTTCCGACTGTAACGTGGCAGAGATTCGGCACAGAATCAGAGCGCGCGCGGCGCGTTTTGATTTTGTGATGCCGGATGCGGGTTGAGGGCGGCAGCCCCATCTCGGGTCAAGGGCGAAGCGCCTTGGGCGGGTACAGGGCGGCAGCGCCTGTGCAGAGTGTAGAGGCGGCGAGCCTCTACTCCGGTGTCCAGAGGTGGAAAACCTCGGCCCAGGGAAAGTTGATGTGTGCGTCAACTTGTACTGGGTATTACCTGACGCAGAACTTCGCAGGTTCGGCAGCTTCGCTGCCCCCTCTCCCGCTGGAAAATCTTGAGGAAATGGAGGAATTGCATTTGAAATTGACAAGGCACAACGGGCGCTCCGGCAAACACGGCACCTATAATCCCCGGCACAATGACCGCCGGTTCGATGTGGAAAACAGCGAACACATTGACGCCGAACGGGCAAAGCAAAATGTGTACTGGAACTGTTACCGTGGCTATACCACCGGCGAGAGCCGGGAGGATGCAGAGCAGCCGGATTTCAGCTTTGAGGAAATTGAACTGGTCTATTACACTGAGCATTACGGCAATCATATAGACGCGCAGAATGCCCGGAACGAAAAGACCCGCCACACCGAACGCAACCGCACCGTGGCGGACTTGCTGAAAAACAGCAAGACCTGCCCGGAGGAAAGCATCTACCAGATCGGCACCATGGATGAATCCGTTCCGCCGGAGGTTCTGGCTCAAGTTGCCGCTGAATTTTTTGAAGAATTTGAGCGCCGGTTCGGTTCCCATGTCCACATTATTGACTGGGCGATCCACTTGGATGAGGGTACGCCCCACATCCATGAGCGCCATGTGTTCGATTGTAAAAACCGCTACGGGGAGCTCTGCCCCCAGCAGGAAAAGGCGCTGGAAGAATTGGGAATATCACTTCCCAATCCCGACAAGCCGAAGGGTCGGAACAACAATCGGAAACAGACTTTCGATGCCATCTGCCGGACGATGCTCTTTGACATCACCCGGCGGCATGGGCTGCATCTGGAGCAAGAGCCGTCCTATGGTGGGCGTGAGTATCTGGAAAAGCAGGATTATATTCTGATGAAACAGAAGGAACAGATGGAGCGTCAATCGCAGGCGCTCTCCAATCAGCAAAGCACCATCCACGCCCAGACAGAAATCATTCAACATCAGGAGAGAACGATTCAGAGCAGTCCGATGCCATTGAGGCGCAGGGGCAAAAGCTGGAGGCGCTGACCTTAAAAATCGAGGATGTGGAGACGCTGCTGGACGATGTTGCCGATCTCGCCTACGACAAGGCGGTGGAGCTGGTGGCGGCTGAGGTCAAGGTGCAGACCCATCAGGAGGACATAAAACTGATTGAGGGAACCAAAAGCTGGCTGCGCTCCCCGGAGCGGAAAGCATCCCCAAAAGAACGGGATTATGCGTTGGCAAGGCTGGACGGGGTGATCGGAAAAATCAAAAACGCCATGCAGGCCACGCTGGATAAGCTCAAGAAAAAACTGTTGCAGCCGGAGGTCAAGCAGCCGGTCACAAAGCAGATCAAGGAGCGAGCCAGAACGTCCATTATAGCCAAACTGAAACAAGGTCAGGAGGACGTTGCCCGGCGGGATGCAGAGCGGAAACAGCGTCCAATGAAAAAATACGAACAGGAATTATGAGAGGCATCACCATCTCCGTTTTGGAATGGCGGTGCCTTTTCCTTTGGAAAGGAGCGATTGTATGAATGTATTTGAAGCGGTCAAGGAGGCCGTGACCACCCGGCAGGCAGCAGAAGCCTATGGGATTCCGGTCAGGCGTAACGGGATGTGCCTCTGCCCGTTCCACAACGACAAAAATCCCAGCATGAAGGTGGATAAGCGATTCCACTGTTTTGGCTGTCAGGCGGACGGCGATGTGATCGACTTCACAGCGAAGCTGTTCGGGCTGACAGCTAAGGAGGCCGCTATGAAGTTGGCGGCGGATTTCGGTGTCAGCTATGACGCCAGAGGGCATGACCCGCCGGTGAAAAGACCGGTCAAACCAAAGATCAGAGACGAGCTACGGCAGCGGCAGACGGAGCAGAGATGCTTTCGTGCTTATGCCGGGTATCTTCATCTGCTGGAGGACTGGAAAGAGCGGTATGCTCCCAAACCGGAGGACGCCGAGTGGCATCCTCTGTTTGTGGAGGCTCTGCAAAAACGGGATTATGTGGAATATCTGCTGGACACGCTGCTGACCGGCACAGAGGCAGAAAAGGCGGCGGTTGTGGCTGGCACAAGGAAGGAGGTGGCGGCACTTGAACGGAGAGTATCAGGTTTCAAAGCCAGAGATCAACAAAACGAGCGCAGGCGGGGAGACAGAAGCTGTGAACTGGCTGGATGAAAAAGGCCGGGTGATAGAACCGCTGTTTGCCGATTATTTTCTGGAACGGCATCCTATGCGTTGTTTTCATGACCGGCTCTTTACGGTGGACGGCATGATTGATGATGAGGCTGCGATCAAGAAGGAAATCTACGAACTGGTTCGGACTTATGTGCAGTCCAATGTTGCCCGGAAGATCGACCAGCTCCTTCAGACAATCAAGCTCTCCTGCGCTTCGGAACCGCCGGAGATTCAAACCGACCGGATTCATGTGGCAAACGGCACTTATTTTCTGAACGGCAGTTTTACGCCGGATAAAGAGTATTGCATGAACCGTCTTCCTGTGGTCTATCAGCCGGATGCTGCCAGACCGGCACGCTGGCTGCAATTTCTGGAGGAATTGCTTTACACCGAGGATATTCCGGCCTTGCAGGAATATATCGGCTACTGCTTGATTCCGGTTACAAAGGCACAGAAAATGCTTCTTATGATCGGCAAAGGCGGTGAAGGAAAATCCAGAATCGGGCTGGTGATGCGGGAACTGTTCGGAAACAGTATGTACACCGGCAGCTTGCAGAAGGTGGAGACGAACCGCTTCGCCAGAGCCGATCTGGAGTACAAGCTGGTTTTTGTGGATGACGATATGAAAACGGAGGCGCTGCCGCAGACCAACAACATCAAGACCATCGTCACGCTGGAGGACAAGATTGATATTGAGCGGAAAGGCGTGCAGAGCGTTCAGGGAACACTGTATTCCCGATTCGCCTGTTTTGGCAACGGCAGCCTGCACGCGCTTCACGATAAATCCAACGGTTTTTACCGCAGGCAGCTGCTTCTGACCACTAGAGAGCAACCGGCAAACAGAAAGGACGATCCGTTTCTGATCGACAAACTGAGGACAGAGCGTGACGGCATTTTCCTGTGGGCTTTGGAGGGACTGCACCGGCTGATAAAGAACAATTATCAGTTTACCATCAGCCAGAGAACGGCGGAGAATCTGGAAGCGGCTATGGAGCAAGGAAATAACATTCTGGCGTTTTTGAAATCAGAAGGATACTTTGAGGTAAAAGCAGGAACCAAATGCAAATCCACAGATTTCTATAAGGTTTATGTGCGCTGGTGTCAGGACAATCTGGAAAAGCCGTTTGCGGCAGCTACGTTTATCCACCATCTGAGGGATCACCAGAAGTCACTGGGAATCATCTATGACGATAAATGTATTGGAACAAACCGCGGTTTTCACAACGTGGACTTGAATCCATTTGTGCCGGTAGATGCACCCTGCCCCTGGGATTAAAAAGCTGGCGCTAAAGTGAAAATAGCCCGCTCACTCTGCTCAACGTGCGCAGAACGGCGCAGGGTGAGCAGGGGCTTTGAGAGTTCAGTCATAATACAAAATCAATTTTGGAGGTAAAGTGTATGGGATATGCCCGCAGAAATGTGGAACAAACGAAACGAGATGCAAAGAAATTTGTTCGCTATCAAGAAGGGGCTGAGCGATATAGTCTGGGTCTGACGAAATTTCAGGAACTTGCAAAGGAAGCCAAGGCGGTCTATAAAATTGATAAAGTCGCCCTTGTAAATTGCGAAATCTTTGAAAAGTATCTGGAAACATTCCGGGTAGCGTAAGAACAAGATAAGGAGGCTTCCTTCGCCAATAGAGGAGCCTCTGATTTTGGAGAGAAGGGCTCATAAACAGGGTTGACTTTTTGTCATACAGAAAGTATAATGACGTTGTGGAGGTATAAGAGCAGCTATGACGAAGATGGGAAGACCGAAATCGGAAAATCCGAAAAAGAAAACTCTGAGCATCCGGGTGGAGGATTCCTTGTACCAACGTATCTGCGCTTATGCTGAGCAACATCAAATGACTGTAACAGAAGTTGCCCTGCAGGGATTGGAGAGGTTACTTTCCGAATCGAAATAACTGGGCCCTTCTTCCTATGGGAAGGAGGAACCGATATGGCAACGACACGAAAAGACCTGCGAGGCAGAGCTTTGCGGAAAGGAGAAATGCAGAGAAGTTCTGACAAGCGGTATGCGTATTCCTATACCGATCCGCTTGGACGGCGCAAATATATCTACGCAAATGATCTTGTAACGCTTCGGGAAAAAGAAGCGCAGTTGATGAAGAATCAGTTGGATGGTCTGGATATTTATGTGATGGGAAAGGCTACAGTAAACTTTGTTTTTGACCGCTATATGAGCATCAAGACAAATCTTCGGCAGACGACCAGAAGCAATTACCTGTATATGTATGACCGTTTTATCAGGGATACGTTCGGCAAGAAAAAGATTGCAGATATCAAGTATTCCGATGTGATTCAGTTTTACAATTATCTGATTGAGAAACAGAAGTTGCAGATCAATACGCTGGAGAGCATCCACACCCTCTTGCATCCGACTTTCCAGTTGGCGGTACGGGATGAGATTATCCGCAAGAATCCAACAGATGGCGTGATGGCGGAGATCAAGAAGTCATCCGGGCAAATAACAGGTGTACGGCACGCTTTGACAGTGCCGCAGCAGAGGGCGTTTATGGAGCATATCGCCAACCATCCGGTTTATTATCACTGGTGGCCTTTGTTCACGGTTTTGCTGGGAACCGGCTGCCGGATTGGAGAAGCACTGGGGCTGCGTTGGGAGGATTTGGACTATGAACGCCGCACGATCAGTATCAACCACAGCTTGACCTATTATCCTACTGGAGAGAATCGAAGTTCAGCAATGCACATCTCAAAACCTAAAACAGAAGCCGGTATCCGTACCATTCCGATGCTGGATTCCGTGAAAGACGCATTTGAGATGTTGTATGAGGAACAGAAAGAAAACGGCTGGAATGATGTCGAGATTGATGGCATGACTGGTTTCGTGTTCTGCAATCGCTTTGGGAATGTTCCGAATCCACAGTCGGTGAACCGTACCATCAAGCGCATTGTGGCAGATTATAACGCCACCGAAGAAGTGAATGCAAAAAAGGAGCGTCGGGAGCCGGTACTTTTGCCGGATTTTTCGGCTCATCATTTGCGTCACACTTTCTGCACAAGACTTTGTGAAAACGAGACCAACCTGAAGGTCATCCAGTCGGTCATGGGGCATAAGGACATCCAGACAACAATGGATATCTATGCCGAGGCCACCGAGGAGAAAAAACAGGAATCATTTGAACGTTTGGCTGCAACAATGGATGTATTTTGAGAAGGGCTCTGAGAGCTTTTCGCCTGACATCAAAATTTGCGGAAAGACAGCAAATTGACAGCAAACCAGTAGTGATAACGAAGAATCGTAAAGTATGGTGAATTGGCGGTATTCCAGCAAAAACAGCACTGTGAAGCATCACGAATGACTGTGAAGGAATATCAGAAAAATTCCCGACGATGAAGTCTTTGGAGAAGTAAAACACAATATACAGTGAATGATAGAAGAATAAATACTAAATATCGTGGTTTCTGTTAGAGACAGAAAAGTTTTTACGACAATTCAAGCCAGCCATGATATAGCAAAGATTTTCTGCCGCCCACACAGTTATGGACGGCGGCGAATTATAATAAAAAATGAGGATGCGAAACATCCCCATTTCCTAAACTTATCACTTGCAAAAGCAAGCCGAATTGTTTCTAATCAGATTAGAAACAATCAAAGGATATTGGCGTGTCCGATGATTGCCACCGGAAACAAATGATTATAACAAAGTGTTACAAAACATTGGCTATCCCCTATTGGCGTAGGAGATAGCCGTTTTTTTATTTCTTATCGTGGTGATTGTCGAGGTATGTAAGCCATTTATTGTATCTTGGAATCGTTTCTACATCGAATTTATTGTTCGGGTTTTCACTAAAATATGGGAAACGTGCAACGGTAGCCCGTATTTTGATCTGATTTGTCCCCGGCTCTCCCCAAAGAACATATACCTCGGTTCCTTCTTTATAGAAGGCGAGATCTAACTGACACTGCGACACCATTTCATGATAGTATAAACTCATCATACGGCCGCTGCTGACACCGATCATATTTCCGTCAACATCAAGTACCTTATCCTGATGGATGGCTACACGGTAGTCTTTTGCAAGATCGTTTGCTCCATCATGTAGGTATGCCATCCGAGACGGCGGATACCGAATTCTTCACCTGAGCGGTAGATCAGGTCATAAAGCTCATAAGCGACCTCTGTGTCGCCGTGCAGCTCATACGCAAGCGTTCCAGCCATACCCATTCTCGCGATCCTGACGGTTTTTCCGTTGATGGAAATGTTGCGGAAGGTCATGAATTTTATATCATGCAGGTCTTTCTTTGTCACTTTTTCCAGAAGTTCCAGACTTCTCGGACCTGCGATCTGGAATAAGAATTTCTTTCCTGTCAGATCAATGGTCTCCATATCGTATGCTGCTGCTTCTTCCTTTGCATATGCAGCCAGGGAGAGCATGAAGTAGGTATCGTAGCAGTTCTGTTCTCATCCTGCAGAGAAAAGCATGTTTCTTCGTCTGATAGAGACAACGCAGATCCATCTCCTTTCCTGCAAGCAAAAGCATATGGGTAAGGGGTGGAAGTTTCAGGCATTCCAGGCGCATTTCCAGTTCGTTTTTATCCGTGAGGACTCCTTCCAGCAAATTTTCCAATGTGGGGTTTGTCGGAGGAATATATTTTGGCAAAGTCACCGGTACGCATAATCTGTGAAATCTGTTCCGGGATACTGTAACTGTGGCTTTTCATATGTTCCCAGAAATCATCATAAACGGAATCATGATCGCTGTAACATATGATTTTATATCCTAAATCGCAGACGAATACAGGATTATCAAAAAGCTCTGCGGCTGTATCGACGATGTATTGCATACCATACCGGTCAATTAATGCTTTCATCAGTTGTGCTTCTTTTTGTTCGTAAATTTTATCCATGACAATTCCCTCTCAATATCTTCCTTATTTTGAGAACATTTTTAAAAATTTGTCTACTGCGGAATTTGTATGCCGCCTGTGGTAGAAAATACCGAATGAGAGTTCTGTATCTTCTGAAAGAGGTACAACAACGTATTCCGGCGACTTCAATGTTAATATTTGAGGAAGTACTGCGATTCCAAAACCTGATGAGGCAAGACAATGTGCAATTTCGAGACTATTGCAGTAAAAAATCTTATCCGCAGAGTGATGTTCTGCCAACTGTTGCTGAAAGGCAGAAGTTGAAAGCGGTGCGTTAAGCGGATTACAGGCAATAATCGTCATATTTTCCAAATCGCTCAAAGCAATGGAGTCTTTCCCGGCAAAAGGATGTGTGGCAGACATCAGACATATTAACTTATCTTTTTGCAATTCTATAAAATTGATGCCGGATTTTTTTGGCATGTTTTCCTTATAATAAAAAAGGACATCTATTTTATCATCAAGAAAAAGATTTAAAATAATTTTGTAGCCCGGGCATTCAATATCCGGGCGTATGTCTGGATATGCAGAATGAAATTTTGTCAGGATCGGCGCTAAGTAAAAAAGTGCAGCAGGATTACTCATCCCAATCCGAATGGATTCAGAATTGACATACTGCCTTTGCACACGGGAAATAGCTGCCTGTGATTTCATAACGATATCTTTCGCATCCTTATAAAAAGATATACCAGAAGGCGTAAGCTCTACATGACGGGTAGAGCGGACAAAAAGGGTTACGCCAAGTTCGTGTTCCAGTGCGTTGATTTGTTTTGTAACTGCCGGCTGAGAAATATACAGAGCTTCTGCAGCTCTTGCAAAACTTAAATTTTCGGCAACAAGAATGAAGCATTTTAAATTGTCTATTGTCATTTAATTTCCTCCTTTTAATAACAGATTGTTATGAATGATAACATATTTTCAATTAAAGGTACAGAAGAAAGCTGATATAATTATTATTTGTGAAGATTGGAGGGTAAAAAATGCGATATGAAAATCTTATTGCAGAATACGCTGAAAAGCAAAAAGAACTGTGTTATAAGCATGATATTCTTACGGACGATTTGTTTCAAAAGTACGGTGTCAACCGGGGATTGAGGGATCAAAGCGGGAAAGGCGTTCTCACGGGCTTAACCAATATTTCTAAAATTGTTGCTTTTAATGAGAACGGAGAACCATGTGATGGACAATTATGGTATAGAGGGTATTCGATAAAGAACCTCGTAAAAGAATTGGGTGATCGAAAGTATGGTTTTGAATCAACCACCTATTTGCTTTTATTTGGAGAAAAACCGAACAAAGAGGAATTGAAGGAATTTTGTGAAAAACTGGCAATGAGCAGAAAATTGCCTACAAATTTTACAAAAGATGTCATTATGAAAGCACCAAGCAAAGATATCATGAATTCCATGACAAGAAGTATTCTGACTCTGGCATCTTATGATGAAAGGGGAAGTGATACAGAAATCTCAAATAGTCTGAGACAGTGTATTGAACTGATAAGCATTATGCCGATGCTGGCAGTGTATGCCTATCATGCTTATTGCCATTATGAAAAGGATGGAAGTATGTATATTCACAGACCAGATCCCGAACTATCAACTGCAGAAAACCTGTTAATGATGCTTCGGCCTGATAAGAAATATTCACAACTGGAAGCTAAGGTATTGGATATTGTCTTGATGCTTCACATGGAGCATGGCGGCGGGAACAATTCTACATTTACGACAAGAGTTGTTACATCGGCAGGCACAGATACTTATTCAGCCATAGCAGCAGCCATGTCATCCCTAAAAGGAATCAGACATGGAGGAGCCAACATAAAAGTTATGGATATGATGGAAGATATCCGTAAAAACGTAAGGGATTATGACGATAAAGAGGAAATAAAGATCTATTTGACTAGAATGTTAGATGGCGAAGTATTTGATAAAAAAGGTCTTATTTATGGAATGGGCCATGCAGTATACTCTCTTTCTGATCCAAGGGAAAGAGTATTAAAATATTTTGTTGAAAAAATAGCGGAAGCAAATCACAGAGAAAAAGACATCAATTTGTACAATAATGTGGCGGAAGCTGCAACGGAACTAAT
>ERZ809224.2795-NODE-2795-length-10259-cov-6.016464_pt1 | contig 10259 bp, 3 predicted proteins | sample MGYA00520513_ERZ809224 | MGnify/ENA primary metagenome ERZ809224 (study PRJEB31576, sample SAMEA3212658) | Homo sapiens | biome: human-gut; feature: human gut; material: fecal | place: Sweden | collected 2012 ...
GCTCTTCCGATCTGGTGGTAGCAGCGTTCGCCCACAAACGCCAACGCACGCCCCGCGGCAAACATCGCAACTAAATAGAACGCACACAGCGCATGAACAGCGGCGGGCCTGCTTCCAGCAGGCCCGCCGCCACGTTTCGTCCGCAAGGATATCTCGGCATCGGACGCTTTGGGCGGACGCTTTGGGGACGTAGCACTAAGTGTCCGGCAACGCAGTTGCTAGGACACTTAGTGCTACGTCCCCAAAGCGTCCGGGCGCGTTCCGCATGCGGCTTGGCGGGCTTCGGATGATCGTGTGCCCTTCCCTTAACCCGCAAATGTTGTGCAACAAATCCGGCGGAATCGGTGGCATGCTGGCAGGCGAGGTGCGATGCTCGAAGTTCGTCGACTTCGAACGGCGTCAAAGCCGTCCGAAGCGCGCTTGCGGCATCGCGGCTCCATGCATTCACCTGCTTACCTGCGTATTTGCCATTACGAACGAAAGGATTCGCCGGTGGACGTCAGGTCACATGCGAACGCTCGATCCGAATCGGCTTCCTGCTCGACCCCTTTGCGACGCATGGCCGTCAAGCCCCCTGCAAGCGGCGGGTCGCTTACGCGCGAGCAATTCCTGTTGTCGGAAATCCGCAAGGTCGCTAGCCTGCGCGAGCAAGGCATGCCCGACAGCGACATCGTCGACCTCGCAAAAACCCAGAACATCTTCCGGTACCCCACGCTCCGGGTGGTGGAGAACATCGCGAAGGTCTGCTTACGCCGCCTGAACATGCTCGAGCAGCCGCGGCTGCAGGCCATGCTCGCCGAGGAAGCCGGCAACCCCGAACGCGCCGCGCAGATCAACTTGTACGCCATGGCGCGCACATATCGCCTTATGCGCGATTTCCTTGAAGTGGAGATAGCCACGCGGTTTCTGGTGCGGGACTATCGGTTCGGACCCGCCGAGATGAACCTGTACTTCGGCAGCCTTGTGGTGCGCAACCGCGAGGCGGCAAGCTGGAGCGATTCCACCATCGGCAAGCTGAAGCAGATCCTGCGCAAATCGCTGTGCGAAACAGGCTTGCTCGATGACTCGGCAGGCGGCACGTTGCAGGTCATTCGCCTTGACGAGGCCGTCCGGCAAGGCATCGCCGCCAACGACGATTACGAGCTGCTGCCCGCCTTCTCCGACACGAGTTCCATTGCGTAGGACGTTGGGCAACGGGTCTCGACAGTGTCCCATTCAGCCGCCAACCCGCTTGCAACCGCCAAATATGATGCGTTTGGTGCGTTTGCGGACGGTTCGTGATCCAGCTGTCGGTTTGGAAACACCGGTGCAAAACGGTGTAACCCCAGGTGAAGAAGCACGCTGGAACTGGCGGCTCCGCTGGCCTTTGTTGCACAGCGAGTTGCGACTGCTCGGGGGTACGATAGGGGAAAGCCTTATGATGCAGCATGGGAAGGGCTCGATGAAGCGTCAAGCCTTGCCGCTTCAAAATGCTGCAATTGGCGAATCTGCGAAATAGGGAAGGCCGCACGGTTAGCTAAAGCGAAATGGAAGCACAGCTGCGAATCATAGGAAACGCGAATGGACGAACAGGACTACATCGAGAGACTGAAAACCACTCCTGTTACCGAGACCGGTTTCGGTAACGCGAGAACCCGACGCGTTATCAAGAATGCCGGATTCAATACGCTTTGGGAACTTTTTAACCTTTCGGAAAAAGAAATCGACGATCGCTTTGAACCGGATGTCGCTGACACGATAATTGATCTTCGGGACCAATATCGTACGAATCCGGAGAAGTTCGTCTCCTCTGTCTTGCGAAAAGGGGAAAGGGATAAAGAGGCCGTCAACGCCATTCTCGCAAAGGCGAAAGCCTCCCGTGCTGCTTCGCCAAAGTCGAGCGCCTCAACAACTCCGCGCTCGTTATTTCCGGGCGATTGCCCCACCACTCTGCCCTCGACGTCCTTCGCTCGCGCATTGAGGGATTTCGAAAAGCGAGCGAAAGACGCATTCGATGATCTCGACGACAGATTCGATGACGTCATGGTTTATCAGGCATTTGAGGAATTCTCGACCGACCTTGATGAGCTGAGTGATGCTTTCTTACAACTCTTCGACTACTACTCAGATCAGCCACGCTCGGCTCTTGCCCTGATTGGTTGGCATCTCAGAAATGCTTTTGCGATATTTGTGGCCGATAGGGCCCGAAACGTCTACAGCGACGGAAACCTGTGGGGCAACTTCTTTGCGGAGATCCCCATCTCCGATAGTAACGTTCAAAGTTTGTTCAAGCAAGTCTTTGTCGAGCATATCGAGCAGCGTAGGATGCCTCTTTATGCGCGCGACGAGGAAGTCAACTTCTATTACTACACCGCGCTTCTTCATGGCGGCCTATCGGTCGACTCGTGGTCTAATCTTTGGGAAGATTGCATCCTTCCTCTGGCAAAAGGAATCGCCGATGGCCATTATGGCTTTGGCGGGGAAATGGATGGACACTCGATTCTCAAAGAGCTGAAGAACCCGGAGAGCCGGTTTGTGCCGAAAAAGGCCGTGCTGAACATCCTCGAGAAGGCTCCGGATTCGACCATCGCACCTCTCTTCGAAGCGGCCATGCGTGTGGCGGCTCAGGTGGAACGCTCGAACAAATCTCAAAGCGCCTACACGATGCTCTCGAACTACGGCCTTCCGGAAGCAGCTATGGATGCCCTGCGCGAGAGCCAGGAACAAACCTTCGCTGCAACGAGATCTCGCTCATCAAGCTCTCCGCGTGAGAAGCGGCAAAGCGGGCAGAGGCTCATCTATCTTCCCATGGCCAGCCTGCAACTCGACCTCGCGGAAGGCATTGTGTCTATGCGTTGGCCGCGACAACAGTTCCCTCTGCATTTCGATGGAGCAAGAATCGATTATTACGTTGATGGCGAGATGAAGCAAAGCTCCAAGTTCAGCGTAAGCGTGGGGAAGTGCATCCTTGAGGCTACGAGCATCGCCGTCAAGCCTCAAGCTCGTTACGATGTCGAATTGAAGCTGATGCAGAAAAGCGAGCAGACCGGCGAATACGTGGAGGCGAGTTCGCTGAACCAAACGTTCACTCGAAGTAAACCAGGTTGCTTCGAGTTCATTAAGGATGCTAAGGGGCTCTATCGTCTGCGTGGACGAAACGAGAGAATCGCAAAAAAACGCCGCATAGCTTACATCGTCAAGGAAGGGTACAGGATCGAGCCTGGTCAAGGAATGACTGCGGTTTCGGAGTATGAGGCCTCCGGAGGCTGGAACGAGACTCAAATCTTCGTCTATGATGTTGATCCCGGTGCCGCCGGCGCGATTGTGAATAACCTGACTGGCGAGGAAGTCGCTGTTTGGCAGGAGAGATATGTCGCCAAGGTCGATAAGAGACGAGTTATCGGTGAGACTGTCGATGGAGTCGACTTATACGGGTATGTTCCGTGCGAGCTCGGCACCAATGGCGGTCTTCCATCCATAAGTATAGAGTCCTTCGATGGCCTCGCTGCTCTCGATGACCTCGACATCATATGCATAAGCGATGGGCAGAGAGTTTCGGTGCCTCGCCATCCCATGTGGCCGGATGGTTACGGTGATTCTGCTGCAGCGCGGATTGTCCTCGCCCCGCAGGAGTCGAATCAGTTCGACCTCCATATCGAGGAATGCTTGATTGAGGCCAGACAGAAGTCCGCGCAAGGTAAAGTCGTTTTCAGATACCGGTTCGCCGTGGTTCCGATTCAGGATTTCAGGCCGACATCCATAAGCTTTGACTTTGGTATTGCGGTCGCTGAGTATGGTTTCCAAGCAAGACTTGCCCTTGATGTCACCGGAACCCAGAGAGAAACCGAGGCTGTGGGTGCATGGGGCAAGTATGCGGCTAAGACTCTTCTCAAAGATGAGTTTTTGCACCTTCGTATACGGTCGAGCGAAAGCGGCAAGGAGACCGACGCGAAGCTCGCCCTTGCGGCAATCGACATTGAGATTCCCAGCGCTCTCGCGGGTGCGTCCAAAGAGCGTTCCATCTGCTTGGCGGATGCTTTGGATCTCGGCCCAAGCGTAGCCAACTTCAGGATTGTCTCGTATGGATGGAGGTACAACAGGGCTGCGATCGTGATGCTTGGTTTGGAGCCGCTTCTCTTTAAGGAGCTCAAACAGCCGGGCGTGCACGAGTTCAACTTATTTGCGCATGCGGCTTCTTTCCAACAAGCCGACAACTCGAAGCCAAGCAAACTTCCCCTGAAACTATCCCTTATTTACGGCGACGATATTTACGGCGACGATGTGACCCAGGGGCATCTGGTGCCAGCTTGGACCGAAGTTACGATTCTCGATTGCGCAGAGGGCATCGGCATCTCCGACTGGAAGCTGCTGGCAACCGCGGACGGGAATCACGTGCTTCGTTTCAAGGGGTGCCCTGCCTGCGACGTTTGCTTCGAGTTCAAGAGGAAAATGGGCAGAAGGCTTATCGATATCGAGGGGGCATCTGTCGACGCCGGCGCAACAGAGCTCGTGCTTCCATCGAGCGTTGTTAATCTTCTAGACGCTCAAAAGACGGTCATCATGGAAATGTCCCCAAGCGACTGGTGGGGGAAGCCCCAACATGAATATTCAACCAAGTTTATCCTGAAAAGGCAGGCATAAATGGAACAGATCAAAGAATTCAACCCGATTGAGACGGCGCGCAAGGTGGAAAACTCCTATCGTGAGTACATTGCCACCACAATTCACTTTGCAGACTCGGACCTGCAAGATCAGCTGGAGAGTATTCTCAAGAAGCCCGGCTATCTGGCCAAAGGGCCGTTCTTGGAGGCCGCGCCTCCGTATTGCAAGGATAAGTCGGTCGCCGAGTTGGTGGACGAGGGAACCCTCTGCAAGGGCATGATGAGCCTTGGCGGAGGCAACCCCGACAACTTCGACCCTAACCGCCCTCTATACGTGCACCAGGTTGAGGCTATCGAGAAGGCCGTGCGCGGACGCAACTATGCCGTTGTCACCGGTACCGGCTCGGGTAAAACCGAGTGTTTCCTCCTGCCTATCCTCAACGACATTCTCAGTGAGTTTGAGGAAAGGGGTTGCTCTGCCGGTGTTCGAGCCATGATCCTCTATCCCATGAACGCGCTTGCGAACGATCAGCTCAAGAGGCTCCGCATGCTTCTGGAGGGCACCGACATCACCTTCGGCCGTTACACCGGCGACACCGAAGAGACTGACAAGAAGGCGCTTCGGAAGTGGAAGGAAGAGAATCCCGGGCAAGATAAGCTTCCCAACGAAATCATATCTCGCGAGGAGATCCGCAAGAACCCTCCCAACATTCTCCTCACCAACTATTCGATGCTTGAGTATCTTCTCCTGCGTCCCGAGGATGCGCCGCTGTTTGGTGGAGTCTTCGGCGTGAACTGGAGGCATATCGCTATCGACGAGGCCCATATTTACTCCGGCGCTCTCGGAACTGAGATTGCATACCTGCTGCGTCGTCTTAAGGCTCGAATCGAGTCGGAAACGGGAAAGCAACCTCGTCTTCATTGCTACGCAACCTCTGCAACCATCGGTACCGAGAAAGATATGCCGAAGGTAGCGAAGTTTGCACATGATCTCTTTGGCGAGCCGTTTTCCGGCGAAGGGCCCGAACTCGACGTGGTGAGTAGCAAAAAGGACCAGCCGCAAGATGCCCTGGATGAGACGCCATGGGGTGCTCTTCCGTTGGCTGCATGGAAAAGTCTTCGGAGGGTGCTTTACGACCCCGAGGCTGTGGACGCGTCGGCCATTAAGGAGGTGCTTGAATCTTCTGATGTTCCGGTAAACGTGCTTTCGAGGATGGAGGGCGAGAACTCTTTACTAGGCCTAGGCAAGGTACTCCTGGGAGAGCACTCCACGGGTAAGCTTGTGAGGCGATGCGAGAGGCTTCTCGACCTTACCGACCTTGAATGCATTGAGGAGATTGGAATCGAGGGCCTTACGGGCGACAGCGAGGGGGTCGAAACCCTTACCGCCATGGTGGAGGTGCTGTCTTCTGCCCAGCGGTCTAAGGATGTTCCCATTCTCACGAGTCGTTTTCACTCCTTCTTGCGAGCTCCCGAGGGAATCTTCCTTAACCTAAACACTCGCAAACTCACTCCCAACAAGATCGTTGCCGAGAGGTATGACGATAACAACAACACCCCCGTGTACGAGGTCTCGGTTTGCCGCCATTGCGGCCAGGCCTACATCCTCGGAAAAGAGGAATCTGCGAAGGAAGCTGCCACAGCCTGGCTGAATCCTCGTCATGAGGGCACGGATTTGGATGATGAGTTCATCCCGAGAACCTACTATCGCGTGCTCGCGGACGAGTCGGAGTGTGATAGTGATGAAGATGTTCAGTGGCTGTGCCCGATTTGCGGGTCGCTCCATCACGAGAAGGATGGCGGCCTTCACCGGTTCAGTCACGAAGAAACTCCTCGCGTTCCTGTGGCGCTCAACAAGGTTGAGGGCAAGCGAGCTGATGAGGAGACCGCGCGTTGCCGTCATTGCGGCTACCAGTCTCGTGTGGCGATTCAACCGATGAGGGTTTCTCCCGAGGCCGCGGGAAGCGTTGTTTGCTACGACTTGGTTAGGGAGATTCCTCCTTTCGAAAAAGAAGAACCTGATGAGGATGACTGGTTTGCGAATTCCGATGAGGAACGCAGGGCGGGGAGCGTCATTTGCTTCTCGGATAAGCGCCAGGACGCTGCATTTTTCGCTCCTGCCATGGAGCGTACCTATGGAAGTATTACACGTCGCCAGCTTATCAGGGAAGCCGTGGAGGCCAGGTCGCTTGATGGCGAAGGCTGCAAACCGAGCGCTGTGGTCAACGGGATAATAAGCATCGCCAGCAGGAGGTATCCCGGTCTTTTGGGCTCCGACAAGAGGGGGCAGGCGACCGCTTGGGTTCTCGACGAGCTTGCCGCAGAGGATTCTCGCAACAGCCTTGAGGGGCTCGGCATCGTGAGGATCGAGCCCGTCGAATTCAACGAGGGCTTCTCGAACCCCAAGGTTCAAGGTCGAGTCGAGAAGCTTGTCTCCCGACTTAACGCTGACGGTATCGAATGGCTCACTGCAGAGGACTATGTCCTGTTTGCCAAGGTTTGTCTGGAGTCGCTTCGGGAGCGCGGCGCGATCGAGGTTGCCGAGGGCGTTTCGGAACTTAGGAACAACCACGAGAAGCGAGGAAATTTCGTGGTTCTCGGGGGCGAAGATGTGTCCAAGCCCAAGGACATCGTGCAGTTTGCCGGTACACCGAGCGGTACTGAGAACAAACGCAGCGCTTTCGTTCGCAAATATGCCAAGCGCGTTCACGGTGTCGAGGTTTCCCGGGAGGACGCTTCGAAGGTGCTGCAAGAGCTCTTTGCCTTCACGGCGCAATACCTCGACGGTTTTAAAGGCGAGGGCTTCCTTGTTGACTCTAAGGAGCAATTCAGGCTTAGCAAGGACATTTGGACGCTGTTCCCGCATTCAGACGAGGATATCCTCTACCGTTGCGATGCGTGTGGATGCGAGACGTATCTGGATACCCATGGTGTTTGCGCGACGACGAAGTGCGAGGGGACGATGCGCAAGATGACCTTCGCCGAAGCTAGGGATAAAGATCGATACTACAAGGTTGTTTACCAGGAGGAAGCGCTGCCCCTGGATATCGAGGAGCATACAGCGCAACTGTCCGCTAAGAAGGCCAGGGAGATTCAAAGCAATTTCATCAAAGGGGAAGTGAATGTTTTATCGTGCACTACAACCTTTGAGCTTGGCGTGGACGTCGGAGATTTGCGTGCGATATTCATGCGTAACGTTCCTCCTTCAACCGCCAACTATACGCAGCGTGCGGGTCGTGTAGGCCGTCGTGCGGGCAAGCCGGGCTACGCCATCACGTTCGCACGCCTTCGTCCTCACGATATTGCGCATTTCGAGGATCCGGCGAAGATCGTTTCCGGTACTACCAGGGTACCCATGTGCTACCTTGACAACGATGCTATAGCTGTGCGCCATGTCTTTGCTGTGGCAATGTCCGAGTTCTTCCGCTACGCGAGCGAGAACTTGAGCAAGGAGGATTATTCTCATGAGTACAACAGCTTCATGGACCTCTCTGTTGAGGAGCCGAATGGCTTGCAAGAGCTGAGAGAATACCTTGACTCAAAGCCGGAACGGGTGCTTCGGCAGGTTTCACGAGTAATCCCAGAAACCCTTCCTGTTTCTCAGGACCTTGGGATTGCCGATTGGGCATGGGTTGATATGCTCGTCGGGAAGCCTGTTGGCCAGGATGGCGATGGCGGAAGACTGGTACGCACCCATGCTTTAAAGCATGCTGACTATGCTCGATTGCAGCAGGGTGTAGAAGGCTGTATGAACGATGATAAGTACAAGGCGTCGAGCCTCACGAAGGCACTCGGTGCGCTTGAGGAGCAGCGGACGATATCGATTCTCGCGGAGAACGGAATCCTCCCCAAATATGGTTTCCCCACAGACCTGGTCGAGCTTCACCTTCCTGCAGTTGAGCAGTCAATCGAGGACAATAGGCTTTCGCTGTCTCGTGGAATGCGGCAAGCTATCAGAGAGTATGCGCCTGGCTCGGAGATCGTCGCAGGAAAAGAGCTTTGGCGCTCGGTTGGGATAAAGAAGCTGAAAGGGCACGAGCTTCAGAATCGTCGATATGGCAAGTGTCCCGAGTGCGGCGCATTCGTTTGGCCGATTGATAATTTCAGCAGTACGGGGACGTGCCCCGTTTGCAAAACCGAGTTCCAGCTGGAAGGCGTCATGCTGGTTCCGTCGTATGGCTTTGCGGGCAAACGCGTGGAAAAGGGTATCGGGCTCAGGAAGCCGCGCTCAAAAGGCTATGCGACAGTTCACTTCAGCCAGCACTGGCCAAATGAAACAAGCCTGAAAACCGATTCATTTGCAGGTGGGCGCGTTCAGGAACGCTATGCGGGCAACGGGCAGCTGTGCGTCCTCAATGCGCCGCGTGGAGGCTTTCGCGTCTGCAATTACTGTGGTGCTGCGGCAATGGGTGATGAGAAGATCGAACACTGGGGATATTGCGAGAAAAGCGGAATCACGCCGAAGATCCTTCGGTACAACGCGTTGGGCACTGCGTTTGTGAGCGATATTCTGGAGCTCGTGTTCGATATAGATTCCAGTCCTCATGCCGAGCGAGAGGACTGGGAGGCTGTGATGTGGGCCTTGTTCACTGCCGCTGCCAACATCCTCGAGGTGCCTGAGACGGAACTCGGCGGCACCCTGTATGAGAATGAGATGCATGGCGTATCTCTGCTTATTTACGACGATGTCCCCGGAGGGGCGGGGCATGCTCGTCAGCTCAGCGACAAGGTGCCCGAGCTAATCAAAGAGGCGTACAGGGTTGTAGACGGCCATTGCGGCTGCGGCGAGGAGACGTGCTGCTACGGTTGCATCGCCAACTACTATAATCAGATGAGGCAAGCCAAGCTTTCCCGCGGTGCGGCAAAAAGGATTTTGGGCGCTTTACTTTTCGCTCCCTCTGCTGCTGACGAGAAAGTTTTCAAGTCTGATTTTGCCGATCTTGAGGGAGACGAAGGTGTTGAACTCGAAGTGTCTCAAGATGGCACGTGCTTGGGAGCATTGTCTTTACATGAGGCGCTTGAGCTCGCGGTCTATCCCGATTCCTCCCAAGAATGGAAAAGCCTGATTGAGGACTTGACTGAACTTTGCTCGCAGGTTCGCAAGGAGGTTCCCGACAAGGATGTCGAGGTGTTCGATTCCGAAGGCGCAAGCGCTTACGCCACGTTAGTTTGGCGGAAGTCGAGGGTAATGCTTCTTGACGAAGAAGCAGCTGGCGACTTTGATGGGGAATTCGGCGAATCTTGGCGCAATGCTGCAGGTTGGAGCGTCTTTGTCGTCGATGAGTGCTCTGCCGAGGACATAGCTTACAGGCTGCTTGGGGAGGTATAGCCATGGCGGCAAGGATGATTCCGAGTCTCGGTCCAGCCGAGCATGAGGCCTGGAGCCACGAGGGCGAAATCTACTATGCGCTTAGCAAGCTGCCCGATGATTTCACTGTCGTTCACTCGTACAAGATGCTTGAAGTGGTTAATGGAAGCGCCGTTGAGCAGAAAGAAGCCGACTTCGTCATATTTAACCGAAAGCTCGGCATTCTGGTAATCGAGGCGAAGGCAGGAAGGATACGGTGCGAGAACGGCGAGTGGTTCTATGCAAGTGGCGTCTCGATGAGGAGGCATGGCGGTCCTTATAGGCAGGCGGACAACATCAAATGGAAACTCTTCAATCGCTTCGAGGACGTG
>ERZ809224.2798-NODE-2798-length-10243-cov-5.154495_pt1 | contig 10243 bp, 7 predicted proteins | sample MGYA00520513_ERZ809224 | MGnify/ENA primary metagenome ERZ809224 (study PRJEB31576, sample SAMEA3212658) | Homo sapiens | biome: human-gut; feature: human gut; material: fecal | place: Sweden | collected 2012 ...
TTCCTCCGCCTTTGCCTGTACGCTTTCCTCCGCCTTCTGCTCCTTCACCGGCTCCGGCTTCGGCTTCTCATTTACTTCGCTCTTGCTCTCTGCCGGGGCTGGCTGCTCCTCCGCCCTGTCGTCGCCTACGTGGAAGGCAAGGTCGCCCTCGCTGGTGAGGACCTCTCGGAGTCTCTCTGCCCTTTCTTTTTCCATGCGTTCCTTTTCGGCGCGCTTTTCTTTATCTATAAGCTCGCTTTCCGCCCGCTTTACGGACTGAAGGGCCGCCCCCAGATCGTTCTGCATTCGCTTTACTCGCTCCAGAAGCTCCTTTGCCTGGGTTTCAAATTCCCGTGCGGAATCCATTGTCTTGTTTGCCATAGATATTACCCCCCGGTATGTTACTTTTGCTGTGAAGTCTTATACGTCTCTTCTATCATACGGGCAAAGCCCGCCTCTGTCACCGCGGCTATCATGCGGTTATCCTTTCCTATCGCCCTGCCAAGGTCTTCGAGATACACGCAGGGTATGCCGGCTCTTTGGCACATTCCCTCGTAGCGCTCCCGCGTTGCGGCTGACACACCGCTGTCAAGGGCTATTATGAGGGCTTTTTTGTCCTTCACGGCTCTTTCCGCGCCAAAGTCGCCTGATATGCACTTCCCGGCCTTGGCCGCAAAGCCCAGAGCTGTACGCAGACGGTCATTCTGCATCGCCGGTTATCTCCGAAGCGAGCCTTGAAAAAACCTCGTCCTCTATTCCGTGCTCCAGCGCCCTTTCCAGCGCTTTTATTTTGCGGGCCCTGTTCAGGCACTCCGCGTTGGCGCATATGTACGCGCCGCGGCCGGAGACCTTGCCGGTGCGGTCCACGCTTATTTCGCCCTCGGGAGAGCGGACTATGCGCAGCAGCTCCTTCTTTGGCTTCATCTCGCGGCAGCCCACGCACATTCTCATAGGCACCTTCTTAGCAGGCATTGCTGATCCTCCAAAACTATTCCTCGAAGCCGCCGTCCGCCTCGCTGTCGGCGTCCGCTATATCCATGTCCTCCTCGGCCTGGCTCTGGCTCTTTATGTCTATCTTCCAGCCTGTGAGCTTGGCGGCAAGGCGGACGTTCTGGCCTTCCTTGCCGATAGCAAGGGAAAGCTGATTGTCTGGCACTATCACCTTCGCGGCCTTTTCCGCCTCGTTGATGTATACCATCATAACACGGGCAGGACTAAGGGACTTGGCAATATATACTGCCGGATCGGGATCCCACTCTATTATATCTATCTTTTCGTTATGCAGCTCGTTTACTATGCGCTCTACCCTTATCCCCTTCTGGCCCACGCAGGCGCCCACGGCGTCCACCTGAGGGTCGGAGGAATAAACGGCCACCTTGGTGCGGAAGCCCGCCTCCCGCGCTATGGACTTTATCTGGACTATGCCGGTCTGTATCTCGGGAACCTCCAGCTCGAAAAGCCTCTTAACAAGGCCGGGGTGGGTACGGGAAACTATTACCTGCGGGCCCTTGTTGGTCTTACGCACCTCAAGGACGTAAACCTTCAGCCTGTCGCTGGTGTTATAAGTCTCCCCCGCTATGGTCTCGGAGGCGGCAAGGAAGCCGTCTGTCTTGCCCAGCTCTACATAGATGCCGTTCTTCTCTACCCGCTGGACTATGGCGGTAAGCACCTCGTTTTCCTTCTCTACGAATTCATCGAATATGACGCCGCGCTCGGCCTCGCGAATGCGCTGAACCACCACCTGCTTGGCGGTCTGGGCCGCTATGCGGCCGAACTTGCGGGGGTCTACCTCCTCCTCCAGAACGTCGCCCACTTCATAGAGGGAATTGATCTTCTTCGCCTCGGCAAGAGATATCTCCGCATAGGGGTTTTCCACCGTTTCGGTGACGGTCTTGGAGGCGAATATCTGCACCTCTCCCGTATCCCTATCCACTGTGGCGCGGACGTTTCCCACTGCGCCGTAGTTGCGCTTGTATGCCGCTATCAATGCGGATTCGAATGCGTCTATCAGTATATCCTTGCTTATCCCGCGCTCTTTCTCTATGGCGTTCAGTGCCTCTATGAATTCGGCGTTCATTGTCAATTCTCCTCTTCTGTCTCTATATTTTCAAAATCTGCTTCTAATTCGTCAAGGTCCTTTTCCAGAGCCTTGAAGTCTATATAGGGCTGCACCTTTGAAGCGTCCTTTTTCTGGAAGGTCATCTCCTCGCCCTTTACGCTTATGGTGAAGGAATCGGGCGTATATGACAAAAGCTCGCCCGTATACTCCTTTTTGCCCTTGAGCGGGGCGTAGAGCTTTACCGTAATGGGGCTGCCGAGGCTGCGCTGATAGTCCCTATCCTTTTTGAGCGGCCTGTCGATGCCTATGGAGGACACGCTGAGGTAGTATGCCTGCTCTATTGAGTCTGCTTCGTCCAATATGGGGTCTACGGCCCGGCTCACCGCCTCGCAGTCATCTATGGTGGCGCTTCTTCCGTCCTGATGCTCTATGTACAGGGTGAGCACCCAATTACCCTGCTCCTTCTGAAACTCTACCTCATCCAGCTCGTAGCCCATGCCTGTAACTACCGGCCGGAGAAGATCGTCCACTGTTTGGGTGGTTTTCATTATATTCCTCCGCTATTCAAAACAAAAGAGCAGGACGCGCCCACTCTTACTTGAAAACTAAAATACAGCAAACTTGCCATATACCAACAGCAAAATTGTACCATATGCGGCACTATAATGCAAGCATATTATTTCGCATCAAAGCGCCGCACATACCGGCTTCTTTAAAACAGGCAGAGCTGATCCGTCTCGGGCAGCCCGTTCAGGCAGCCGGCTTCCGCAAGCGCCTTTATCACTGCGGAGTTGGCGCCGGTGCGGGCCTGAAAATTTTCTATGGAGGTATACTCGCCGCCCTTTGCGCCTTCGGCTATGCCTATGGCGGCGTTGGCTCCCACGCCCGCCACCGATGAGAAGGGCGGCCGTATCTTGCCGTCTTCTATTATGAACTGGCTGGCCTTGGATTTATACAGGTCCACAGGCAGCAGCTCTATGCCGCGCTTGTTCATTTCAAAGACCACCTCCAGTATTGTCAGCAGGTCTTCTTCCTTTTTATCCGCATCGTTGCCTTTTTTCTTTATGGCGTTTATGTTGGCAAGCACCTTCTGGGCGCCGCCCTCCGCCTGGGCTATGTCAAAGGCGTCCGCTCGGACGGTATAGTAAACGGAATAGAAGGCGAGGGGCATATGCACCTTGTAGTAGGCCACTCGGAAGGCCATCATGACGTAGGCCGCTGCGTGGGCGCGGGGGAACATGTACTTTATCTTTTTGCAGGAGTCTATGAACCACTGAGGCGTATCTATGGAGCGCATATGCTCCTCCATCTCAGGGGTAAGGCCTCTGCCCTTGCGGACGCTCTCCATGGTTTTGAAGGACATGGACGGGTCGCCGCCTCTGAGTATAAGGTAGTTCATTATATCGTCTCGGGTGCATATTACCTGCGACAGCGTCGCCGTACCGCTCAATACCAGCTCCTGAGCGTTGCCCAGCCATACGTCGGTACCGTGGGAAAGGCCGGAGATTCTGAGCAATTCCTCCATTGTAGTCGGACGCGTATCCTTGAGCATCTGCCGCACGAAGGTGGTGCCGAACTCGGGTATTGCTATGCTGCCCACGTCGCAGTCCAGCTCGTCCAGCGTAACGCCCAGAGGCTCGCTGGTGCGGAATATCTTCATGGTTTCAGGGTCGTCAAGGGGTATTGTCTGGGGGTCCAAGCCGGTAATATCCTTCAGCATTCTAAGCACCGTCGGATCATCGTGGCCCAGTATATCCAGCTTTACCAGCCTGTCGTCCATGGCGTGAAAGTCGAAGTGGGTGGTTATGGTATCGCCCTCGCTGCGGTCCGCCGGGTACTGCACCGGGGTGAACTCCATTATATCGTTTTCCTTTGGCACTATGACTATGCCGCCGGGATGCTGGCCGGTAGTCTTCTTCACTCCTGTACAGCCCTGCACCATGCGGTCCATCTCGTCCTTGCTGGCGTTTATGCCGTTTGCCTCACAGTAGGAGCGGACGTAGCCGTAGGCTATCTTGTCCTTTACGCCGGATATGGTTCCGGCGCGGAAGGCGTGGCCCTCCCCGAACATCACCTCAACGTACTTATGCGCTACAGGCTGATAATCCCCTGAGAAGTTAAGGTCTATATCCGGGGTCTTGTCGCCCTTGAAGCCCAGAAACACCTCGAAGGGTATCTCGTAGCCGAGCTTTTTGTATTTTGCGCCGCAGACGGGGCAGTCCTTATCCGGCATGTCCACGCCGCAGGCATACTTGGTACGGTCTATGTCGAAGTCGCTGTGCCGGCAGTTGGGGCAGACATAGTGGGGCTGCAATGCGTTTACCTCGGTTATGCCCGCCATGTTGGCCACGAAGGAAGAGCCTACTGAGCCTCGGGAACCGACGAGATACCCGTCGCTGTTTGACTTGTGTACAAGGCGCTGTGCCATAAGGTACAGCGAGGAATAGCCGTTGCCTATGATGGAATTCAGTTCCTTATCAAGGCGCTTCTGCACCACCTCCGGCAATTCGTCCCCGTATATCTCGTGAGCCTTCTTCAGCGCCATATTCCTCAGCTCGTCGTTTGCGCCGGGGAACGTAGGGGCATAGGTGCCCTTTTCTGACAGGAATGCCTTCATTCTCTCGCAGCTGTCGGCTATCATGTTGGGGTTGGTTATTACTACCTCCCTCGCCTTTTCCTCGCCCAGATAGGAGAATTCCTCCAGCATCTCATCCGTGGTCTTGAAGTATAGGGGGGCCTGCTGCTCCGCATCGTCAAAGCCTCTTGCGTGCATTATTATGCTGCGGAAAAGCGCGTCGTCCGGCTCAAGAAAGTGTACGTCCCCCGTGGCTACCACCGGCTTGCCCATCTTGTCGCCCAGGGCTACTATCCTGCGGTTGAGATCGCGAAGCCCTTCCTCCGTGTCCACTGTGCCGTTTCGCATAAGGAAGGCGTTGTTGCCTATGGGCTGTATCTCTAGATAGTCGTACATGTCCGCTATGGACATGAGCTTTTCCTCGCTCTCCCCCCTGAGCACCGCCCGGAACAGCTCTCCCGCCTCGCAGGCGGAGCCTATTATAAGGCCCTCGCGGTGCATATTGAGAAGGCTTCTGGGTATCTGCGGTACCTTGCGCAGGTGCTCGAGGTGAGCATATGACACGAGGCGGTAAAGGTTCATAAGGCCCTCGTGGTTCCTGGCCATTATGATTATATGGTAGGTGAGCCTGCGGCCCTTTCCCTTTTCCTTGGGAACCGCGTCTATGAGCGGCAGCTTTTCTATGTCCTTTGCGGTCATCTCGGACAGTACGGCGTTCATTATCTTTGCCGCAGTCCTCGCCCTTTCCATAGCTCTGCCGCCGCAATGCTCCACGCCCAGCGCCTCCGCCGCAGTCCTCATATCCGTCTGCTTGCTTTCCCTGTGCAGGTAATGAAACAGCATGGAGGTGCTTACGCAGTGCGCGTCCAGCTCCATATCAAAGCGCAGGCCGTGCTGCCTGAGGTTGTTCAGCTCCAGCGGGTCGTGTATCACCTTCACTCCATCGCCTATAAAGTCATACAGCTGCTTCAGCCCGTCCTTCAGGCTCACGCCGCCGTTTATCATTTCGCGTGTAAGCCCTGTCTCCTGGGCCATGGCATCGGTCAGCGCCGCGCCGCTGTTGACTATTATGGATAAGCCTTCCTTTTCGCCGCTCTCGTCAAAGCGCAGCGCGGCTATCTCGAATACGTCGTCCTCCTTTACGCCGGGATATGCTACCACTCCTATCGCCACGTATTGCTCCGGCCGCTTTATAAGCTCGCTGTCGGGCATGAGGTATCCCTCGACGCCCAGCAGTATTTTTATGTCCTTGCCGTCCTTTTTCAGCTTGTCTGCCTGTGCCACCGCATCCGGGAAGGCGTGTACCACGCCGTGATCCGTTATTGCTATTGCCTTATGGCCCCAGCGGGCTGCGGTCTTTATGGCTTCCTTAACGTCTGTCAGGCCGTCCATGCTGGACATCTTGGTATGAAGATGCAGCTCTACGCGCTTCTCCTCGGACTTGTCCGTGCGCACCGCTCTTGGCTCCCAGCCCACGTCCCGCGGGAATACGCACATTCGCCTGAGCCACTGATCCATCATATACTTTCCGGCGACGATAAGTATATCCTTCTTTTTCTGTATGCCGGCTATGGTATCGACGATGCCATTCTCGCCCTCCTCGAGAAACATCTTGCAGGGAATCGTGTTTGTATGGTCGCTTATGGCAAATGTCAGTATAGTCCTGCCGTTTTTCTGCTTTGTAGTCTCCAGGGTTAGTATCTCGCCCTTTATTGTGACGTAGCACATAGTCTCGTCCACGTCGCGCTGCTGGATTATGGCGGTCTTTTTTATGGGCTTGCCATATATCGCATCCGCCCTGTCGGGGAGTGCCTTTTTCTTGGCCTCCGCAGCCTTTTTAGGCTGCCAGGAGGGCCGTTCCTCTTCCTTGGGCAGCGTCAGCTCCATGGTATCGTCCGCTGTAAGCTCTATGTCAGTCTCTATGCCGTACCGATCGAGGTAATATGATTTTACCGTTTCCCTATGTCTCGGATCCGAGACCAGCTCGAACACCTGCCTGGGTATCTTTACCTTGATCGTGCCGCTCTCATAATCCCAGACGGAGCTGTGTATTGCGGGGCGGCATACCGGAAGTATGTCGCACCATGTTTTCTTGAGTATGTTCAGCGTATCCTGGCCGCGGCCGGACAGCAGCCCCGAAAGCCCGCCGCACCTGATTATTACCTTTGTGCGGCAGCCCGGCATGAGGGCGCAAAGCTCCCTCTCAAGACAGGCTATGTTTTCGGCGCTGGTTATATGGCCGCACCGCACAGTAACGGTCAGCAGATTTTCACGCTTGTTCAGTCCGGCATCTGTTATCTCGCCGTCTCCAAGGCCGTATTTTTCAAATATAGTCAAAAGCTTCTGTTCCATAGTCTATTCCATCATGGCCTTCGCCTCGGCTATCAGCTCGTCTACGGCGGCCTCCAGAGGAACTGTCCTGAAGAGCTTACCTCCCTTGAACAGCGCGCAGCCGCCCTTGCCGAAGGCCACGCCTATATCCGCTTCAGCCGCTTCTCCGGGGCCGTTTACAATACAGCCCATCACGGCAACTTTAAGGTACTTTCCCTTGGGTATCAGGCTGGAAAGCTCATGCTCCACCCTGTTGGCGGCGCTGAGAAGATCGGTGCAGGTTCTGCCGCAGGTTGGGCAGCTGACTATTTCCACTCCTTCTTTTCTGAGGCCCATGGCCTTCAGTATCTCCTTCGCTGCGTAAACCTCCTGTACAGGGTCGCCGGTCATGGATACGCGCATGGTATCCCCTATGCCGTCCACAAGAAGGGCGCCCATGGCGGCCGCAGCCTTTACAAGGGCCATTTCACCGCCGCCAGCTTCCGTAACACCTATATGCAGGGGGTAATCGCACTCCCTGCTCATAAGCCTGTAAGCCTCAATTGTATTCGGCACGTTGGAGGATTTAATAGATATGACCATGTCATAATAGCTCTGTTTTTCCAGCATGCGGACGTGCTTCAGCGCGCTCTCAACCAGCGCTTCCGGCTTTGGGCCTCCGTACTTTCGGAGAAGCTCCTTTTCCGCAGAGCCGCCGTTTACCCCTATGCGCATGGGAACATGATGGGCCTTGGCGCAATCCACCAGCCTTTTTACGTTTTCCTCTCCGCCTATGTTGCCGGGATTGAAGCGCAGCTTGTCCACGCCGTTTTCCATGGCGGCTATGGCGAGCCTCCAATCAAAATGTATATCCGCGACGAGTGGTATGTGTATCCTGCTCTTTATCTCGGGTATTGCCTTTGCACATGCCTCATTGTACACGGAAGAGCGGACTATCTCGCAGCCCGCCTCCTCAAGGGCCAATATCTGATCGGCGGTGGCTATTGCGTCCGCCGTGTCTGTATTGGTCATAGACTGTATGGTGACGGGGGCGCCGCCGCCTATCTGCACCGCCCCTGCCATAACTTTTCTTGTTTTTTTCATCCTTCCCCCACAAATCGGTCTGCCGCTATGCGGCTAAAACAGCTTTCTTACGTCCATTACCGTAAGCAGTATCATAAGGCTGAAGAGCAGCACCAGCCCCGCCATATGTATCATTCCCTCCTTCTCGGGAGGTATGGGCTTGCCGCGAACCGCCTCTATCACCATGAACAAAAACCTTCCGCCGTCCAGCGCCGGAATGGGCAGTATGTTCATTATGCCAAGGTTGATGCTGATAAGCACTCCGAGACGCAGCACCACCTCAAAGCCGGCCCTCACCGCCTGACCTATTATGCTTATGGTGCCTACCGGTCCAGCTACATCGTCGGAGGTTACGCTTCCCGTAAACAGGCCGCCCAGCACCTTGAACATCTCTTTTACAATATAGCAGGTGTAACGTACCGAATTTGTCGCAGCCTCAAGCAGGCCGTAGCGCAGCCTTTCGGGAGATATGTATATCCCCAGCCTGTTGCTGCCGCTTTCGGGGTCGTATATGTCGCGGGCGGTAAGCGTCACGTCCATGCCGTCACGTCGTACGGTAACCTCTATTCTCGCAGGATCAGCCTGCTGTATGTAATCCGTGCATTCCGCATAGTAGGTTATGCTTTTGCCGTCTATCTCGGTTATGATATCGCCTACCTGTATGCCCGCGGCCTCCGCCGGGGTGTTCTCTGCGGTAAAGTCGTTTATCATCGGCATATACTCGCCGTAGGTCATAAGTATTATGATCGCCAGCACCACTGCCAGAAGTATATTCATAAACGGGCCGGCCAGCACCACTATCATGCGCTTCCATACCGGCTGCGCATTGAAGCACTCGGGATCGGATACACCTTCATCCTCACCGTGAAAGGCACATAGGCCGCCTATGGGCAGCGCCCGAATCGCGAAGCGGGTACCGTTTTTCTCCTTGCTGCACACCACAGGGCCCATTCCTATGGCGAACTCGTCTATTCTGAAGCCAAGCCTTTTGCCCGCGTAAAAATGCCCAAGTTCGTGTACGAATACCAGCACCGTAAGCACCAGCAGCGCGCCAACAATTGACAACAGCGTCATTTATGCGTTTCCTTTCTCAAATGCAAGCCTTCTCGCCTGCCTGTCTGTTTTTATTATGTCCTCAAGGGAGAGTATATTCCCCCTGTCCGCCCTGCTCATGGCGTATCCGACCACGTCGGCTATCTCGTCAAAGCGTATCTTGCCCCGTATGAACATATCCACCGCCGCCTCGTTTGCGCCATTATACACTATGGGCAGGTTTCTTCCTTCGCGCAGCGCCTCATACGCCATGGGTATCGCCGGAAATTTATCGGTATCAGGCGCATAAAAGCTTATTTTGCCCATGTCCTCAAGGCGAAGCCTTCCAAACTCGCCATGGATCCTTTCCGGGTACGTCAGCGCGTATTGTATTGCAAGCCGCATATCGGGCCTGGATAATTGTGCCATATTGCATCCGTCCGTGTATTCCACCATGGAATGCACTATGGACTCCGGGTGTACCAATACGCTTATCCTTTCCCCGGGTATGCCGAAAAGATAGCTCGCCTCCATTACCTCGAGGCCCTTGTTGAAAAAGGAGGCGGAGTCTATAGTGATCTTTCTGCCCATTTTCCAGGTTGGGTGATGCCCTGCCTGCTCCGGCGTGACGGTTTTGAGCTGTTCCTTTGTATATTCCCTGAAGGGACCGCCGGAGGCCGTAAGTATGAGCCTTTGTATCTCGCCGTGGTTTCCCGCCGCCATGCACTGGAATATGGCGCTCTGTTCGCTGTCCACCGGTATTATGGCACCGCCCTTTTTCAGCGCGGCATTTACCAGGTCGTGAGCACAGACGATGCTTTCTTTGTTTGCAAGGGCAACGGTTTTGCCCGCTTCCAGCGCTGCAAGCAGCGGCTTCATTCCTGAAAAGCCGCTTATGCCATTTACTATTATGTCGGCGCCCTCATAGGCCGCCGCTTCCAGCACCGCCTGTTCACCGCCGGCTATTTTTGCCTTTATTCCGCTTTGCCTGAGCTTATCCGCCGCAGCCTCGTCCGCCATGGCAATATAATCCGGGCGGAATTCCTCCGCCGCTTTAAACATGGCGTCTGCATCTCTGCCCGCGCAAAGCACGGCCGCCCGGAATTTATCCGGATTAGCCCTGATAATGTCAAGGGTCTGCCTGCCTATGGAGCCTGTGCAGCCCAAAACAGCTATATTCTTCATTATCTATTGCATTCCTTTAG
>ERZ809224.2814-NODE-2814-length-10180-cov-17.004543_pt1 | contig 10180 bp, 1 predicted proteins | sample MGYA00520513_ERZ809224 | MGnify/ENA primary metagenome ERZ809224 (study PRJEB31576, sample SAMEA3212658) | Homo sapiens | biome: human-gut; feature: human gut; material: fecal | place: Sweden | collected 2012 ...
AGTCTGTATTTGGTGTTAATGTTGAAACTGAAACATCTATATTATATGTTCCTATAGATTCTTCTCTTGCATATACTGTTTTTCCAGTAGAATTTTCTAGTATTTTTATGTATGAATTTCTAACAAGTCTTGCTTCATCATCTTGAATTGTTATTTGAGCATTTACACTTATTGAATCCACATTAAAACTTTCTACATTAAATACAGGAGCTACAAGTTCTGGTAAATCTTGAACTATAGATTCTGATCCTCCGCCATTTACTTGTGAATTTGAAGAACCACCTTCTCCTGTTCCTGTAGTTCCATCTGTTCCTACAGCTCCTTCACCTGTTTGAGCACTTCCACCTTGTCCTGCAACTCCATCATTTTCTCCATTGTTTGCATTTTCAGCATCTTGAGCTGCTTGTTGTGCATCTACTTGGTTTTGTAATATACCTTCTATTTCATTTAGGTCATTATTTTCTTGTTCAGGTTGTTCTTGAATTTCTACATTGTCATCAGAGTCTATTACCATATTAGTTAGGTTCATTCTTGTTTCGCCATTTTTACTAACTGTTTTACTTTGTAGATTTATCTCTATATTATCTGGTAATTTTATATTTACATTGCTAGAAATTGTTTGATATATAATTTCTTGATTATATATTTTTATAACTTGATTATCTAAATATTCTAATTCTAAATAACCATTTATTTCTTTTGTTGTTCCATCATTAAATGACACTGTCATTCCATTTCCAGCTATTAAATATTTAGTATCAGAAATTTTCCATATTAAATTAGTAAATTGTAGTCTTCCATTTAGATGATTTATCCAATAGTTATCACCTTGTTTGTTTACTACTTGGTTTGCAGCGATACTATAATATGTAATTGGATCTTGTTCTATATTAGCAAGGTTTATTAATACACCTTTCTTTAAACTACTTATAGATCCATTATTATAGTGTATGAAGTTATCTTTTCCTGTTGTAACTTCATCTCCGCTAGTATCTTTAAAAATAACCTTTTGATTATTTTTAATTTTATATTCCTCATCTGCATTGAAATAATACTTATCTATTTTTTGGCTCTGACTACTTGCACTTTGCAATATATATCCAGGGTCTTCAAAAACTTTTGTATTTTCTTTTTGCACATTGTAAACATTATAAACTAATAATCCTGCTAGAATTATTCCAATGCCTACTATAAAAAATATGTATTTTTTCATAGCTCTTTTCCCTCTCCTATTTGTTTTGTTTATATCAAAAAAATGTTATCATAGAAAAAATTTCATTTCAATATATAGATTTTTCCATTTTTTTTGATTTCATTTTGTTTACTTCTACCTCTTTACGGAAGGTTATTTTGAAGTTTTTCACTTCTTTATTTTTTTTAATATTAAATTATTATGACATTTTAAAAAATATGTTTTTTATTGTCGTTGTTCTTTCATTGTATCTTTTAAACCCCTTAGGGAAAAAGGAACTAAGGTATTTTTATATCTTAGTTCCTTTTTTAGTCGTTTTTTGTTTTATTTTCCTTTTTGTCTTTTAGTTAGTACATATGCATATCTTAAAGTTACAGTTTCTAATCCTACTAATACAACTAATGCAACTATTAAAACTATTGGTAATTCTCCTGTTTCTACTGCTATAATAACTGTTGCAGTTGCTGTATTGTCTTTATCATTGTTATCTACAAATCCTGGTACATTCTGGTTTTCTACTATACTTACTTCATTGTCCTTTTGCCCCATATTGTTTTCTGCTGTATTCCAATTTAGTACTAATGTATATTCTTTTGTCTCTCCTGGTTTTATTTCTGGTATTATTTTTCTTAATACTCCATCTTGTTCTTCCCATGTTCCGTCATTATTTGCTAAACTCATTCCTTCTGGTAGTTTATCTTCTATTGTTACTGCTCCTTCTACTTCTCCATTATTTATTACTCTTATTCTATATACTATTTGTATATTTGTTTTTTCTACGTCTTTTCTATATATTTCTATTCTTTCTAATTTTCCATTTGTTGGTGTTCTACTTTCTCCATTTACTACTATTCCTGTTATTTCTTTTTCTACTCCTATGTTAAATGGTTTAGCTTGGTAGTAATAGTATACATCTATTGTATTATTTACTGTTTTGTTTCCTTCTTCGTCTTCTACTATTTCTACCTTCATTTGTCCTTCTTTATTTTCTGGTGTTTCTATTAATGTGTAATACTTAAATTCTTTTGCCTCTGTAGTATATTCATCTTGGTTAAATCCTTCTATTGTAACTTGGCTACTTTGTGGTTCTCCGGTTTCTTCGTTTAGTTCTTCTAGTTCTTTTCCCGTAGCCTTTTCTACATAGTGTACTATTACTTTTGCTGGTTGATTATAGTAATAGTTTACTACTATCTTTTCTGCTGTCATTGTTCCTTTACTATTTGTTGGTAACATACTGTTACCTTCTTCATCTTCCTCTATTAGTTGATAGCTTAAAAATTCTTTTGAAGGTATATCATATTCATCTCCTACATGTCCATTATGTATTGTAGGCTCTTCTATATCTTTTCCTGTTAAACTATCTATATGATGTTCCTCAACTATTGCTCTTTGTGTATAGTAATATGTAACAATAGTCCTATTATTTGTTATGTTTCCTTCTTCGTCTTTTTCTACTTTCATTGTGCCTGTTGCGTTAGAAGGTACTTCTACTAAATCATAATTTTCAAATGTTTTTTGTTCTGTTGTGTATAAATCTCCTTCATGTTTTGTATTATCCACTATTTGGTCTGTTAATGGTTTATTTGTATATATATCTATATAGTTTACTTCTAACACTGCTTTTTTGATGTAATAGTAGTTTACAGTTACAAACTCTTCCCCCATTATTCCACTTGCGTTTGCTGGAAGTTTTGTTTCTACTAAGTCATATCCTGCAAATTCTTTACTTGGTATATTATACTCTGTTCCTACTTGTACTTGATGTTCTTCTGTATATAACACTTTTCCAGTTCTATCATCTATATGATTTTCTATTAAACCTGTATATACTGGCTCATAGTAATAGATTAGTGTTTGCTCTTCTTTTGCCATAGTAATTGTTTTATTTGTTGGGCTTTCTACTAATTTATATCCTATAAATGCTTTTTCATTTGTTACAAATTTATCTCCTACTAGCCCTTCTTGTGTTGTTGGATTTTCTAAATCTTTTAGTATTTCACCTGTTTCTGGGTCTCTTTCTACATATCTTACTGTTGCCTTTGTATTTTGTAGATAGTAATATGTTACTTCTATTCCTTCTAATGTTATTATTCCTTCTGTATTTCCACTATCTTCTACTAAAGTATATGTTCTTCCATCTTTTTGTATTGTTTCTTTACGATGCTCTGTATTTGTATTGTAATTATCATCTACATGTCCATCTATTTGTTCTTCTGGACTTAATACTTGGTTTGTATCTTTTTCTATGTAGTTTATTATTACTTTGGCTTGTTTTAATCTGTAATAATATATTACTTCTTGTGGCTTTTCTTCATTGTATTTTTCTATGTTTCCTGTAGCATTTGCTGGTAGTTTTTCTGCTACTAATTCATATTTTTCGTTTACATTATTTGCCCAAGTTGTATTATATTCTTCGCCTTCTTTTCCTTCTATTACTACATCTGGTATTTCTGTTCCATTTATATCTGGAACTCTCGTTGTTGTAGTTGTTCCATCTGTATTCATTATGTAATAATGTACTGTTACCTTTCCGTATTTATTTGTATTTGTTACGACAGTTCCTGTACTGTCTAGGCTTGCTTCATAATATGTTAGCTCTCCATTTATTTCTGTTAATGTATATTTAATTTCTTGATTTTGGCTATCATATTTTGGTAAGTTTTCGAAGATGTCATTCCATCTATTTGGATTTGATTGGTCCTGTGTTGTAGTCGTTCCTGATGTTCCTGGCTTTGCTAATTCTTTTGTATATTCGCTTCCGTCACTTCCAGTTAATTTAAATGTTACTCTTGTTGGACGTTGTCCTAATTTATTATTGTCATCTTCCCATATTTTACTTACAGGAATATTTACTAAAAATTCTGTGGTTGTGGTTGAAGTTGCTGTTGTTTCTTCGAATTCTTTTTCCGGTGTTTTTGTTTTTATCTTTCCTGTTACTGTATTTTTTATATTTGTTGTTCCTTGATTTATTCCTGTATATACTACTTTTATTGTTTTGTTTATTGCTATGTCATTATTTTGATTTTCGTAAGTATCTATGTCTCTTATTGTTTCTACCCATGTTATTGTTTTACTTGTTGGATTATATGTTCCTCCTTCCAAATCTGACTTTGCTTCATCTATTGGATATGCAAGAGTATCGACTATTGTTACTTCTGCATCTCCTATATAATCTACTAAAGTTACTTTATATGAGATATTGTATGTTATTTCATCTGTTAGTTTTTCTATTGTTGTTGTTCCATTTTTAGTCATGTTTTGTGATGTTATCGTTGGTGTTTTTAATTTGTAGTAATATGTTACTACTATTTGTGCTTCTGTCATAACTCCTGTTGCATTTGCTGGTAATTTACTTGTTACAAGTTCATAGTTGTTTGCTATGTTACTTGACTCACTTGTTTTATATTGATCATTTACTTTTCCTGTTACAGTTTCATCTGCTACTACTTGACCTTTAGTTATTGAAGGTACTCTTTCTGTTGTGTTTTCTATATAATGATGTACTAATACACTTGCATCTTTCTTTGTATAATATAGATTTATTACGTTTTCTCCTGTTCCTATTGTTAACGTATCTTTATCTGCACTGTCGTAATTATATCCATAAATTGTAATAACCTCATTTACTGAAGTAATTACTGCTTTAAATGTCTGACCATTTACCACTTTTTGTGTACTTAACACTTTATTTGTATCTTTTTCTAGATAGTTTACTTTATAGCTTAGGTCTGTTCGTTTTGTATAATATAAATTAATTACATTTTCTCCTGTTCCTATTGTTAGCGTTTCTTTATCTACACTATCATAATTATATCCATCTATATCTACTACTTCGTTTGCTGAAGTTATGACTGATTGATATGTTTGACCACTTACTACTTTTTGTGTCTTTATTTCCGTATTTGTTCCTTTTTCTAGATAATTTACTTTATAACTTAAGTCTGTTCTTTTGGTGTAGTATAAATTTATTACATTTTCTCCTGTTCCTATCGTTAATGTGTCTTTATCTGCACTATCATAATTATATCCATCTATTTTTATAGCTTCATTTGCTGAAGTTATTACTGTTTGGAATGTTTGGCCATTTACTACTTTTTGTGTACTTAATACTTTATTTGTTCCCTTTTCTAGATAGTTTACTGTATAACTTAAGTCTGTTCTTTTGGTATAGTATAAATTTAAAACATTCCCTCCACTTCCTAATGTCAGAGTTGCTTTATCTGCACTATCATAATTGTATCCATCTATAGCTATTACCTCATCGGTTGCTTTTATTTGCGTATTAATAGGAACATTATTATCTGTTTTTGCTGTATTGATTACTTTGTTTGTTCCTTTTTCTAAATAGTTTACTGTATAGCTAGTTGTTATTGGTGCAAGTTTAGGTGAGTCTACAGATAAATTTACGCTTCCACTTAATGTTGCTTTTCCAAAGTTTGTATCTTCAAATCCATCAAAATGTGAGATAACATCATCTCTTAGTTTTACTTTTATCTTTATGGTTACTTCGTTACCACATACATAATTTTCATCATAGAATAAGATGTTTTGTCCTGTAACTCTTGTTTGCATACTATCTGATCCACCAGTTGCTTGAACATCTACAATTTCGAAATAATCTTGTACAGTATCTGCAATGGTACAGTTTGTAATTACTTGTACTCCTGCTTCTTCGAAGTCTTTGTCGTAGCTAAAATCTGCAGCATATTTTTTGTTTGTATATGTTAAGTTTAAAGAATCTTTTGTATTTGCTTCCCACTTTTTTAATTGTTCATCATCTAATGCTAATTCTGCTTCTCCATAATTTTCCGGATTTAAAATTCCAAGTACAATATTTAATATATTAGCATCATATTTTGCTTTACCAAATCTTATGGTTAGAACAGGTGTGGCGCTTTGTTGTGAAGTTTGAGACATTGAAAAATATCTTCCTGCAAAGTATTCATTAATGAAGTTAAAATACTTTTCAGTTGCATAATTAACTCCCCACATATCTGAAGCATTTTGTTTATCATCTAAATAGAAAGAATCGCAAGACACATAAATTGCTGTCGGATTATTTATTAGTTTATCTTCACTAATATAGCTATCTCCCATATTTCCAAATAGGTATTTTTCTATTGCAGGAGGAATACTATTTATATAATGAGGAGCATCGACTCCTGCTGCTTTTGTTGTATTTACATAGCTTCTAATTTCTTCTTCTGTAGAATCCACTGTAAAAGTTTTAGTTGCAACAATTCCTACTTCATTCGCTTTATTTATTGCAATAAAGTCCACTTTATCATAAAATTTTGTTAATGTTACTATATTTTTTACTACTATATCTTCAGATAATTGGTGATAATAACACATAGTTGCAACATATAGGGCACTAGTATCTTCTAATTCTTGAACTTGTTTACCTTTTATTGTAATTAATCCTTCTCCATCTTGTTTATTAGTCCACTCTGCACTTTTGTATAAATAGCTTCCATCAGCCTCTGATGCTTCTTGGTAATTCTTTTGGTATGCATCAGATAAATCCGCATTAGTTAATTCTGATGTTTTTTTGTACCCATCGCTATATGTCGTAGCTTGAAAATCTTGTGAATCCGCTATTTGATAATTCTCGTTTTGCTTTTTATAATTAGCTAAAATAAAACTCACTAAAACTATAGCTATTACTACTACTGGTATAGCTATTTTTACTGCTATATTTATTTGGGATTTTTTCCCGTTCTTTAGAGCGTAGCTCTCTCTCTCTCTCTCTCTCTCTCTCTACAGTGTCAAGGCTTTCAGGTTTCCTTTTTTTGTTGTTTCTATTTTTCCATATCATATTTTGTATTCACCCACTTCTCCTTATACTCACTTTTCCTTGTACTAATTTTACTTATTATATAAATATAAGTAAATAGAGCACTGCTCCCAATATTTGGAGCAAGGCCCTATCACTTTACGGATACTATTTTTAGACATTTTATATTATTTTTGTGTTACATTCTATTTTTTACTTCTTTTTTGTCTTTTTGTTAATACTACTGCATATCTTAATGTTACTGTCTCTAATCCTACTAATACAACTAATGCAAGTATTAATCCTATTGGTAATTCACCAGTCTCTACACTTATGATTACATTTGCATTTGATGTATTATCCTTATCATTGTTATCTACAAATCCTGGTACATTTCCTGTTTCTACTAATTTTACTTCATTAGCCTTTTCTCCCATATTCTCTCCAGTTTGTTCCCAGTTTAATAATACTGTATATTCTTTTGTCTCTCCTGCTCCTATCTCTGGTATTACCTTTATTAGTTTTCCTTCTTGTTCTTCCCATGTTCCGTCATTATTTGCTAAACTCATTCCTTCTGGAATGTTTTCTTCTATTGTCGCGTTTCCGCTTACTTCTCCGGTATTACTTACTTTTATCTTGTATTCTACTTGTACACTTGTATCTTCTGCAGCTTTTCTGTAGATTTCTACTTTCTCTATTTTTCCATTTGTTGGAGTTCTTCTTTCACCATTAACGATTATTCCTGTTATTTCTTTTTCTACTCCTATGTTAAATGGCTTAGCTTCGTAATAATAATATAATTCTATCGTATTATTTACTACATCGTTTCCTTCTTCATCTTTTACAATTTCTACTTTCATTTTGCCTTGTTCTTCTGGCCTTTCGATTAATGTATAATACTCGAATTCTTTTGCTGTTGTTGTATATTCGTCATCTTTTTGTCCTTCTATTATTACTTGGCTATTTTGTAGTTCTCCTGTTTCTGGATTTGTTTCTTCTAGTTCTTTTCCTGTTGCTTTTTCTACATAGTGTACTATTACTTTTGCTGGTTGATTATAGTAGTAGTTTACTACTATTTTTTCTTCTGTCATTGTTCCTGTTGCGTTTTTTGGTAGCATACTATTTCCTTCTTCATCTGCTTCTACTAGTTTATAACTTAAGAACTCTTTTGCTTTTATGTCATATTCATCTCCTACATGTCCATTATGTATTGTAGGCTCTTCTATATCTTTTCCTGTTAAACTATCTATATGATGTTCCTCAACTATTGCTCTTTGTGTATAGTAATATGTAACAATAGTCCTATTATTTGTTATGTTTCCTTCTTCGTCTTTTTCTACTTTCATTGTGCCTGTTGCGTTAGAAGGTACTTCTACTAAATCATAATTTTCAAATGTTTTTTGTTCTGTTGTGTATAAATCTCCTTCATGTTTTGTATTATCCACTATTTGGTCTGTTAATGGTTTATTTGTATATATATCTATATAGTTTACTTCTAACACTGCTTTTTTGATGTAATAGTAGTTTACAGTTACAAACTCTTCCCCCATTATTCCACTTGCGTTTGCTGGAAGTTTTGTTTCTACTAAGTCATATCCTGCAAATTCTTTACTTGGTATATTATACTCTGTTCCTACTTGTACTTGATGTTCTTCTGTATATAACACTTTTCCAGTTCTATCATCTATATGATTTTCTATTAAACCTGTATATACTGGCTCATAGTAATAGATTAGTGTTTGCTCTTCTTTTGCCATAGTAATTGTTTTATTTGTTGGGCTTTCTACTAATTTATATCCTATAAATGCTTTTTCATTTGTTACAAATTTATCTCCTACTAGCCCTTCCTGTGTATATGGCTCCTCCAAATCTTTTACTATTTCATGTGTTTCTGGATCTCTTGCAACATATCTTACTGTTGCTTTTGTATTTTGTAGATAATAGTATGTTACTGTTGTATCTGCTACTGTCATTGTTCCTTCTGTATTTCCACTGTCTTCTACTAAGGTATATGTTCTTCCATCCTTCTGAATTGTTTCTTTGCGATGCTCTGTATTTGTATTGTAGCTATCATCTACATATCCATCTATTTGCTCTTGAGCTGTTAACACTTGATTTAAGTCTTTCTCTAAGTAATTTATTAATACTTTTGCTGGTTTTAATCTGTAATAATATATTACTTCTTGTGGTTTTTCTTCATTATATTTTTCTATTGTTCCTGTAGCATTTGTTGGTAATTTTGATGTCACTAACTCGTATTTTTCATTTACATTATTTGCCCATGTTGTATGATACTCTTCCCCTTCTTTTCCTTCTATTATTACATCTTGAACTTCTGCTCCACTCGTACTTGGTACTCTTGTAGTTGTGGTTGTTCCGTCTGTATTCATTATATAGTAATGAACTGTTACCTTTCCATATTTATTTGTATTTGTTACAATTCTTCCTGTACTATCTAAAACTGCATCATAATATGTTAAGTTTCCATTTATTTCTGTTAATATATATTTTATTTCTTGGTTATTGCTATCATACTTTGGTAAATTTGTAAATATGTCATTCCATCTATTTGGATTTGATTGGTCCTGTGTTGTACTACTTCCCGCTGTTCCTGGTTTTGCTAATTCTTTTGTATACTCACTTCCATCACTTCCAACTAATTTGAATGTTACCTTTGTTGGACGTTGTCCAAATTTATTACTATCATCTTCCCATATTTTACTTACAGGTATATTTACAGTGAATTCAGTTGTAGTTGTTTCATTTGCTGTTACTTCGTCAAACTCTTTCTCCGGTGTCTTTGTTTTAATTTTTCCTGTTACAACATTCTTTATATTTGTTGTTCCTTGATTTATTCCTGTATATACTACTTTTATTGTTTTATTTATCGTTATTTCGTTGTTTTTATTTTCATAGCTATTTATATCTTTTATTGTTTCTGTCCAGGTTATTGTCTTTGCTGTTGCATCATATGTTCCTCCTGCTAGGCCTGAACTATCTACAACTATTTGATATGGTAACTTATCTACTATTGTTACTTCTGCTTCTCCTATGTAATCTTCTAATATTGCTTTGTATACAATATCGTAAGTTATTTCATCTGTTAAGTTTTCTATCTTCTCTGTTCCGTTTTTATTTATACTTTGCTCATTTACTATTGGTGTTTTTAATCTATAGTAATATGTTACTACTGTTTGGCTTGCAACCATATT
>ERZ809224.2816-NODE-2816-length-10167-cov-5.193236_pt1 | contig 10167 bp, 11 predicted proteins | sample MGYA00520513_ERZ809224 | MGnify/ENA primary metagenome ERZ809224 (study PRJEB31576, sample SAMEA3212658) | Homo sapiens | biome: human-gut; feature: human gut; material: fecal | place: Sweden | collected 2012 ...
TATATTTGTTAAAGGTAAAAATGCCTCTAGCGTGCAAAACTATAAATAACGGACATCCTCCGCCCCTCTGGAAAGGCCGGTAATTCCCGTTCTTGCCAGTTCCAGTATCTCATACTCCTCCAAAAGCTTGATAAATGCTTCAATCTTGGACTGTGTACCGGTAAGCTCAATAATCAGCGAATCAATGCCGACGTCTATAATATTTGCACGGAAAACATTTGCAATAGACATAACATCCTGCCGGTTCGCTTTATCCACGCGTACCTTCACAAGCACCAGCTCTCGGGTAACACTTTCTCCCTCCGCCAGTCTTTTAATATCTACCACATCCACCAGCTTCGCAAGCTGTTTTGTAATCTGGTCCAAAATCAGCTCATCCCCGTACACGACGACAGTCATACGGGAATACCTGGGATCAGCCGTCTCACCAACGGTCAGACTGTCAATGTTGTAACCTCGACGGCTGAACAATCCTGCCACACGGCTTAACACACCGGAGGTATTGTCAACCAATAAGGATAATACTCTTTTCTTCATTGGGAATTCCTGCCTTCTTTCATAACTACTTCAGATACGATCACTACCTGAAACTTACTGTATTCTACCAGCAATTCATCTCTTTGTCAATGTGAAGTGCCAACAAAATCTCTCAAGTTGACGCCTCATCCATTTACTGTGGAATATCCGACCCGTTCTCAGCATTTTTATAACAATTATAGCAATACTGTATTATATCTTTTCGTCTTATGATTCCAATAAATATTTTTTTGTCATCAATCACGGGCACAAAATTCTGATTCATGGATGTAAGAATCAAATCCTCAATTTCACAATTGATATTCACCGGCTCATTGTACCATCTTCGGTCTACTCTCGCAAGAGGGATATCCTCAGCTAAATGCAGGTCGGTAACCTTGTGATCTTTCAGATACCACAGCAAATCTCCCTCAGTAACTGTCCCCACATAGCAGCCGTTTCGGTCAATCACAGGTACAGCACTGTAGCGATAATGCTCCATTTTTTCCAGAGTCTGACGAAGGGAAAAGTCTTCGTACAGGTACGCTACTTCACTTTTCGGCGTTAAAAAAAATAATACCTTCATTTAAAAATCATTCCCCACTCTTTTGCTGACGGTTTTATTTTGCCGCAGCTTTCTCCTATTTCATTTATCAGTTCATTATAGGCTATTCACCAACATCCGTCAATGGTGTCCGGGCTGCCAGGCAAAAAACTGCAAGTCCTGCCAGGAACAGAATCACCAGAGCTCCAACGCCAACATTGACGCTGCCTGTAAGCTGACTAACTGCGCCCACCAGAGTTGTTCCCAAAAAAGAAGCGCCTTTTCCGCAAATATCCAAAATTCCAAAATATTCCCCGGATTTTTCTGCTGGTATAATACGTGCAAAATATGACCGGGACAATGCCTGAATACCGCCCTGAAACATCCCCACGCATACTGCAAGCACCCAGAACTGCCATTGCTCATTCAAAAACAGTCCAAATACTGCGATCCCGCTGTAAGCCAAAATGCACACAGTAATCAGACTCTCTGCTTTATATCGGTTTGCCAGGCGTCCAAACAGAATAGAGCACGGAAATGCCACAATCTGCGTAAGCAAAAGTGCCCCCAAAAGTCCTGTGCTGTCCAGACCAAGTGCCTGTCCATAAGCAGTCGCCATCTCAATGATCGTGTAGACGCCGTCGATATAAAAGAAAAAAGCGACCAGAAACAGAAACACTTTTTTCTCTTTTTTCACATTTTTGAGAGTATCTCCCAGACGCCCGAAGCTTCTCTTGAAAAACTCTCCGCTTACCTCAACAAAATTTTTCTGACGGTAATTTTTTAAAAGCGGCACAGACATAACAACCCACCACACTGCCGTAATCAGGAAAGCTGTCATCATCGCCTGATTCATTGTAAATCCAAAGTTTTCCGCACCTAACACAAAAACCAGGCTAACAGCAAAAGGAATGCAGCTTCCGATATATCCCCAGGCATAGCCCTGTGCGGAAACTGCATCCAGACGTTCTTCATCGGAGATATCTGTCAGCATGGAATCATAAAACACCAAGCTTGCAGAATATCCAACTTTCGCGATAACAAACACAGCAAGAAAAGCAAACCAGGACTGGATGAAGCCCAATACTGCACACCCAAATACGCCCACAGCAATGGATATCATAAAAATCGGTTTTTTAAAATTTTTCGTATCTGCCAAAGTACCAAACACCGGTCCGATAAACGCCACAATCAATGTAGCCACCGATGCCGCATATCCCCAGTATGCCAGATAATCCACCTGTGAAATATCTGCAAGTCCTGCCAGATAATTAAAATAAATAGGCACAATAGTGGCAACCATCAGTACAAACGCTGAATTTCCCACGTCATACAAAATCCATGCCTTTTCCTGCTTTGTCAGCTTTAATTTCATATCTTCTTTCCTCCTTTTGTCTCATACCCGGCACAGCCCCAAAAGCAGTTGCCTTCTATAACCATCTCAGAGGAAAGTCTGTCGATCAATAGCCAAGCTTTGGAAGCACATTCTTAGGGGCATCATAGATAACAAGATCTGCCTTTGCATCTGTAAAATGCTCCCGTTCGTGAATAATCACAAGCTGGCTGCCTTCAAAGAACTTCACATAATTGGAATATACATCCGACGCAAGAGTTGTACCGAGAAGCAGCAGAACGTCTGCTTTCTCAACCTCGGAAGCTGCCTGGGACGTCAAACGGCTGTCAAGCTGCTCTCCATATAAAGCCACACATGGACGTACTACTGAATGACATTCCTCACAATACGGTACCTTCTTACAATCTCTGATATATTCCAGAGAATACTCTTTTCCGCAGCGCGGACATACGTTATGATAAATCGTTCCGTGAAGATTCAGCACATTACGACACCCTGCCCGTTTTTCAATATCAAAAATATTGCTGCTGAGAATACACTGAAGTTTTCCGGCATCTTCTATCCTCTTTAATGCATAAGCCGTTTCTGTCGGCTCAAAATTTTTATTCAATACCTCTGATTTATAAAAGTCAAAAAATCTGTCTGTTCTCGTATTATAATAATTACTCGTAAAAATATACTCAGGGGACCTTCCGTATTTCTCTTCAATCTCATAAGCATACTCCTGATGACGAAATGTCTTGTAGCCTGCTTCCGTCAATGTTCCGGACCCACACATCGCTACCGTATACCTGCTGCCGTCAAGAATCTTTTTTAAATGTTCATATTTATCTCCCATGAACTGCACCTCCTTCTTTGGTTAATTATACCAAAGAAAAAGGATATATGCAATAAAATTCGTCAACTTACACAAGACTTTATGGCAAAAAATAGGATCGGAACAAGCAGTGAAGGAAGCATATTCAGGGTTTTGCAATCCTTGATCTTTAAAATGGATATACCGGAACTTGCAATTAATATTCCTCCGATAATCGAAATCTCCGTCATCATATCGGTACTCATAAAGCCCCCCAACAGACAGGCAATCAGATAAATACTCCCCTGCCAGCAAAACAGTACGCCTGCCGCAATCGCAATGCCGATGCCGTAGGTAGAAGCAAGTACCATGGAACTTACAAAGTCCAACGCTGCATTTGTAAACAAGAACGTATTGTCCCCATGCACAGCACTCTCTATCGGTCCCAAAATAGACAGTGTTCCAATACAGAACAGAAGAATTGCCGTGGCAAGCCCCTGCCCCAGATTTGAATTGCCGAATTTAAGCTTTGCCGTCAATTTCTGAAATTTGGCATCCAGATCTATCATGCTTCCTGCAAGGCTTCCCACTGCAAGGCTCACAATAAACAGCACCGGATAATTACTCTCCGGCATATGTCCTACCACAGAATTAATGCCAAGAGCCGTAGCAGCCAACCCCATTGCATTAAACAATGCATCCTGATACTTTTCTTTTATTCCTTTGTTTACCACACTTCCGATCGTACTTCCGGTCAGAATCGCAGCCGTATTGACAATCGTTCCCAGCATATATACCTCTTCCTCTCAGACTTAATGTATAATCATCGCATATTCTCCAATAGTATTGTAGTATTCCTCAAATGTATCCGCGTCTCGTTCCACAAAGCCGTCCAAAGGGTCCTGAATAAAGACTTTATCTGTTTCCCTGTCAAAACCGCAAAGTACCACACAGTGTTCATTCCGAAACCAACGATACTGCCTGCCTTCATATTCACAAATTTCGTCCGTAGGTATCGGCTCCTCCAGATACATCGTATTCCACACAATGACCGGAATACCATCTGCTACATAATTATACAAATCCTCAAATTCCGTATCCGATATGTCAAAAGCTCTTTTTTCACTGCCGTTCTCTACCAGAAATCGGTCTGCCGTGTTCACAAGACCAGGCGGAAAAACTCCGGCTCCTGCGTCAGTATGCGGATCACCCATATATCCTTCCGCAAAATTTTCCTCAGTAAAAATGAGATACTCATCTGCTATCGTTGTTTTATCTAAATTAAATCCAAAATAATTTAAAACAATCGTAAGGGCAACCGATTCGCACCCTGTCGGAAGCTCCGGATTCTGCTCAATATTTTCCATATCTATAAGTACATAATCTTCGCTGGTCTGTTCAGGAACAGGCCGCGTTCCTTCCGGAGTCGGTTCTTCCACGAGGCCATCCTCCGTCTCCACTGCCTTCTCCGTCTCCGTTTCTATAATATCTCCCTTTTCTTCCGAGTCCGCTGTTTCTGCAGGTATCTCGTCACTTATCGTTTCCAGCGGCGCAAACTGCTCCTTAGCAGCGCATCCGCCAAGCAGCATAGCCGCCGCCAGCATGACAGAAATCCATTTTTGTCTATTCATATATACATCCTCTGAAATTATTGCCATTTATTATATTTTATTTCCGCGAGCAACAAGCCAAGCAGCCGCTCTTGTGCGGACATTTGACAACTGCCGCGAAAGTCAAATATCCCGCTGCTCTGCAGCGGAATATTTGATTTCTAACATCAGGCTGCTACAATTTATTATTATACAAAAAATCTATATTTTACGCAATGTATAATTTCAGAAGCACTAAAACTCATGTAACCATTCAGCATGAATAATAGCCGATGACATTTCGGTGCTGTAAACTACCAGTTACAATTTATGCTGACTCGTTACAAACTTACCACCCTTTTCCGCAGTGGTTCGTCTTATAAATCAAATATCCTGCCATTCCGAATGCGACAGCAAAGAATCCTCCCACATTCAGCACACAGCCGATGAGTATTTCATGCTGCCACGAAAAAATCCATCCTACAAGGCAGATAATGCCGCTTCCAATCAAAAACCATGCAATTATGCTGAGTATCAATTTTGTCCTGTCCATGCTGCGCCTCCTTTGAATTTTCAAACATACATCTGTCATTTCTTATAGGCGTATAGTAACAGGTATTTGTAAAATCCCCGACTCTGCTCTGTAAAATTTCAGTAAAATACTACTTACAAATATGTGATGATTTCCGTTCCCTCTCCGACCGTGCTGTGAATTTCGATGTAGCCTCCGCAATATTCCACCACATGCTTCACGATCGAAAGTCCCAGGCCGGTTCCTCCTGTCTGCTTTGAATGGCTTTTATCTACTCTGAAAAAGCGTTCAAAAATCCTACTCTGATACTTCATCGGCACACCGATACCTGTATCACGCACACAAATAAATGGACGGTTTTTTCTTTCACCGATCTCAATCCAGACTTTACCGCCCTGTTTGTTATATTTGATACCGTTCTCTATCAGATTGTACAGCAGATCGTTCATCATCTGTCTCGAAGCAAAATACTGCAGATGCTCACCCTGCAGTATCACTGTAACCTCATGGCGCTCTGCCATCGGCTCCAGGCGGCTTTGAATCTCTTCTGCCAATGCCATCAAATCTACATTTTCACGTGTATAAGGTACTTCCTTATCATCCAACTGACTGACTTTAATGATATCATTAACCAGATTCAAAAGTCTGGATGCTTCCTTGCGAATCTTTGCCGCAAATGACGGCACATCCTCCGGCTCCACCATATGATTCTCCATCAGCTCCGCAAAACCTGAAATTGATGTAAGGGGCGTTTTCAGCTCGTGAGAAACATTTGCTGAAAACTCTTTGCGCATTTTTTCAACACGCTCCCGTTCTGTAATGTCCAGAACAAGAATGATAATACCCCGCACTTTTTTATTTTCCAAAATGGGATTTCCAAGGTACTGTACTTTCCGCTCATTTATATTTTGAGTGACAGTGTGGACATTTCCGGCCAAAGCAGCATCCACCACTTCCTTCATCTGATCACTTCCGCAAAAGGCCAGGATACGCTGCCCTGTAAAATCCATGCCGGACACATTGAACAAATTACGGCAGCTCTGATTCATATACAGAATATGGCGCTCATTGTCCAGCATAATCAGTCCCTCATTCATATTATCTGTGATTGCAGCAAGCTTCTGTTCCTGCTCCTTCAAGCTCTGAAACTGTGCACGAATTTTCCGGTTCTGGGAATCCAGACGCTTCTGTAAAATGGCAAGCTCCGGAAAGACAACCTGTTTCATAGGCTCTTCCAAATCAATCCTGTTTATTACACCGGCAATATCATTTGTCAAATAATGGGCTATCAAAAATGCACTCAGAAAAATCACCATCGCAACACTTGCAAGCAGCGGGAGCGTCTGCAAAAAACCTTTCCAGATGCTCATTCCTTCACTGGACAGCCTCAAAAAACGTCCGTCTTTCAGTTTCCTCGCATAATAATAAGTCTCAGTCTGAATCGTACTGGAAATACGACTGCTTCCGCCCTCTCCGTACTTGTCTGCATAGCGAATTTCAGGCCTCTCTCTGTGATTCTCCATCTGAGAGACATCCCCGACTTTATTATCATAAATTACTGTTCCATCCGCATCAATCAAAGTAATACGCAGCTTCGTCTTATCTGCCGTCTGTTCAAACAGCTTAAGATTCTGACCTTCTTCCAGAAGCGCTGACATAAAATCAGCCTCCTCACGCATGCCCTCTTCTTTCTGAGCATGAATCGTTCGATTATAAGAAAACACAAAAACAAACGATACTATCAGTATCGTTATTAAAGCAACCCAGAAAAAATTTCTGTATATACGGTTTTTCATAGAATCAGTCTCCTATTTTATAGCCAATCCCCCTGACGGTTTTAATCAGATCGCCGCAGCTTCCAAGCTTTTGTCTCAGAGAGCCGATATGCACATCCACTGTCCTGCTTTCACCCTCATACTCATAATTCCATATAGTGTTGAGAATCTTGTCTCTGGATAATACAAGACTGCGGTTTTTCATAAGATAACATAGAAGCTCAAACTCTTTATAGGTAAGGCTTATCTGCTCTCCTTTCACATAAACCTCATGCTTTTGCTCGTCCAGAGTCAAATCACCGATTGTCATGGCCTCCTCCGGATTCTCTGTACCCCTTGCGCTACGGCGAATCACCGCCTTGACACGAGAAATCAGCTCCATAACGCCAAAGGGCTTGGTAATATAATCATCCGCTCCGGAATCCAGCCCCAAAACCTTATCATATTCCGAAGATTTGGCAGTCATCATAATAACGGGAAGCTGTGACGTATCCCGTCCGCTTCTCAGACGTTTCAAGACACTGACTCCGTCCTCATCCGGAAGCATAATATCCAGAAGAATCAAATCCGGAAGCTGCTCCTTCATTTTACGATAAAACTCGGATGCATTCTCGAAACCCACAACCTGAAAACCTGAAGTTTTAAGAGCATAAACCACAAGCTCTCTTATATTTGTATCATCTTCCACGTAGTAAATAATTTTACTCATATTTCCTCCCAGACCGCACCCATGCAGTCAGATCTCAAAATGCAAAACATTCCATTCAGCGTTTCCATTGACAAAGTTACATCCTGTCTTAATGCTCAGACATCACATACCCCGCAAGATTGTAAGCATGGTCGGATATACGCTCAAGATTACTTATGATATCCAAAAATACCACACCATTTGTAGGATCACAGAGCTGTTTGGAAAGACGTTCAATATGCTTTTCACGCAGCTCCTCCTCCATACTGTCCACCATATCCTCGTATTTTACAACCTTATTAGCCGCTGCCATACTTGCTTCTTCTTTTAACGCTTCTCTTGCCTGCACCGAATACGTAAATGCATTCCTAACAAGATCCATAATCTCCGCAAGCTCCCTGCACGCCTCTTCAGAGAAAACAATAGGTTTCGCATCTTCTTTATAGTCCACAAGCTCTGCAATATTCTCTACATGATCGCCCACGCGTTCAATATCGCTTACTGAATAGAAAAGATCGTTGATAATCAGATGCTGTTCCTCATTCAGACTCAAATTGCTGATTTTCACCAGATACTCTGTGATCAGTTTTTCCATCTTATTAATAACAATTTCATTTTTATATACCTGATCAATCTTATCTTTATTATAATGAAGCGCAGCATCGAAGGAAAGTTCCATATTCTCACGCGCAATGCGGCCCATATGTACCACCTCCAAAACGGCATTCTGAACAGCAAAAGAAGGAGTCTCCAAAATACGATCATCCAGATGACGAAGTGTAATTTCATCATCACTCTGACCGACAACCTCATTATTTCCGTTATCCTTAACCAGAATACCGGAAAGAGCAACCAGCTTTCCTTTAAACGGTGTCATAAGCACTGTACAGATAACCTTAAATACTGTGTGGAAAATAGCAATACCCACACTGTTAATACTCGCCTGGCCCATCTCCGGATGAACAGAAAACAATAAAAACAGAACGCTGGCCCATACAACCGCCCCAATTATATTAAAGGAAAGATGAATCATCGCTGCTCTTTTCGCATTTCGAGATTCACCCATACTGGAGAGAACGGCTGTGCAGCAGGAGCCAATACTGGAACCAAGACTGATGTACATAGCTGCGCTTGCTGTGACGACACCGCCCGCAGAGGCGAGCGTCTGCAAAACACCCACTGCTGCCGAGGAGCTTTGCATGATGGCAGTGACAATCGTTCCAATAGCAATGCCCAGAATCGGATTGCTTCCAAATAAAACAAACGCTTTTGTGAAAATCGGAAGTTCCAGATACGCGTTTGCAGAATCTCCCATAAAATCAAGACCAATAAACAAAAGTCCAAGACCTACTAAAATCTCACCGACTGTCTGCTTTTTTGCCTTTTTGCAGAACATAATCATAAAAGCGCCGATTCCAACCAGCAGAGGCGCATACAGAGACGGTGAAAAAGCCTTAAAGGCTGCTCCAAGCTGCCCAAGTGATACAATCCACGCTGTAATACAGGTACCGATGTTAGCACCCATGATTACACCAACTGCCTGAGGCAATGTCATAATACCTGCGTTAACAAAGCCTACTACCATAACTGTAGTGGCTCCGCTGCTCTGAATAATAGCTGTGACGAGAGCGCCGAAAATAATTCCCATAAAATGATTACTCGTCAGGATACCGAGCAGCTCTTTCATTTTATTACCTGCCGTTTTCTGAACACCTGCCGACATGCTGTGCATGCCGTACAGAAACATGCCCAATCCTCCGGCAAACATAAAAAGATTTCCCAGGTCATTTATTGACATATGTTTTCCCTCCATTCCAGATCGCCCTTCTGCAATCCGATAATCAGCGATTCCGCAGTTGCAATATTGGTAGCAACCGGTATATTGTAAATGTCACATGCTTTAGAAATCATCTCTATGTTTGGTTCACGAGGATTACTGAATATGGGGCTGTAAAAAAAGATCACCATATCAAGACCGTTCCTCTCGATCATCTCAACAAATTGCTTATCTCCCCCCACGCTGCCCGCCAAGAATTTATGAACGCGCAGATTTGTTGCCTCTTCTATACGTCTGCCGGTACCGCCGGTAGCATATAGCTCATTTTTTTCAAGAATACGCTTGTATGCAATACAAAAATCCTCAATCAGGCTCTTTTTTGCATTATGCGCAATTAACCCTATGTTCATACTCCATCTACCTCAGATTATAATAGTCTTCTGCACTTCACAGAAATGCAGACCAAAGTCATTATAGCATAAGACATGACAAAAAAGAAAGAGTTTTGTCATAATATTGAAGTTTTTTTGTTTTTTGTTGTAACTATTCAGCCTGAATCATTGCAGGTTGGGAGAGGACGAAAAGAAGGACGGCGC
>ERZ809224.2819-NODE-2819-length-10160-cov-4.382484_pt1 | contig 10160 bp, 5 predicted proteins | sample MGYA00520513_ERZ809224 | MGnify/ENA primary metagenome ERZ809224 (study PRJEB31576, sample SAMEA3212658) | Homo sapiens | biome: human-gut; feature: human gut; material: fecal | place: Sweden | collected 2012 ...
GCCCGCCGACGGGAACGGTATGGGCATCGCTTACGTGAACCTGCGTTATGCCCCCGAGGAGGCGCGTGCGGAGTCCGGAGCATGGACCTCCGTGACGATACCCTGTCGGATGTCGCCGGGCGAGGCGCTGGAATACGAGGTTTCCGGATTGACGGATGCGACGACCTATGTGTTTGAGGCCGGTGCGATAGACCGGTTCGGAAACGAGTCCGGCTATGTCGGCGGCGAGGGTCGGACGATAGACCACATCAATCGTCCGCCGGCGATACAGAAGCCGCTGCCTGGCGTGGAACTGCCCGATGCTGCGGGAGAGGAGCCTTTCGTGACTGCCGTGGAGCTGAGCGATTATTTTACGGACCCCGACCTGCCGGCGGACGAACTGTCGTATGCTGCGAGAAGCAACGACGAGAGTGTGGCTACGGTCAGCGTCAGCGGTTCCATGCTGACGGTCGAAGGCCTGAAGCTGGGGGCGACCTATGTTTCGGTGACGGTGACCGACCTGGCCGGAGAGAGTATCGTCAAGAACATGTCGGTCAAGGTACTTGAGGAGCGGTTCCCGGAGGACCCGCCGACGCCCATACCGCCTGAGGAGGGCATGGAACTGACCGAGGGCGCACTGACGCTCTTCCCGAACCCGGCTCCGGATGCGCTGTTCATCGGCGTCGGCGGCGAAGCGGGCAAACGGGCCGATATCAGGGTGTACGATTCGGCTGCACGGGAGGTTGTCCGCCTGGACGGTGCGGCCTTCGGCAGTGAAGGCGAACTGAAGGATGTCATCCGGTACGACGTTTCCGGTCTCGTTCCGGGCAGCTATACGGTGCGGGTGAAACTGGCCGACGGACGCGAGCTTCGCAGTACGTTCGTGAAAGCATGAGAGCGTGCGGACGGCAGACTTCAGCCTGCCGTCCGCTCTCTTTGTCGTCCGGCTGCGGATACCGGCGTCTGTCCGTTTTCGGAGCCTGCAGCGCGGAACCTGAAAGGTTCCTGCGGTCGGGAGTCCGCCGCGGAATGCGGTGCTGTGCTTCGGGAGGCGTATCCGGAGACGGGCTGTGAGGAACAACCGTGAATAGGATGCTATTGCCATGAAAAAAGTTCTGATTATCTTTATGGCGGTGTTTCCGTTTCTGTGCTGTGCGGGGCGTTCCCACGGGGCGGCGGAGCCGCCTTTCGTTGCGGATACCCTTTCCGGAGCGGGAGAGGCGGCAGCGACCGACCGGATAAGGATACGGTTCGCCGATACGGTGCCGTTGCCTCGTGAAGCGCGTTTTGCGGCAGGAGCGGCCGATACGGGTATCGGGTGGTTCGACCGGGCTTTGGACACTGTGGGTGCGGTCGAGGTGCGCCGGGTTTTTTCGGATGGCGGCCGTTTTGCCGAGAGGCGCCGCCGGTACGGTCTGCACCTGTGGTACGAGGTGCGTACCGACGGCAGGATGCCTGTCGCGGAGGTCGTGCAGGTGTTCGCGGCGCTGCCGGCAGTTGCGTATGCCGGATTCGTGTACCGGGCCGAACTTGCGGATTAGCGGCAGGGGGAATGTGTTCGGATAGGGGCATCCGTACTATCGGAGGGCAGACTGGCGTTAAATATATATATGAATGGGATAAATACACCAAATAATTGTCAACTCTAATGTTATGAAAAGGATTTCTGTTTTTTTATTGGCTGCTGCGGCTATGTGGTCCTGTACGAAGGAACCGGTGTTGTCCGAAGCTCCCGAACGGGACGTTCCGGACGTATCGGTGCCGGACGATGATAACATAGTCAGCGGATGGGTCAGGATAAAGCTGGCCGACGATGCCGCTCCGCTCCGTGTCGGTGCATTCACGCGCGGGGAGGTGGAGTCGGGCGACCCGCGGCTGGATGAGATAGCGCAGGAGCTGGGTGCGACCGAGATTCGCCGCGTTTTCCGCGACGGGGGCCGTTTTGCCGAGAGGCGCCGCCGGTACGGTCTGCACCTGTGGTACGACATAAAGATAGGCGAGGATGTGCCCGTATCGAGGGCGGAGGCGGGAATCGCCGCCGTGCCCGGCGTGGCGCACGTACAGCCCATCTACAAGGCGAAACTGACGGACCACAGGGTGATTCCCGCCATGGCGGCCGACATGAAGTATAAACCGGCTGCGCTGGACGCTTCTCGGCCGGTGCTGTCGCCGGAGGAGTATCCTTTTAACGACCCTGGTCTGCCCCAGCAGTGGCACTACTATAACGACGGTTCACTGGAGAAGGCGGTCGAAGGGGCCGACATCAACCTGTTCAAAGGATGGGAGATAAATACGGGCCGTCCGGATGTCATCGTGGCCGTGGTGGATATGGGCGTGCAGTACGACCACCCCGACCTGGCTGCCAACATGTGGATAAACGAGGCCGAGATGAACGGCACAGAAGGCGTGGACGATGACGACAACGGATACGTGGACGACCTGTACGGATGGAACTTCGCTCCGAATTACGACAGCGGCGAGATAGTGCCCGGATACCACGGGACGCATATCGCCGGTACGATTGCCGCCGTGAACAACAACGGCGAGGGAGTCTGCGGAATCGCGGGCGGTTCGGGTAACGGCGACGGCGTGCGGATAATGACTATCGGATGGTCGGCGGACAACCGGCAGACGATTCCCAACTGGGACATGTTTGCCTATGCGGCCGACAACGGAGCGGTCATTGCTTCCTGCAGCTGGGAGGTCTCCTCTCCGGACCTCGCTCCCGACCTGCAGGCGGGGCTCGATTACTTCATCGACAACGCCGGCATGGATGAGAACGGAGTGCAGACGGGCCCCATGAAGGGCGGACTCATCATGTTCGCTGCGGGCAACTCCGGTGAGAACAGACTGAAGTTCCCCAGTTATTACGACCGGGTTGTCAGCGTGGCTTCGATGGCGCCGGATTACAACAAGGCCAGCTATTCGAACTGGGCTCCGGAGGTGGACATCCTTGCGCCCGGCGGTGAGAAAAACTTCGGCGAGGCGTATGCCGTTTACAGTACCTATACTGACAGCGGTTACGCCTACATTGAGGGAACGTCGATGGCTACTCCGCATGTGTCCGGTGTCGCCGCACTCATCGTTTCCGAATACGGGAAGGAGGGCTTTACGTCCGACGACCTGCGCAAGCGGCTGTTGGCCAGCTTCCGTCCCATCAGTCCGGTGGTCAGCGGCGAGTATGCCAACCAGATAGGTGTCGGACTCGTGGATGCCTCTCTCATCACGCTCGAAGACCCCGGAGTGAGCCCCGGTGCCCTGGAGAACTACGGTGCCGAAGGGCTGCCCGACAGCGTGAGGATATATTGCCGCGTGCCGGCCGACGGCAACGGCATGCCCGTGGTGAAGTACCGTCTCGAATATGCGGAGAAGAGCGGCGGCAGTACGGGCGAATGGCAGACGATGGACCTCGTGAATACCGCGGATGCGGGCGAGGATTACGAATACCGCATGATGCTCGTGCAGCTTACGACCTATGCCTTCCGGATGACGCCCGTAGACCGCTTCGGCAACGAAGGCAGTACGGTGGAGTTCGAGGCGACGACCTTGCAGCATACGAACCGTCCGCCGACGCAGAAAGCCAATTTCCTCGATGTGGAAGCGGCGAAGGCCGGAGAGAAATACTCCAAGAAGTTCAAGCTGGCCTATTACTTCATCGAACCGGACGAAGCTTTCGGCGATGCGCTTACCTTTACCGTGACTTCATCGGATGAGGATGTGGTCAGCGTCGTTATGACCAACGGTTCCGACCTGGAACTCGTTCCCCTGAAACAGGGCGAGAGTACCATCACGGTACGTGCTACGGACAAGGGCGGCCTGTATGTGGAATCTTCGTTCAAGTTCACTGTGCTGGAGAATGCCTTCGAGAATATCAAGCCGAGGGCGACCAAAGAGTTCGGTACGGTTCGTATGGCGGGAACCGGCGCCGAATACAGGCAGTCATTCGTGCTTTCGGAGTATTTCACAGATGCCAACCTGGCGGACGGAGATGTGCTCACGTTCTCGTTCACCAATACGAATGAAGCGGTTGTGGGCGTGACGGTTGAGGAGGGGAGCCTCGTCGTGGAACCGATAGCCGAGGGTACGGCCTCCGTGACCGTGACCGCCACCGACTTGGCCGGCGAATCGGCGCAGTCAGTACTGACGGTACAGGTCGGCAGTGTACCGGCCGGTGATGGCGGTCTGCTGATTGCACCCAATCCTGTAGGGGAGACGCTCTCCATGCACTTCGCTGCTGCGGCAGGCGTCGGTGCCGAAGCCGTGATATACGATGCGGCGGCCCGCAGGGTGCTCTCCGAAAATGTGGAATTCGATGGGAACGGAACGGGGACGCTCGACGTGTCGGCACTTGCTCCGGGTATCTATACGTTATCGGTGAAAACGGAGGGCGGAATTGCAGGGAACGGCACTTTCGTCAAGCGATAGCGTGCGCCTGCGGCTGGAGGATGCATCTCCGGCGGAAGAATTGAGAAAGGGTATCCGGCATCGTCCGGATACCCTTTCTGGGTATTCGGCGGCACGTATGCCGCCGGTGCCCGAAAGGTTGCCGTGTGGACGGATGCGGAAATATTTTTCCTGGTGTATGTATTGGCTATCATTTTGTTATGTGAAAGTGCGGTGGGCCGGGAGGCGAGAAAATATGGTCTGGATATGACATATTTCCATATTTTGGTTATTTTTGCTTGATATGCTTACCGTATCTTGATGATACCTGTTCCGAAAGGATGCTTCCGGATACAGTATTTAATTCATACTTATATGGATTTCAGATTCCTGGTGGCTATGGCGGCCGTTGCCTTGTCGGTTTTCTCTTCCTGTACGAAGGACCCTCTTATGATGAATGGAGGCGGAAGCAGTGAGGGAGAGGCTGCGGATTTTGACGATTCTGCTGAAATCGTGCCGGGATGGATAAGGATAAAACTGGCGGATGATTCGGAGCCGTTGCGTACCGGGGTTTTTACCCGCGGCGGTTTCGATTCGGGAGATGTGCGGCTCGACGAACTCGCAGCCGGACTGGGGGCGACGGAAATCAGGCGTGTCTTCCGTGACGGAGGCCGTTTCGAAGAACGCCACCGCCGTTACGGGCTCCATTTATGGTACGATATCCGAATCGCCGACGAAGTGCCCGTTTCCCGGGCCCGGGCCGAAATGGTTTCGTTGCCGGGTGTCGATGTCGTCGAGCCCGTGTATCGCGTGAGGCTCGCCGAGGCACATGTGGTGCCGGATATTTCCGACCGGCTGTACCGGCCGTTTTCCGAAGGCGAGGCGAGGCCCGAACCAGCTCCCTTCAATGACCCGGAACTCTCCCGGCAGTGGCATTACAACAACGACGGGTCGATTGAAGGCTCGGTGGCGGGTGCAGACATCAACCTGTTCAAAGCCTGGAGAGAGATAGGGGCGGGGAGACCGGAGGTTGTCGTGGCCGTTATCGACGGCGGCATACAGTACGACCATCCCGACCTGGCGGCCAACATGTGGACAAACGAGGCCGAGATGAACGGTACACCCGGCGTGGACGATGACGGTAACGGTTATGTGGATGACATTTATGGATGGAATTATTATACCGATTCGGGAACGATAACCCAGCATTTCCACGGTACACATGTGGCAGGTACGGTAGCTGCGGTCAATAACAACGGTATCGGTGTTTGCGGTGTGGCCGGCGGTACGGGTGTGGGTGACGGTGTCCGGCTGATGTCGTGTCAGAACTACGATACCGATGCCAACGGTCAGGAGGTGGGCAGCGTTACGGAGGAGTCGTTCATTTATGCTGCCGATAACGGCGCCGTTATCGCTCAGTGCAGTTGGGGATACAATGGTATCGAGACGCCGCTGTCGATGCAGCGGGCCATTCAGTACTTTATCCGGGAGGCCGGTACGGATGAAAATGGGGTTCAGACCGGACCGATGAAGGGCGGTGTGGTCTGCTTTTCGGCTGGTAACAGCAGTTACTCCCATGTAGGCAATCCGGGCGATATGGAAGAGGTGGTCGGTGTGACGGCCATGGGCCCTGATTATAAGAAAGCCGGGTACTCCAATTATGGCTCGGCGGCCGACCTTTTCGCTCCCGGAGGGGCGAGTTCGGCCAATCCGGAGGACCCGAAACAGGTTTACAGCACCTATATCAACGGCGGCTATGCCTATCTGTGGGGAACGTCGATGGCATGTCCCCATGTTTCGGGTGTGGCGGCGCTGATAGTGTCCTATTACGGTGTGGATACGCCCGGTTTTACGGCCGAACGCTGCCGGGAGATTCTGCTGCGCAGCTTCCGGCCCGTGGGAGAGTATGTCGCCGGCGAACCGTATGCCGACGGATTGGGTGCCGGGTTGGTGGATGCTTCGCTGATTCTGCTCGAAAATCCAGGCATAAAACCGGGAAGCGTCGAGGAGCTGACATTGACGCCGCTGCCTGACGGGATGGCGATAGCCGCTGCGATGCCCGCCGATGGCAATGGGGATGCCGTGTCGAAAATCAGGCTCGGGTATGCGCCGGTCAACGGAGATGGTACGACGGGCGAGTGGAGGGAAGAGACCTTTCCGAATATCCAGCCTGCAGGAGGAATCTTCACGACCGAACTTCAATTGGCGGCCGAAGAGACCTATCGGGTGCGGATGAGCGTGGAAGACCGGTACGGAAACGTGTCGGATGAGGTGACGGATGAAGCTACTACGCTTCCGCACGTCAATGTGGCACCTTCGTATCGCGGCATAGAGACGCAGTTGTTCACTTCGACCGGTAAAGGGTTCAGCAAGACGGTGGCGCTGGACAGCTATTTCAGCGACCCCGATATTCCGTATGGCGACGAACTGACATTCGCGTTCGATGACGGAGAGCAGGAGATACTGGAAGTCGTACTCGAGGGGGCGGAGCTTCTCTTGACGCCGATATATAAGGGCCAGACGGAAATTGTGGTGACGGCTACCGATAGGGCGGGGGAAAGCGCCTCGGGTACTTTCAGGGTGCGTATCGTATCGGGTGACGAACCCCCGGCAGAGCCGGAACCCGACCCGGAACCCGACCCGGACCCGGACCCTGACCCTGACCCGGTGCCCGGATTCGACGGGGACACGATGGTGGTCGTCCCCAATCCTGTCGGTGAAGCGTTGACCGTGTATGTCCCGCATGTCGCGTCGATGGAGGGAACGGCTACGATATACGATGCGGCGGCCCGTAAGGTATTGGAGACGACGATAACGGTGGATGCGGAAGGAAAGGGTACCCTGCAGGTAGGCGGACTTTCCCCCGGAGCGTACTCGCTTTCGGTAGAGGTCGGGGGTAAAAGTTCCAAGGTATCGTTCATGAAGCGGTAGATAGTGCAGAAGAAAACGGAAAGAACGAATAATGTATGAAATACAGGTATTGGTTGGCAGGGCTTTGTGCGGGATTGCTGATTTCCTGTGCGAAGGAGAGTTTTACAGTCGGTGTGGAGCCGGAAGACGGCGACCGGATATATGCCGACGGCGATGAGGTAATCAGGGGCTGGATACGGATAAAGCTTTCGGAAGAGGGTCCCGAAGCGCTCCGGACTGGGCAGTTTACACGCGGCGAAGCTGCGACGGGCGACGGAGATATCGATGAGGTGGCGGCTGCGCTCGGTGCTACCGAGGTGCGGCGCGTTTTCCGCGACGGAGGCCGTTTTGCCGAGAGGCGCCGCCGGTACGGTCTGCATTTGTGGTACGATATACGTTTCGACGAGGAGATTCCCGTATCGCGGGCCGGGGCTGAATTTGCTGCGCTTCCGGGAGTGGCTTATGCGGAACCGGTGTACCGGATACAGCGCCTTGACGCTGCCGCGATTCCTGCCGAAGCGCTGTACGAGCCGCCCGTGCCGGCGGCAGAGGAGGGACAGTGGCCTTTCGACGACCCGATGCTCTCCCAGCAGTGGCATTATTATAACGACGGTACCATCAGCGGGACGGAAGCCGGTGCCGACATGAATCTGTTTGAAGGGTGGAAAACCACCGCGGGCAGTCCGGCCGTGATAGTCGCCGTGACGGATTCCGGCGTGCAGTTCGACCATGAAGACCTGGCTGCCAACATGTGGGTGAACGAGGCCGAACTGAACGGAACGGAAGGTGTGGATGACGACGGAAACGGCTATGTGGATGACATATACGGATGGAATTTTGTCCGGGACAGCGGAACGATAGTTCCGGAAGACCACGGTACGCATGTAGCCGGTACGGTGGCGGCAGTCAATAACAACGGCATAGGCGTCTGCGGCGTGGCCGGCGGTACGGGCAATGGCGACGGAGCCCGCATCATGTCGATGCAGATATTCGAGGGCGACGAATCCGTAGGCGATACGAATGCGGAGTGTTTCGTGTATGCCGCCGATAACGGGGCCGTGATTTCGCAGAACAGTTGGACGTGGACCCGGCTGTCGTCGCTTCCGAGAGCCTACGACGAAGCTTTCGACTATTTCATCGAAAATGCGGGAATGGACGACAGCGACGGCGACGGGGTGAATGACCGTCAGACCGGCCCCATGAAGGGAGGTATCATCATCTGTGCGGCGGGCAATTCCGGCGGGAGAATAGAGTATCCTGCGGCCGATGCGAGGTGTGTGGCCGTCACGGCAATGGGGGCGACTTTCAAGCTGGAAGCCTATTCCAACCGGGGAGCGGAAGCCGATATCATGGCGCCGGGCGGCGTGAAGGCCGCCAATTCGAAACGCCGGGTGTGGAGTACGGTTGCCGATAACGATTATGCCGCCATGTACGGTACGTCGATGGCGTGTCCGCATGTATCGGGCGTGGCAGCCCTCATAATCGCGGAATACGGACAGGAAGGGTTTACGGCCGAGCAGTGCCGTGAGATACTGCTGCGGGCATACCGTCCTGTCGGCGGTCTTGCCGACGACGATGCGGAACTCGGCGTACTGGGCGTGGGACTGCTCGATGCGGGGGCCGCATTCGTGACGGACCCCCAGTCGCAGCCGGGTGTCGTGGAATTCGGTTCCATGCAGGTGTCGGGCAATACGGTGAGCGTGCCGTGGCGCGTGCCTGCCGACGGCAACGGGAATGCCGTCGCGCAGTTTGTCGTGGAGTATGCCCCGAAAGAAGGGGGCGGCACGCCGGGTGGCGGAACCGTTGCGAACCGTTACGACGTGGGGCAGACCATGGTGTACACCTTCGAAGGGCTGTACAATACCGATTACGAAATAAACGTTCGTTCTATAGACCGGTTCGGAAACAGTTCGGAGGCGGTGTCCGGTTCGGTATCCATAGGCAATTTCGAGAATCGTCCGCCGGAGAGGACTTCCGAAAGGATGGCGGATGTATCCATGCCCGATACGGCGGAGACGAGTATCGTGAGCATAACGCTCACTCCTTATTTTACCGACCCCGACCTTGAATACGGCGACGAGCTCTCCTATTCGGCGACGAGCGTGAACGAGGATATCGTCGCCACAGAGGTGGCAGGGGAGGTGCTGAGGCTGATTCCGCGTGCCAAAGGAACGAGCCTGGTGACAGTGACGGCATCCGACCTTGCCGGGGCGACGGTGAGTTTCTCGATATATGCTACGGTAGCCGGAGGTACGGGCCCCTCGGGCGATGACGGGGCGGTTGCAATAAGTCCCAATCCGGTGGCTGACAGGCTGAATGTCCGGTTGGGTGACACGGAGGGCGAAGCGGCCGTACGCATTTATGACGGTGCTGCCCGGCTGGTGATGGAGGCCAGGGAAGAGATAGTCGGCGGCGGTGTGGAGCTCGATGTCAGCCGTCTTAGTCCGGGAGCCTATTCGCTTGTTGCGGAAGGTGGCGGACGGACGGTGCGCGGTACTTTTGTGAAACGGTAGCGGTCGATGGAACCGAATGGTGCCCGGCGGGTTCGGACACCGGAGCGGAAGGGCGGGATGTCCGCCTGAGGAGACGGAACAAACATTTAATACATAATAACAAGGATGAAAAAAGTACAATATTTATTGATGTCCGTATGTGCCCTTGCGGCGGCTTCCTGTACCAAGGAGGCTTCCTTTACGGAAGAAACCAAACCGGAGGCCAAAACCGAGATGGGGGCAGGCGAAGTGCGCGACGGGTGGATAAGGATAAAAATCAAGGAGGATGCCGCTCCGCTGCGTGCGGGGGTGTTCACCCGCGGTGCCATGGAGTCCGGAAATGAGGATATGGACCGTATCGCGGCCGAACTGGGAAAAGCTGGCAAAGCTCCTTAA
>ERZ809224.2821-NODE-2821-length-10153-cov-5.497920_pt1 | contig 10153 bp, 9 predicted proteins | sample MGYA00520513_ERZ809224 | MGnify/ENA primary metagenome ERZ809224 (study PRJEB31576, sample SAMEA3212658) | Homo sapiens | biome: human-gut; feature: human gut; material: fecal | place: Sweden | collected 2012 ...
TTCCCGCCGCAGCTTAAACACAGGGCAAACCACGTAATAAAGAAAAAATAATCTGTCAGGAAAATCAAAACGTTCAAAGTCTGCAGCCGTGGGCTCAATCAGAGATATAAGGAATCCCAGATTTCCATGCCGCTGTCCTGTGCCGGGCAGCATACTTCGATACCTTTTCCCTGCAATCCCCCATTCATCTGTTTCCAGGAGCATATAAGGCCATATCATATGCAGCATTTTGACTGCTTTTTTATAGGACATATGAATTTTCTTACTATATTGAACATGTACCCGAGACTCACCCTGGCTGATGATAAACAGGTCATTTTGAATCGCGGGCATTTTGAAACAGGGACAACGCCAGAGCAGTAAAAGTGTTTCCATCAGAAGTACCTGAGTTCTTTTTGCCTCCATATTTCTGTACAAAGCTACATAGTTTATATCTGGTTTTGATAATAAAATATATAGATCAAACAGCCATCTCAAACGGATATATCCATGCGCAGCCCCATGACAGATCAGATAGCTTAACTCGTCCATTTCACTCAGACAATAGATTTGATATCCCAACAATATTTGCTTTCGGCGCCGTTCCCACAGCTCCCCAAAATCGGCTTCCCATCTAAGCGAGATACGCCAATGCAATTCAACGCAGATATCTTCGCGCAAAAAAACAGCATGCATTTCTTCATTTTTGTGTGCCGCCCGGCGCTTCCTTGTTTTTTCGGCAGCCTTGTGCTCCTCCTGAAATCCCATCTCCAAAAGCCGCATACATGCTGTACTCAGATCTTCTTTTGAAACCAGAAGGTCTAAATCTCTGGAGTAACGCATTGCTGGATTTCCATATAGCTCAACTGCAAGAACCGGACCCTTCAAACAAATCATACGGATTCCATTTCTTTCAAAATCGGCCGCAATCAGAGCCAATACCCTGCATTGCTTCATGCCGAAAAGTACATGCTGATTTGCCGCTGCATATATTTGTCCATATGCAGCCTTCTGCTTCAGATCTCTGATCGGCAGATTTTTAAGCGCCGGAGCAATCAATGACTCCACTCTGTTTTTTTGAACCTGCTTTGCAAACAATTCCCAATCCAGCCTTTGGGGATATAACTCTATTTGTTTTCCTGCCGAGAGCTCAAACAAAAGCTGCAGCTCCGGTGTCAGCTTGAGATATTCTAAATCATGTTTTTTCATTTCAAGTCTCTTTCTATATGGGAAATCTTTCATCGCCAAAAATAGCAGTCACTGCATAGGCTTTGGCTCCATTACCGCCTGTGACAAAGACACTTCCGCAGCGCAGCCAGGCATGGGCAGTCATTTCTTCTCCCTGAGCCTGCTGCACCCCCATATAGAGTGTGCATAACAAACCACGCCGGTTCAGCATCCTCTTTGCTGTCAATGCCCGAACCAGACACTTGCTCTCCCAGGGAGTTCGCAGGCAAACAGCCGCCACAGCCCATTTCACCTCCGCCACGGTATCACTATCCACTTTTTCACAGGCTGTCTCATATTGAAGTTTGCCAATCCCGGGAGCAATTTTATAAAATGGCTGATGAAGGATTTTGTATCGGTAATAGGCTGAGTAAACCCCTGCTTCCAAAAGCATCCGCTTAACGTGAAACGGAAGATGGATAAACTTCGAAACATATTTTATCTGCATGAAGCCAGTAATCCCTGCTCCAAAAGTTTTTCAAGAAATGGAACCGTGTCCTTTATACACTGTTCCCTGCTCACATCATAGCTCTTAGTCAGCGTATTCACCAGAGCATCCACCGTCATCTCATTTTCCAACAGCGCCCAGATTTCCCCTCCAACCTTGCCCAGATTGTAATATTTACCAGTTGTTATATCCATCATAACCGTAGAGCCATTCATATCAGCCGCCATAATTCCTTCTTTGCGTTTTAGTTTTACCGCTTCATTCATTCGTATAATCCTCCAAAAAGTCAACAATCATTTTATATAATTGAACCGCGCACTGCGTGTTTTTTTCCCGAAGAACAAGCGCCATCGGTACTTTTAAAGAAAGTGTCACACAACGCTGAAAATGCCGCTGCTGTTTTTCCTCTGCAACCATATACAGTCGGTATGTGTTGTATATAAGCTGGTTGACCCTCGCAAAGCCCTCCACCGGCAAAATACAGCTTTTTGTGTCCACAGGAATCAGCCGCACGATCAGCGAAAGAGGCATGACTCCATCGTAATACATATCGGTAACAGCAACGCCAAACTTTTCCCTGTTTTCATTGAAATAAAGAGAGTGAACCTGCCCCTCTCTTTCGCAGTACTGCTTCAAAGAATCCTGCCAGAGCTTTTGTGAAGGGTAGCTGGACTGAACCATGGGGGTCGATTCAACATCTTTGACTGCCGCAATATCATCTGTCATCAGCAGCCATCCATGGGAGAGAAATTCGCAGGCGAGAGTGCTTTTGCCTGCACCAGAATCTCCCGTAATCAAAACAGCTCTGTTTCCATCGGTTACACAGCTTCCGTGCAGAGGCATCCATCCCCGCTGATGCAAAACAGCGCCCATACAGGAACCCATCAGGTAGACTGCCAGATGATCATCGCTTCCCTTCTTAACACAGTCGACTTCAATTCGTTTTCCGTCTGTAACTCTGAAATTTCCAATATCCCGAACGCCAAACATAACAGCGCCGTTCTCAATGAGGAATCTGTCCCTGGGAATGTTATATCCCGTCAGATCACTATGACAGATAACAACATCCGGCTCTTCGTCTTTTTCCGCATCGGGAACCTGTATTATGGGAAATTCTGATGAAATCACCAGACCAAAGGCACGGTACTTATTTATTTCATTCATGCTCATCACACCACTTTCCGGCTCTTGCTGCCATTCTCTGCAGCATTGCACAATAAATCAGCTCATTGAGCACAGCAGATGCCATATCATAATCATCCATTGTATAGCTTTCCGGAAGTGTCAGCCCTTCAACAGCTCCAAAATCCAGATACTCCTGCCAAAATTCTCTATCCAGATAATCCAGCAGCCTGTTTACACTTTTCTGAAAATGTTCCCGGAGATCGACTCCCTTTGGATGATAATCTTTCATACTCGGTGTATCCTTACGATACATATCCCGCAGCGACTGCGGAATGATATCGTCAAAAGCTTTTCGGTAAATCCAGCGGTTTCCCTGCCCGTTTTGATACTGGGACCTGGGTATGGAAACTGCAAAATCAATGACCCGATAATCAAGAAACGGAAACATATAGCGTACCCCATTTTCCGCCCCCTGCACTGCCGCATTGTCCGTCCGCATGCGACTGCCGCCCTGCATAATGTAGGCTGCCGGATCATAGGCAAAATACAGCGTCTGTTTTCTTGCCGTTTTTTCCATTCGCCGCTTAAAATCCCCATTCAGATAATCAGCCGCATTTTGCGGCGAGTAAAAGGGCCTCCGAAGCGCAGGGTGTACCACAACAAGCTGCTTTAGTATATGCTTTGCCGTGCGCAGCAATCTCAGATGTTTTCCTTTTGTCCGGCGATATATCGCCCTTGCAAAAGCAAAATACTCATGGTGATACCAAAGCTCAAAAAGGTTGCATCGATGGCTGACACCTTCATCTCCGCCGTGCCCGGTAAAGACCACCTTCGCTCCCTGGCTTTTCAGCCAGGCGGAACCTTCACTTAAATTCAACGTATTAATATATGGTACAAAGATCGGTTCCAGAATTTCATCTATTTCTTTTTTCCACACCTTTTTGGGCATCCCGGTAAACTGACAGTCAATATGCTCCTGAGTACAGATATCAAAAATAATTTTTCTTTCATCCTCCTCCTGAACAGGAAGTTCCCTGGGTGAATAAGACCAAGAGAAGTATCTTCCCTCTCGCCCAAGTCTGTTTATCAAAATAGTTATCACACTGGAATCCAGCCCGCCTGACAGCTCTCCTCCAATCAGTCCGGTCACTGCATCCAGGCGGCATTTCACCGCATCGGTAATAAGACTGCGCAGTCTCGCCTGATACTCTCCATCACTGCCTAATCGGATTTTCTTCTGTCCGGGCTTCCAATAAATATGATCCTTTGTAAAAAATCCTTCGCTGTTTTCCCGCACAGTCATCCAAGATGCCGGAGGCACACAGCGAACGCATGCATACTCTGTCTCACAGAGCGACAGATCACTGTACCCTGCCATGTGCAAATAAAATTTTTCTTCATTAATCCTCATATCTGAGTTCGGCATGGCAGCAAGACCGCGCATATCTGTGGAGAATGCAAAGGTTTTCTGATCTATGTAATAAAACAGTGGACGGATTCCCATGTGATCACGAAACAGCGTCCATGTTTTGCTATTTTCATCGTAAACGGCGCCGGCAAAATCTCCATTAACAGCGGCAAGCGATGCATACCCCTTCTCTGTAATCATTCCAAGCAAAAGCTCCTCATCCGATACAGAAACAGCATCTTCTATCGCAAGTGTACGGCAGATTTCTTCTCGATTGTAAATCACCGCATCTATGACGGCTTTTCCACAATTTACTGATAAAATCGGCTCTCCGCAAGGATATTCCTCTGATAGATGTTCCATATGACATCCCATTCCATGCCCGTCTTTTAGACTTGTCTCTGATTTTTCATTGCCGTAGCTGCGATTCCAGACATCCAGCGCGTGCAGCATCCGCCGCATACTTTCATCGCCCCTGTGAGAAAAACCAAATATCCCGCTCATGGCGCAAACTCCTTTTCTTTTCCTGGAAGCGCGGCCGCTCACGGCTAAAACAGAGCAAACGCCCGCAATGCCATGAGTGACCACATGCCTGTCAGGAAACACAAATATCCGCAGCCGCCCCGCCAGATATCACATCATCTGACCGCTATGATTTGCAGCTTCTCTGATCGGGCACCTACAGAACCTGCCACCGGCAGCTTCCTTCGGATGCTTGGTAACTAAAAATCCTTGATTCAGGATTCAGAAGGGCATTTGCCCTTGTCATTTAAAAAGGGGCAAACTTCATACTGAGACGGCAAAACTCCATTAGCCGTCAGTTTCACATCCAGTTCCTGCATAGCAGGGGCACTCCATTTTTTCATAATTTTCATTTCTCCTTTCACTAAAAATATCTATTCCTGCAGATTTCTCCGCTTTTGCGGGTATCTGCATCAGCCGGCCAAATACCGGCCAAAAACCAACCAAACAAGCGGGGGCTGGTTTGATCGATTGGTTGTCCATAATATCAGGGATTTGCCGGAAACAGTTTCATATCATCTTCTGTAACCTTCAGCTCCCAATTCGCTAATTCCAGTGCTGCCGGACGATGGGTCACAGCAATGCACGTTCGATTGGGAAGCGAACAGATACGCTTCAGCACAATTTTTTCTGTCCTGGTATCCAACGAGGAGGTAACCTCATCCAGAAGTAAAATCGGCGCCCCTGTAATCACTGCCCTTGCAATGGAGATGCGCTGCACCTGCCCTTCTGACAGTCCTGCACCGTTTTCACCAAGAACCGTGTCAAGTCCCTGCGGAAGCCGTTCTATATACTCTTCCATTGCGCTGGCATAAACTGCCTCCTGCAAATCCCTCTCATCGGCATCCGGACAAGAAAGCAAAATGTTCTCCCTTATGGTTCCGCTGAGCAGCAGATTTCCCTGAGGCGCATAAGAAAACATTCTGCGCAGACTACGGGAAATTGGAATGCTTTTTGTCTCATTTTCCATCAGTAGCACCCCTCCATCCGGTTTATAAATTCCCAGCAGCAGCTTAAGAAGCGTGCTTTTCCCGATACCGGACGGACCTGTAATGACGGTCAATCCTCCCTTGGGAATGGAGAAGCTTGCACCTTTGATGATGGTTTTATGTTCACCTGATTTTCCCGTGTAAGAGAAAAACAGATCCTTCGCTGTAATCTTTTGCAGTTCATCATATACAATATCCTCGCCTTCCTCCAACAAATCTGTTTGCGGCCGGACATTCTCAATCTCAATCAGGCGTTCCGCAGAGGCAGTAATCGTGACAAACTTCGGAATAATTGCCGGAAGGGCCAAAAGCGGTCCCTGCATCTGTGCCACGAGCGACGTCATTGCTGTCAGACTTCCAAATGTGATTTCTCCGCGCAGCAGCTTTCCTGCACACCAGACAAGAGTAATAAAACCTCCGGCATAGCTAAGCACACTGGAGCCAAGACTCATGGACAAGGTAACATTTTTCTTACTCCTCTGAATCTGCCATCGCTCCTCCAGCAGGATATCAGAACGGCGCTCAACCTCCGGCGCCACGTCGAGCGCCTGTACAATCATCAGCTTTTCCATAACTTCCTGCAGGAAACCGGAAATCTTTCCTGAAGCGGCGCTGACTCTTTTATAAATTTCTTTCATACAGCGCTGAATCAGCAGGGTCACAGCCGCAATCATCAGACATACGGCAAAAATTGCTGCTGTAAAACCAGCATCCATTCCAGACAATGCCACAATTGCCGCAATAAGCCCGGACACAAGAGAAATAGCGGAAGTTGCAATAGCAAGCAGACTGGTGATGATATTAGAAACATCCCCGTTCATGCGGTATAATAAATCTCCGCTGTGATATTGCGAAATCTCACTGTAATCGCTTCTCAGTATTTTGTGCATTATGTCGCGCTTAAAATCCCGATCCAAATCCGCCGACAGACGTTCCTGCAAATGCAGTGCATAGGTCTCGCAGGCTACTTCAGCCACAATGAACAGCAGCATCCGCACACAAGCCTGATAAAACAAATCGCGGTTTCCGACAGTTGCATTGTCAATAACCGCCTGTGTTGCCAGCGCAAAAACAACACCCAGGCAGGAGCCTGCCATCTTACATAAGGTCAGCAGTATCAATACAGGTATTCTTCTTCGGATTCTGACAACCAGCCATTTTACCGTATTCTTTTTTTGTAATGATTTCCACTCCATACTGATTGCTCCCAGTCTGTTTTACTGATAAATCTTTATAATTTTTTCACAATACCTGTCTATGCTGTCAAACGGAAGCTCCCGGCAGTTTTGACTATAGCGCTGTGTCAATTCGGGATTGCGCCACAGAAAATAAATCTTCTTTTTTAAATCAGCCGCATTTCCACTCTCAAACAGTTCACCGGTTTTTCCCGGCCAGATCAACTCCGAAATTCCTCCAATATCAGCTCCAAGAACCGGTGTACCATACATCTGGCTTTCCATCACAGAAAACGGACAATTCTCATACCATTCGGAGGGACAGACAGAAAACCGTGCCTCCCGAATCCATTTTTCCAGAGCAGCCCCTGTCTGAAATCCAATATTTCTAATGTTAGGAACGCTGCGTATAGCTGCTTCCAAAGGACCTGTCCCGGCAAATACAAATGGGATCTCAGGAAGTGCCTTGCATACCTTAAGCAATGTTCCAACTCCCTTTTCCCTGGAAAACCGTCCAAAATAGAGTATATAATCTTTCTTTTCCGTATTTTTCCATTCCGGTTTATCAATAAAATTATGCATCACTACCGTTTTCCCGGCAAACACGGGATTGGTGTCTAATTTCGTTTTCATAAATTCAGAGCAGCATATCACAGTGTCCAGATGGCGGTATACGTTTTTCAATCTCCAAAATATGGCTTCCGCAGCCCCTACCGCACTCTTTGCGGCAGATCCGTGAATACATCTGCCTTTTATGCAGTTCAGGAAATGACCGCCAAGGCATTTTTCACAGTTCTCACAAGTATTCGGATTGCTGCACATATGATTTGGACATATCAGTTGATAATCGTGGGCCGTAAAAATAATTCTGCATCTGCGTTCTGTATGCTTTCTCCACTTTTCTATTTCCAAAATGACAGATGGCGTCAGTTGATAGTTAAAATTATTCAAATGAACCACATCCGGACAAAAATCATCTAATACAAGCCGAATCTTCCTTCTGGCCTCGGACGAGTAAATTGTCTTTAACGGATAGGTTATTTTGGAACATAAGCTGCCCTCGTGAAAATCCATATCAGAAGTATATGCCTCCGCATGATTTCCCACACAACGCCCTTCGTGTTCCATTCCAAAATACTGGACTTCGTGACCTCGCATCCGGAGATGATCTCCTAATCTGAATATGTAAGTTTCTGAGCCACCGTTTGGATGCAAAAACTTGTTTACCATCAATACTTTCATGTCGGCCATCCTTCATAAAGCTTCAAAGTTTCCCTCACAACGTAATCCCAATTATATTTTTGGCAGATAAAATCTGCTGCCTTCTCCCGATAAGCTGCCACAAGTTCCGGATTATCGCACAGATTCTGCAATTTTTCTCTCAAATCTTCTATATCCGATTTTCGAAACAAAATTGCCCGATTTTCAACTACCTCCGCACACTCATCAATATCAGAGGTAAGGCAGCAGTTTCCATAACTCATGGCCTCTAACAGACTCAGCGGCATTCCCTCTAAATCAGATGGAAGTGTGTAGACATAGGCATTACTGAACAATTCATTCAAAATTCGGCCCTGCACAAATCCGGTAAAAAGAACTCTCTCATCACCTGCCGCCAGTTCCTTCAGTTCCTTTTTAAAGTTCTCTGTATCACTGGAACCGCCTGCAATAACCAGCTTTTTATTTGTCTTAACCTTTTTAAATGCTTCTATCAGGTATTGGATTCCCTTTTCAGGGACAAGACGCCCCAAAAATAAAAGGTACGATCCCTGTTCCAGACCATACTTTTCTTTTATCAGCTCCGGTCTGCAAATTCTTGAACGATTTACACCATTGGGAATATAGCAAGTCTCTCTGCCATAGGTATCCTTAAAATACTTCTGAACACCTCTGCTCAGAACAATAATTTCATCTGCGTATTTTACCGCACACTTTTCACCCAGCATAATATAGGCACTTGCCAGTTTTCCCCATTTTGCCCGCCTGTGATCCAGGCCATGAATTGTCGCCACGCAGCGTTTGCCGCACAGCTTCGGAAGCCATAACATTGCACAGGGACCTTCCGCATGAAAATGAACAATATCATATCTGCCGAATGCCGCACAAAACGCTGCTAAAAAGGACGCTGTCATGGCGGCAAGACCTCTCCTTTCAATCGCAAAAACATTTTTTAATCTTACGCCTTTATATTCGTATGCTCTATACGTGTCAAATTCTTTTCCACTGACATGATGTCCTCTTCGGTTATAGCAGGTTACGTGATGTCCTTTCAAAACCATACGGGTAGAAAGTTCTTCTACCACAATTTCAACTCCCCCCTCACGGGAAGGAATCCTTTTATGACCAAGCATTGCAATTCTCAATTTATGAGAGGTATTAGAATGTTTTCTTTTATCCACTTTCCTTTATGACCCTTCCATCTTAAAAACGGCCTTGACCGTCTTTAAAATCAGCTTCAAATCAAGCAGCCATGAACGGTCATATATGTAACGAATGTCCATTGCAACCCATTCCTCAAAGCCAATCTTATCCCGATGAGCTGATACCTGCCAGTAACAGGTTAATCCGGGAGTTACCAATAGCCTCTGCTTCTGAAATTCATTATATAAACTTACTTCATTCGGCAATGCAGGGCGCGGACCGACCAGAGACATATCGCCCTTTAGAACATTCCAGAGCTGGGGAAGCTCATCCATCGAAGTTTTACGAATAAAACGTCCAATCTTTGTGACACGGGGATCATCTCTCATCTTAAATACCGGACCATCTTTTTCATTCTTTTCCCGCAATCCATCCAGCATCTTGTCTGCATCCACTACCATGGAACGAAATTTCCACATTTTAAAGCATTTTCCTTTTCGTCCAACCCTGATCTGAGAATAAAAACAGCTTCCATGCGGGTCATCCAAATAGATCAAAATACCTATAAGCAAAAACAGAGGACTCAGCAAAATTAAGCCCGAAGCACTGCAAAAAACATCAAACACCCGCTTAATTCTCCAATATACTTTTCTCTGTTCGCCCGCAAGTTGTCTCAAATCCCGCTTAATTTGCTGGAAACATTCTGAATCTGGAAAGTAAGATGAATAATACAAAACTTCTTTTTGTTTTACTGTCTCCTGAATCATTGCTATACCGTCATTTCTTTCTCTACGTGTTCACTGATACCTCATAATATTGGTTATGCGGTATTCAACAGGTACCGCTTGCATGAATGTCGGCCGCTAAGCAGGCAAACGGATAAGTATATGTAAAATCTTTCGTCTGTAAAACAAAAAAA
>ERZ809224.2822-NODE-2822-length-10152-cov-19.043379_pt1 | contig 10152 bp, 1 predicted proteins | sample MGYA00520513_ERZ809224 | MGnify/ENA primary metagenome ERZ809224 (study PRJEB31576, sample SAMEA3212658) | Homo sapiens | biome: human-gut; feature: human gut; material: fecal | place: Sweden | collected 2012 ...
TTTTTTGGAAAGAATTTTCCGAGATTTTTTAGATTTTGCAAATTATCATCCTGTATTTATATTATTCTATATTTGACATTTTTTTCCTTTTATTTTGTAAAATAAATTGTAAAATGTAAAAACCAATAAAAGGTTTTGGCCTTTTATTGGTTTTTATTAGTTATTATTTTTTAAGTACAAATTTTTTTATTAAGATAATTCCTACTCCTAGTACTGCTACTGCTGATATTGTTATTATTGCTATTTGTACTGGTGTTATTTTATCTTCACCTGTTGGCTTTGTAATTCTAAATGTCTCAGCCCAGAATTCGTCTTCTTCATTGTATTTATCTAAAGTAATTCTAGTGTCTTCACTATGTACATAGCTTAGGTTAGCTGGTGTGCTTTCGTCTCTTCTTCCTGCTGCATTTGTATAATGTGTTACTTGTGCTATATAGCTATCGTATACTCCACCATTTTCTATTTCTGATGCTGATAAACCTACTGAAACTACAAGCTTTTTAGAAGTATCCATAGTATTATTAATAAAGTCTTTTTTCTCATTCTTATCATTTATTTCTTTTAATGTTTTACCTGTCTGCAATAATTTTTTGCTTGTTTCTTCTTTGCTTGTTATTATTTCTTTAATGTTGTTATTATTTTCTTGTAATTCTCCGTCTCTATTATAGTAAGGATACTTATTACCAACATTTCTATCAGCTTTAGTAAAGTCTGTTGTACTGTTTACAAATGTTACTTTTGGATTTAATGCTTCTTGTATTTGCTCAACTGATGCTAGAACTTTTGTATCTTTTCCTGCTACATGTCCTGTATAATAGAAGTTTGATATATATGTTCCGTTTGTATAGGCTGTTCCTGTTACTTGTTTTTTAGCATTTTTTACTTCTGTTTCTAAATTTGAAAGTTTATTTACGTAGCCATTTATGTCATTTTCATACAATGCGATTAAATCTTCGTTTAAGTAATCCTCATCACCTTCATTTTTTATAACATATGTATATGTTATATATGCATCTGCACCTTGAGCTATTTCTGTTGTATCTGTTTGTAAGTACCACAATCCTCTATTTGTTCTTCCTGATTTTGTTGCAAACAATCCATCTTTTTGTCCTTCTAATTCTATTTCAGAACCTTGTGTTGCTTTAAGAATATCATTAATATCTGCTGTTGCATTTGCTATTAAGTTTACTCCACTTGCTACTGGTTTTATTGTTAAACCTGTTATATGTTTTTCTAGTACTAATTTTGTTTTTGGTCTTTCCATTAATCCCAAGTTCACGTTGTCAAATGTCACTTTGTATTGAGAATCTGCTTTTTTTACTGATGTTGAATTTTCTGTAATTGATAGTTTCTCTTCTTTTTCTCCATTCTCATTTACTAATACTGATGGATCTACTGGTACTTTTATTTTTAGTGTTTCTGCACACATCCAAGTGTTCGCTAATACATCCTTTTGAACATCATTCCATTGAACCGCTTCTGCTTCTCCTATTTTTTTCAAATTTTTATAAGCATTAATTATTTCAGCTTGTTTACTTGTATCTGTAATATTATTCAATGCATTTAAAGTTTTACCTTTATTTCCGTCTACATCTACTGCATAGCTCATTACTCTTAATCTTCTTGCTTCATTATCAACTGCTTTTGAATTTTCTCCATTTAGAGATGTATCGTTGTACCATTTTGCATTATAATCATAATCAACATAAGTAGATTTGTAGTCTTCACCGTTATATTTTAATGTATTTTCTGTTATATCATAAGTTCTTCCATCGCCATATATAAATCTTACAATGTAGTTACCTGGAATAATATTTACAAATTTATATTGTCCATCACTATTAGTTTCATCAACATATATACAATATCCAGCTTCACCATTAATCTCTTGTTCTACCATTTTTCCTGAAGGGTTTTCATCATCAGATTTTTTATATTCATATATTTTCCCTGGATATCCATTTCTATCTGTCGTTTTTACTGTATTGCTTCCAGCTACTGTTTCTTGCCAAATGTATTCATATTGTTTATTATTGATTTCTACAAGTTCTATAAGTTGAACGATTACATCATTAACAGCTTGTTTTTCACCATTTTGTGTTGAATTTTTATCAGAATCTTCAAATACTTTTCCAGAAATACTTCTTTCTGCATTGTCTTTTAATTTTATTTTTATTCCGTTTGCTTCGTCTGTATCGTCCTCATATCTTACGTTGTTTTGATCTAAGAAAGCATTTCCTGGTGCCGAGTCTTCATCTACAAGTCCACCACCAGTCGTGTATGATACTATTTCTGCTTGATTCAAATAGTCTTCACCAAGCACACACTTATTTCCATTTTCGTCTGGTAATACTTTAAATGTTATTTCTATATTTGGTAGTAGTGTTCTTCCAGCCTCTATTCCTTCATCAGGAGTTATATATAATACCCTAGCATTTGGGTCTTTTTCTGCAGTTGCATTTTTTATGCTTACATACTGGTAATGTTCATCAAAATGATATTCCACCAAGTTTACTTTTGCATCATGTTGTGTACTTTGATTTTTTAATTCTATTCTATATGTAACATATACTTCTAGCTCTGAATCTTTTTTTGCTGATTCTATTTGTTCTTTTTTTAACGCTTCCTCATCATATTTATTTTCGATAGCACCTTCTCCTGGTACTTTATAATCCGCAATTCTGTAATTATAGTCTGAATAAGCCAAATATAAGTTGTAGTCTATTTTCTTCTCGCTACTTGGTCTATTTAATGCTTCATTTAACTTTCCATCTAATATTTGGTCATACGTATATGTTGTTTGGTTACCATTTATTGTTACTGTTGCATCTTTTACATCTGTTCCTAAACTTAAATCAAAGAATCTTTTGCTTAATCCACAGTTTATATTGAATGCATAATGAGATTTGTTTATTGTTCCATCTGTATTCCATGTACCCATCCAATCTTCTGTCTTACTCAAATATGTATATGTTTGTCCTTCTACACATTGTCGAATATCATTTTTCATATCTTCTTCATTTTTATATGTTGCCTTATATATTGCTTTTTTAGGTGTACTGTTGTCCCTATCTAAATCATATTTTATAATCCATCCAGCATTAGTTTTGCTTTCATCTGCTTTACCATTACCAGATATTGTTTCTGTATTCTCATTAAACTTTCTACGTTTAAGTTCCTCAGATATTTTTGTATCTCTTGCATCTGTTGTATATGCTTGTTCTTTACTATTTGTCATTGCTTGGTATTTGATTCCATCATATTCAAATACTACGTAATAGTCATCGCCCGCTGTTATATCTGTAAACATATACTCACCTTTTGCTAGGTCTACTTCTACTTTATTTCCCTTATGATCCGTGTATGTTGCCTTTTGATTTCCATCTGATGAAGTTGTATCTGTAACTTTTTTTCCGTCTTTATATAAGATTACATTTATACCAGCTAAAGCTTCGTCCGTTTTTTCGCCATCATATTGATTATTTATTTCAGCTGTTGTTTTATCTGTTTTTATTTTCTCTGTCCAAACTATTCCACCTAAATTCATTACTGGAATATCTTTAATGTCTAATTTTAATTCGTGATTTTTTAATGTTACTTTTCCTGCTTTAAACTCATCATCAGTAACAGTTGAATCTTTTTTTGTTTCAGATATATTATATCCATTTCCCTCTCTTTTTAGTGTTACTGTTATTGTTCCTTCAATTTTTTTGTAACCTACTGGTGCTTCTATTTCTTCTATTGTAATTACTACTGGTTCATTTAAATTTTTTATTTCAATGTCTTCTAACACAAGATTTCCATCTGAATTTGTTGTTTCAATTATTGTTACTTCCCCTGCTTCTGGTATTTGATGGTTCTTTATACTTGTAACATTTGTTAGTGTTAATTTGAATTTTGCTTTTTCAACCTTTCCTCCGCCTACTGATGAAGTTTTTAATATTGTTAATTTTTCTATAATTGATTTGTTTTCTACTGTTACTGGAATTTTATTTATTCCACTTTTGCTATCTTTACTTACTGTTCCTATTTCTACTTTTTCGCTTGGTCCACTTGTTTTTGTAACTTTCCATATTGCATTGTTTTGATCATATGTAAATGTCAATACAATAGATTTATCTAGTGGTTTGTATCCTGCAGGTGTATATGTTTCTGTTATTGTTGCAGTAAATTCATCTGGACTAGTTGGTTGTATTTGTGAAAATGTTATTTTTCCATCTTTTCCAACTGTTTTTGTTTCTCCTTTTAATCCATTGCTATATGTTATACTAAATTGAGCTCCTTCAACTGCTGCTTTAGCTGTATCTACTTTGTTTAGTTCAACTTGAACAGGTGGGATAAGAGGTTCGGATTTAAAATTTAAATTTGTATTTTCAAATGTTACATTTCCATCACCATATAGTAATGTTTGTTGTCCACTTAATTTTAACTCATACCACCAAGCCTTAATTTCTCCTCTTGCAACTGTTATTTTAATATTATCAATAGATGTTATTCCTGCATCCTTTTTTATACATAAATATATTTCTGGCTCTCTATCTCTACCATATATTACACCATAATCAAGTATACCGGCATATCCATGCGATGTAATAGTTTCTTGAATTTCTAATAATTCTTCTTTAGTTACTTCATCAAATCCATTATATTCTCCATTACTTTTTACTTTTTCGAATGCCTTAATGTCATCATTATTTATTGAAGGAGCTTGATTATAATATTTTTTTCCATTCTTTGTATAGTCTATCTCTATATTTTTTAGCCAATCTCCTGTGGCAGCATTAAAGCTAATTGGTCCAATTATGATATAGTCTTTTCCCCAATCAAAATTTGAAAATATTTCAGATGCATATGAATATGATGCCCCTTTTAAATCTGTTTTAGAAATATCATATTCAACTTTTATTTTATCCGAATTTTTTTTCTCTATATTTGTTCTCTTTTTAAAATAATTAAGCAAATTCAAATAACCTGGGTTGTTTTCACTATCAGCAGGATCCCCAACGATTCTACTCCATTCATCCTCCACACTATATGGTAGTGTTCCCCATGCTCTAACTCCATTTATTTCTTGAATTAAAGTTCCTCCTTGGTATCCTTGGTCATTTCCATCTGTATCATAATAGTGCCATTGTTTCCATGTTTTCCCATTGTAGGTAAAATTCTTGTATGGTATTCTTGAACAAGGAGTTCCCATTGACATCCACATTAAGTGTTGTCCCACAGAAGTTTTTAAATATTGCTCATATGTTTGTGTTGTTAAATTATATTTGGAATATCCAAGTATACCATCATTTGCCAATATCCATGCTTGTATTCCTTGTCTTTCGCTAGTTGCATATTTTCCATTTTTGCTATCGACTTCAAAACTAGCTGATACCTTATAATCCCCTTCATACACTATTCTATTTGGATCTATACAATAAACATTCTCATTTTTCCATAAGTCTCTTTGTTCTACATGATAATATTCTGAAGAGTTTAATTTTCCTTTCTGTAATGTCATATCAACAGCAGCAGCATATGCATTATTGTTAATTAATATTAATAACAAGAAAGTTAGTAGTGAAAAAACTATTAAAGTTATTTTTTTATATAATTTGACAAATTCTTTGTTTTTCATTTTCACATTTCTCCTTTCTTATATATTCTTTTCAAGTATTACTTTTTTATTTATTAGGTATATTCCGCCACCTAATATAAGCATACTTATTATTATTATTCCGATATACATCATTGGACTACCTGTTGCTGTACTTATAATTAATTCTGCTGTGCTGTAATCATTTTCTTTTTGTTCTTTGTTTGCTGGTGTAGAGTTTGTATCAACTAGTCCAAAATCGTTTTTATCTTCATATATTTCTGCTGCATTTGTAAATGTGCCTGTACTATTTGATGTCATTGCTTTAGTTAAAACTAACTTAACTTGTTTTGATTCTCCTGGTTCTAACATTATGTCTTTTAATTCTTCTGTGTACAAGTTTCCGTCTGTTCCTTGATACCAATTTGTATTCATTTCTGAATTAAATTTTAGTCCTTTTGGTAAATAGTCTGCAATTACAGTTGCTGTTCCTGGAACTGCCCCATTATTTTTAACTTCTATTTGATATTCTACAAGTACTGTTGAGCTTGCCATTTGTTTTGCTTTTATTTCTACTTTTGCTAATTGTTCATTATTATAATTGTATTCTGTTGTTCCACTGTTGTTTTGAACAGTTACTTTTGTAATATATTTGTTTAATTCTAAATCAAATTTTGAATTTAGCACTAAACCTATATTAATGTTTTCTATATTTTCATTTGTTACATTAAGTGTATCTGTTTTTACTGTTGTTCCTTCGCTTGTTGTAGGTGCAGTTGGTACGGAATCTTTATTTGTTACTGGTGTAAGCTTATATGTTTTTGTGTTGTATTCAAATTCTATTATGTATTTTCCAGCTTTTAATTCTTTGAATTCATATTCACCATCATTATCTGTTATTGCTGTTATCTCTTTTCCATCTTCGCCTTTTAGGTATTCTGCAACATTATCTTTGTTAATTTGTTTTATTTTTACTAAAATACCTTTTAATAATTTTTCTTTTTCATCTTTTATTCCGTCTTCATTCTCATCAAGCCATGCTGTACCAGAAATGCTATATGTTTTTTCTACTGGTATATCTGGATCGTCTGGATCTATTGGTTTATCTGGCTCATCTATTTTAGTTCCTTTTATTCTGTACTCTGTTGTTTCTTCTTTTAATACAATTTCTCTAGTTTCTGATATTCCTTCCCTATCTTGTATAATTTGTGAAATAATAGCTTTGAAATTTATTATAGAGTCTTCTTCTTTAGCATCATTTGCAATTCCTTTTATATCTAGCCTATATGTCTCTTCTGGTTTTATTTCTTTTTTTATAGCATAACTATTTCCTATTGAAATAGCTTCTTCTACTTTAGTTAATTGTTTTAATCCTGTAATTTCACTAATATTAATTTCAATATCTTGAGTAAATCTAGTTTTATTTTTAATATTTAAAGTATAACTAATCTCATCTCCGGGATTAACATATGTATTTCTTGAAGAGTCTGTTAAGTTTTCTGATGAAAAACTAATTTCATAATTTGGTTTTATAATTATATCGTCTTTTCTTAAAGTATAATCCTCCATTTCATTTATTGAAATTACTTCATTATATGATATTTCCTTTTCATATACATTTTTATCTAGCTTATCAGCTTTCATTTTTATTTCTATATTTATTGTCTGCCCTTTTTCTAATTTAGGTATTATATATATTATGCTTCCGTTTTCCTCACTCTCTTTTATGTCTATATCTATTTTTTCTACTTTCATCATATCTGGATCTTCTGTTGCTTCATATTTATAGACTCCAATTTCTTTTGTATTCAACTTTGTTCCTTCTGGCAATTTACTTGTAATAACTACATTTGTTAAAGTTTCGTCAGATACATTTGTTATTGTAGTTTTATATCCTAGCTGTCCTCCTTCGTAAATAAATTCTGCTCCATCACTATATGCATCTTCAATTGTTGCTTTTATTAAAGCTTGTTTTACTACATTTTTTACTTCTACTGTTTTTGCTTGATCTTCTTTGCCATTTGGTATTGCTTTTATTGTTGTTGTAATATCTTTTTGTTTTGTTTCTTCTGGTAATGCTTTTACTTTTGCTGTTATTGTTTTTGTTACTGTTTTTCCAGCTTCTATATCAAAGTTTTCTGGTTTTGATACTAATTCTAATTCTTCTGGAAGGCTTGCTTCTAAGCTTACATTTTTAGCTGTAACGTTTGATTTGTTTGTTACATCTACTGTAAATGTAACTTCTTGTTCTTCATATATAGTATCACTTATTGCTTTTGCAGATACTTCTATTTCTATTTTCTGTGGTGTTTCTAGTGTTATAGTTGCTGCTTTTTGTGCTTTGTCTTCTATTTTTATAGCATATGTGCTATTCATAGATTTGTTTGCGCCTAAATTTTCTGGTATTTCTATTTTATATGTAAATGTTGTTATTGATTTATCTGCTAATTTTGCAAATGTGATTTTGTAGTTTTTGTATGTGCTTGCTTTTTCTGCATTATATGCTTCCCAGGTTTGTCCATCTGCTGAATATTCTACTGTTGCATTTTCTACTGCTATTTGTTCTTTTAGTATAGGTGTTATTGTAGAGCCTTCTCCTGCGAAGTTTCCTACTACAACTACATTTTCTATATCTTTTTCTGTGTTGTTTATTATTGTTCCTTTAACTTGTGCTATTGCTGATTTTTCCTCGCTTAATAAACCTGTTTTGCTGTTTTCTTTTATTGCTAATATTTCAGGTTCTTCTCCATTATAATTTGATATACTATTTGCAAGTATTATTCCTTTTTCTGCAGAGAATGTTACTTGTTTTGAATCTTCTATTTTTTCTTCTCCATTTACTACTGTTAATTTAATATCTCCTGTAGTTGTTGGTTGTAATTCTGGTGTTTTTAGGTTCGCAGAAAATGTTATTGTTGTATCTTGTCCGTTATAGTCTACGTATTCTCCTTGATTTCCTGTTAATTTTACTTCTATTATGTTATTGTTTATTGTTATACCATTTAATTCTAATCCATTAGCATTTGATATTCCTTCTGTGTTTTCTACTATTGATGCTTCTTTTACTTGTTCTGGTAATTCTATTTGTACTGTTGGATTATTAAATAGTTTGTCTGTTTCTTTGCTTGTATGTAGTGTAACTGTAAAGTCAACTTTGTTTTCTTCTCCTACTGGTAAAGTTTCTTTATCTTTTCCTAAATTTATTCCCAACTCTGCATTTGATTTTGGGCTTACTAGTGAAATTTGTTTTGATATTGTTTCTGTTGAATATATAAAGTCTTCTTCGCCTGCTTTTTGTATTCCGGCTATTGCATTAATTGTTAATGAATCTATTTTATCTATTTTTGACACATATTCTTCAACACTTGAAATGTTTAAAGTTTTTCTACTTGCTATGCTTAATTTTCCAGCTTTTACTGGTTTGCTTATTTGCACTCCTATTTGGCTTGCATTTTCTGAATAACTAATTCCAAGTATTTTGTCGTTATTTTCTATAGTGCTCTCTTTTGTTATTTTTCCTAATTCTTCACCTGTAGCCATTTTTAGGATAACTATTTCTCCATTCTCCCCTAATATGTTTATAAAGTCTTCTTTATTTATATATGTAGCATTATAATGTGTAACTGGTTTTATGTCTTCTGAATCTGCTATATTTAATTTGTCTATTTCAGAAACAGCTAATATATCTCCTCCTATTTGTGTGTTGCTTATATTTAATGTCCAAGCTTCTGCAAAGCTTTCTCCTTTTTGAATGTTTCTTTTGCTTAGTTTTTCTGGAGCTTGTATATCTAATTCTACTAGCATAGCTTTTTCTGCATTTGTTTCCCAGTATCTTGCTGTTTTTTTATGTTCTGCTTCGTCTGTGTAAAGTTTAATGTTGTTTTCTACTTCTGTTTTTATTGCTGATGTATTTGATATAGCTTCTTTATCAAATATGTATGTAACTACAAATTCGTCTACTGCATTTTTTGCCCATTCTACGCAGTTGTTTTCGTCTTTGTTATTGTTTACTGTTATTGTTATTTTTCCGCTTTCGCTGTCATATTGCCATGAACCTAGTTTGTTTTCTTCTGCTGTACCAAAGCTTATTGCTCCGTCTTTTCCGTTTGTTGCCATAGTTGAGTATGCTGTTACTTCAACTTTTTCTGCTGTTAGTTCTTTATCTTGTAAAAATTCTTTTTCTTCATTCATTGTTCCAATTTGTATTGGGTTTACTGTTATTTGTGTTTTTTCTATTGGATATATGTTGTCTTTTATTCCTGATTTTATTTTTACTTGTACTACTCTTTTTTCTTCTCCATCTATTGTGTATATTTTGTTTGTTATTATGTTGTTTTCTAATATTTTTGTTGCTTTTCTAGTTTCGTCATCCATTGTTTGAAGTTTTTCTGAATTCCATTCTAGTAAAACGCTTTTTTCTTTGCTTATTTCTTCTGTTTTGTTATCGTTTGAGTATGTACCTGTTAATTTTATTTTACTTTCCATGTTTAATAAATCCAATTTAAATTGGTCATCATTTCTTGCTACTATTTTAAAATCTAATTCTTTAGTTTCTCCTGCATTTATTTGAT
>ERZ809224.2824-NODE-2824-length-10150-cov-11.386330_pt1 | contig 10150 bp, 9 predicted proteins | sample MGYA00520513_ERZ809224 | MGnify/ENA primary metagenome ERZ809224 (study PRJEB31576, sample SAMEA3212658) | Homo sapiens | biome: human-gut; feature: human gut; material: fecal | place: Sweden | collected 2012 ...
TGGCCTGGGCGGTTGGCCAGAGGCTGATCCAGGGTTCTGCTAACCAGATCGATCCAACTGGCTCCGCCATTCGGGCCCAGGTGGCCGCCATCCTCATGCGGTTCTGCGAGAATGTAGCAGAGGTGTAATCCCCGGCACAGAAGATCTTTGGTGCCATAAAGAAACCGGCCATGGGTCCAGGCAGCGCGCCTGGGCCCATGGCCATTTTGTAGCGATGTTCATCGACCAGCAGGACGAGAAACGCAGAGAGCACGGATATGACGGAGGTTCCATGGATATTTTTTCGAGGTTTCTATTTCTAAAAGTGGACATATACCCGGCAAACACTAAAAAGTCTTGTGTTGACAGTAACCATCAAATCTAAAAGTGAATAGACAGCTGTGAGAAAATAGTAGCGGGGAGTCCCGGAAATAAACGGAACACACCGCTACTATTTTCTCACGAGGGGTGAAGCACGGTGACATCAACAGAGCTGAAGCATCGGGCGAATGTGCAAAGGTGGAGTTTAGCCGCGGATTGCTTTTATACTGCCGGATCAGGAATTCCTTTTCCAGAGGGTTCAAATGTCTTCCCATAAAGGCGCTCTCCCTTCTGGTAGAATACTCGCCTTTATGATATCCCACGGAATGACTTTTTTCTACCCTTCCGTGTCTACTTTTATGATAGCATCAAAGTTGTACCAGTCAAGAGCAGTGGAGACCAGCGCCGCCGCTCCCTCGGCCACTGTGGCGGCCGGTGCCCCCGGTGGGGACGAGCACCACCACCCCCTTGGGCGCTGTGGCGGCCAGCACCGCCACCATCCACGGAGATGGGCAGCACAGTCCAGCAGGCTGGCTATCTCGCCGCCCTGCCGGGGGTGCCTTCAGGCAGGCCGCCCCCCTGTCTTGGCCGCACGGGTGGGGAAAATTGTCCTTCAACCCCTCTAATTGGTCGCTAAATGCTATTTTTCCAAGTGACCGGCCTTATTTTGCCCCGAATATGGCGCAAAATTGTGGGGGCACGTCTGAAAAATAGCAAAACTGCACCGATACCCTGGTTCACTCTTTCAGCCGGGCACTCCTTAGGATGTACTCCTGCACCGCCAGCTTGGGAATACGCCAGACCCGGTTCCCGTTCCGGTATCCCTTCAGCCGGCCGCTGTTCAATAGTTCATAGAGGACGTTGTAGCCAATCCGCAGCGCCTCACAAACTTCACCGGTGGTCATCACATCTTCATACTGTTCCAGCATCTCTGAACGCTCCTTTCTGCAGGTTCTTTTACCACCATGTTCCGTGATACTCCATTAAATCAAATGGCTCTCCCTTCCGCTGCTTGGTATGACAGTCAGATTCAAGCCATATTCCTCAAAGAACTCTGCCAAATAGCGCTGGTATGCCATGTAATCCTGTCGCTTCCCCTCATATTTCAGCCCGGTCTGATAGTTGACCGTGTTCATGACAAAGTGTACATGGACGTGCTCCGCATCTGTGTGCAGGGCATAGACGATCTGATACTGCCAGCCATAGTAGGATGCGGCATACCAGGCCGCCTTCTGCAGTCCGAAGTAATCCCGCCGGCAGAGCCGCTTGACCTCCTTTGGGGTGAAGGAGAGAATCCAGTGCCGCAGCCGCAGCCCGTGGTCCTTCCCGTAGGCCCAGGCCAGCAGATCCATCTCATAGGCCGCCTGGCCCGGGTTCACACCCATCCCTCCCACAAAGCCTCCCTTGATTTTATCTGGGTTCTGGCAGTAGGCGATGACCGAACTCAGTGCCTCCTCATCGTGGTACTTGGGGATGCCCAGCCCGGAGAAGTACGGGCTCTGGGCGCAGATCACTTTAAGCACCGGCATATGGCACCTCCGATGTCCATCAGCTGCCGCCGGAGCTCCGCGTCTCCCACCTGGCTGACCTGCTGGTAGAACTCCGGCATCAGCTGCATGATCTCCCGGGCCCGCATGCCCGGACCTGTTTCCCGGTCCAGGGCCTTCATTTTGACATAGCTTCTGGTGGAAATTTTCCGCTGTTTCGCCTGTTCTGATAAGTACTGATGGTCTTCTAAGGATACATCTATTTTAATACTTTTAGTATCTCTTGACTGATTGATCTCTTTAGGGTTAGATTTAGATAGAGTGGATGCTGTCTCTATCCTATTTTCTCTTATCTCTGTCTTTTTCTCACTGATGAAATCTGACACAACGAATAACCTCCTGATATATATGGATTTTAGAAACTCCCGCCAGAGGAAGCGCTTTGGGGTCGCTTCCTCACGAGGTTACTCAGTTGTTCGTCGTGTTGTAAAATGATATGGAACGTTGAAAGATGATGTTCCACCTTATTGGCTGTGAATACCCATATTAAATGAGGTTAGGAATACGATTAATCTCAAAATAGAGTTCTCTGCAAACTAAATATATGCAAGAGATGGGCACTGAAAGGATCGCTTATCTCACACAATACTGTTGAAGGGATTGAGTGCGGTGGAAAACAATACATTAGAAAAGGAACAGGCTTCAGGGCAAACAGAACCTACTTCTGAAGATACGGAAAATACGTTTATCTGGTATCAGGACGATTCATCTAAATTACTCCCCATAGACTATGCGGAAAGTGAATTTGCTAAGGAGATGCACTGCGGTACACGTAAAGTCCGATCCCATATTTTGCTTCATTCCCCCATGGCCGGTTTATTAGAATCACTCATTATGGCTAAGGAAGGAGCAAAATATATTCCTACCCCTAAGCGGCCTAAAACGCAAGTAGCAAAAGAATTGCATGGAGCAGAATCGGATAATCATACACATGTGGGAGGTCACAAAAGCAAAACAAAGCTTCCACTTCCAATTGAAACGATCCCCTTCTTAAAACAATACCTCAAATTGGAGTCCTCCAAATACAAGAACGTATTTGAACTAAAGAAAGGCAAACAAGAAATGAGCCGGCAAATTACCAACTTTATGGTCGATTTTTGTCGCGAGCTTTGCAAGGACATTCTCCCTGCTCATGAAGCTGAGGAGGGCTCAGATGCGGTGGTGGCGGAGACTGAGTTTATTCGTCACATACTCTTTCGGAACAAAATTTTCGGCAAAATTGTTTTGGACGAGCTGTGGGAAGACCAGCTTCAGCAACGTGTGAACAAACTCAAAGCACGATCTCAACATCTGCCGAATGACCAACGGGCGTCATTGCTAAAGCACTTATTTGTAACCTTGGATCGATATACAAGCAGTTTGCCAATGGTAGATTACGATAAGGAGACCACATATTCGGAGAACGACTTGAAAGCAATGTTTAAAAGCCTCCTCGTCGGCAGAATAAAGTCCAATGCCGGAAAGGAGGGCCTTGCAGCATTCAAAATTGAAAATTCAAAGTTTAATACGAATACTACTGCTGAAACGTCAATGAAGGCAGCTTTTTTTGATTTAAGCCGCTGCGGAAAACGACGGTCTAAAGACGACTACAACATTGTCCGAGTACAGTTTCTCAAAGATCTGGGTGCCTCTGTAAAGCCGTCCGAATTTGAGACTGAATTTTTAAATCTTCATGCGTACCTAACTGCTTTTCCCAAGACAGTTGATGACGTAAAGGTCAACTTCGACCGTTCATTGAAAGAATGGTGCCGCGATAGGATTGACTACTGTAGGGCGGAAGATTTTTCGAGCCTGCAAAATCCTCCCGTTCCAAATAGTCATATTGATGCTTTTATTTCAGCCTATGCGCTCGACCGCATCAATTGGTTTTACCCTTCCATTGAGTTAACCCGCACACTTTTTCTGATAAAAAGCACCCACGAATACGATAAAGCCGTCTTGAAAGGCCTATTGCGGGCAAATCGAGACGAGATCAAAAATATACCCTTATCGGCAAATTCTGCGGCAGAACTTTTGGTTGGGGCACAGATTTCTACATCTATAACCAGTATTTTAGACGCTGCTATCGAGCAGATAGATACCGGCAACTATTCTGTTTCTTTGCAAAGTAAGAAATATCAGACCCATGAGTATGCCAAAGCCTTCTTCCCTTATTTTCAGGCGGCGTGCCATTTCTTGTTCCATGGAACCTCCTTCTTCGGTGCAGAAGGAATAACGGATATGGCCCAATTTACAAAAACCTTTTCGGATAGGGCTTGCGAAGCGGCTGTCTTTTTTGATAAATCTAATGCATTTACCTGGAACCCGGATAAGGTATATGAGATGATCGAAGTATGCGAAAAAATGCTCACTCCTGAAAAGTCGTGTGCTTCAGACCATGCCTTTTCTCTGGATCAATTTCTGTCCTTTGCTCCAGACTTACTGCTCGGTGTACTCCTACAAATATTTCATAAGATAGCTCGAGATCATAGCGAGCAAACGATGCTGAATCTGCTGGCGGATCTCAAACAGCAATAATTGCTGATCTTTCATGTGCCCGCGCCGAGGGACTGGCCTCCTATCGGTGCGGGCACTCATCTTTCCCTATTTTACAATGCAAATTAATAATAATGAGGAATCAAATGCATTATAGATTTTATTTTGCTACAATTGAGGTGACTCTAGAGGCAAACAAATCGCCCGCCGGATGCGCACCGGCGGGCACAGGAGGTCAATTATGACAAACTTTAGCAACAGCAACGAGCACGAGCCCATCCATTTCTTCAATCCGCAACAGCCCGATGGGCCCCAGCCCCCTCAGGCGGCTGAGCCCGCACCTGGTCCCAACCAAATCCCGGTGGTCGGCTCTACCCCGATCCCAGTGGTCGGCTCTGCCCCGATCCCGGTGGTGGGCCAGCCCCCGCAGCCCTGGGTTGCTCCCGTTCTGCCGTCCACAGCCTACTCCCTGGCGCGGCAGGCTGTCCAGGCCCACGCCCAACTGGCCCAGGCAGAGGTGGAGAACCAGCGGCTCCGGGACCAGGAGGCGCGCCGGCAGCAGCGGGAGGAGGCTTATCGTAGCCTTTGGAACCGGTCAGACGGCCTCTTTACCAGCGGCAAATCCGGTCAGACGATCCAGCTGCTCAACCACGGAATTGTGAGAGCGCTGCGGATCGTATTCCAGCCGCCTTTTGAGGTGCAGACCAGGTTCTACATCGAGTTCGAGGGCTGCGACCGGCCGCTGGCCCTGGAGGAACGGGACTACTTCAGCTCCCCCTCCCTTCTCCACGCCCTGCAGGAACTTCCGGGTCTCCGAGTCACCATGGTGGGCTCGGTCAAGCGGACGGCGGACCTGCTGCGCCAGGCCTTTGCCCAGCAGATGCGGACCATGGCGCCGCCCTACTACGGCGGGTGGCTCAAGAGCCACACCGGCCAGTGGTGTTACCATATTCTTCCACCCTTTTCCACGCATTTCGACGGCCAGATTTTTGGGCAGCTCACCGAACTCCCGCCCCTGTCCCCCGCGGCCTCCGTTGTGGCCGTGAAACGGCTGCGGAACCTGCTGGGCGCGGTGCAGGACCCCCATATCCGGTGGTTTCTCCTTACCTGGATGAGCTGTGCTGCGCTCACCACACCGCTGAACGAGTGGGGCCTTTCGATGCCGCTCACCCTTTGCCTGTTCACCGAATCAGTGGGCTGGAATTGGTTCCTGCGCAGCCTGCTGTCTTGGCACAGTGACGCTCCCCTCTCCCTCAGCCTTCCGCCCAAAACCTTTGCCCGGGAGGTCCTGTGCCGAAAGGATGAGCCCATGCTCATCCTGGACCGGCAGCACCGCACGCCCGCTGCCACATCCAACGTGTCATTCCTGGATGAGGTTCTGTCCAGCAGGCAGATTCCGTGGAAGCACGGGCAGAACCCTGCCTGCTCCCCCCTCAATTCCTGCCCCGTGGTGCTGACGCCGGCGGCCTCCTACCTAAGCTGCAACCCCTCCTCCCTGGTGCTGGAGCTGGACGACACCCTTCTGGCCCTCCCCGATGAGCCTGAGGAGCCCTGGCCCATCCTCCGGGACTACCTGCAGGTCTTTATTCCCTACTGCGTGGAGCGCCAGGACCAGCTCCGGGAAATGCTCCGCGAGCAGGTGGCACAGGCCTCTCGGGACTACGGGGATGAGTTGAATGAGGACTGCACTCTGACCTTCGGTCTTTTCCAGGGCCTCACCAAGTTCCTTCAGAGGTTCCTGCGCCTGCTCCATGTGGACAGCGACCTCCCCGAGGACTGGTCCGACTGGCTTTTCGACCTGCTGCAGCGGACCACTGAGCAATCCCTTGACCCGGGCGACCTGGCGGAGCAGTTTGTGGCCGTCGCCCGCTCCCAGCTGCTGAACGGCCAGCTGGCAGCCTGCCCCACCGATTACTATGCCCTTCCGGCCTCTCCGAATGCCGTCTTCGTCTCGGATGAGAGCCTCTATTTCAAGCGGCCCGCCTTCCAGGCGGTGTGCAGCCGCCTGGGGCAGAGCTGTCCGGTGGTTCTGCATGCGCTGTCTGAGGCTGGCCTGCTGCTGGGCAAGCCCACCAATGCCACGACCTTCCAGACCCGGTTCACCATCACCAACGTCGCCGGGGTCAGCCGGGTGGAAAAGGGCTATTGTTTGCCTCGGGATGCCTTCGATCGGCTGGGCGATCCCCTGGTCTTCGGCTTTGAGGAGGGCGTCGAGGAGTGACGCTGCGGCTTTTTCTGGGCCAGACCAGATCCGGCACCCCCGTCATCTGGTCCGGCGCCAGCAACCCCCACATCGCGGTCTCAGGCCGGAGCGGCTCCGGCAAGTCCTACTTCCTGAAGGGCCTATTGGAGCAGGCGGCAGGACAGGGAGCTGCCTGCCTGGTATTGGACTACTCCGGCGACTTTGCCGCCTACCTCCCTCCGGAAGGGATTCCACTCCGGCACCTGGACGTATCTGACCCAGACTTCCAATTTAACCCCCTGGCGCCAGGCGGCCATAACGGCCTCCAGGCTGCCGCCCAGCGCTTGCTCACCGCTGTTCACAGCGTGTCCCCCATCGGGGCCAGGGCCAGCCTGTCCCTTCAAAGGGCCACGCTGGAGTACCTGGAAGGGGCCGCTCACCCCTCCCTGCGGGGTCTGGCCGACTTCGTCGGGCAAAAAGAACGCCCTAGTGCCGGCCTGGCCGCTGCCCTGGAGCCTCTGGACTTACTGGCTGCTCTTGTCCGGTGCGGGGAGGAACCCATCAGCCTAAATCTGTCTGCGCCGGGCATCACAGTGGTGGGCTTCGGCCAGATTGTGAACGCCAAAGTCCGCTCCCTGCTGGTGGAACTGATCCTGGGGACCATCTGGGCCCAGCGCACCTCCCGGTCTGACTGGCCGCGCCCGCTGATCCTGCTGCTGGACGAGTGCCAGAACCTGGGCTGGGAGCAGAACGGCATGGCCGTCCGCATCCTCCGGGAGGGGCGGAAGTACGGCCTGGCGGGCTGGTTTGCCTCCCAGTACATGACCAGCAAGGCCGCCCAGGCTGCCCTGGGTCAGGCTGCCCTCCAGGTCCGGTTTCGCCCGGATGATCAGGACGTGCTCAAGTTGGCCCGCTCCCTGAGCGCTTCCGGCGGCCAGTCTGCGGACCAGTGGGCGCGGGTGATTCGCGGCCTACGGGTGGGCCAGTTTCTGCTGACCAGGGCTTGCCTTCAACCACTCGTCGTTAACGTCCCTGTGCGGTCCTCTCCATAGTCCCGTCATCTAGGCCGGCATCAGCAATATATTATTATTTTGATCTTGGTGTGGATCATAAGTTTGCTAAGCTTTAAGGAGGTGCATGATGTTGTACGAGTACTTACCCGAAGAACTCCCCCCTGTTCTCACAGTGGAGCAGCTGCGTGCGTTCCTGGGCATTGGCCGTAACGCGGCCTATACCCTAGTCCATTCAGACACGCTTCCTGTCGTCCTGCGAGTTGGACGCCGACTTCTTATCCCCCGGCACGCCGTCTTGCAGTACCTGGGCCTGTCTCACTAGTATGCAAACGGCGGAGGAGGATATGTTCCTCCTCCGCTCAATTTAATTGCTAAAGGATGATGCCTATTGAAACCACGGAAAAGAGGGCAGCTATGGGAAATCTCTTACCGTTGCCCTGGATATTCGAAACCGGTCTACGAACGCTTCCCAAGCTTCGAAGCCGCTAAGCTTCGCATTGCAGAAGTTGAATATGAGAAGTCCATTGGACAGCTTCGTCCCCCTCGCCTATCACCTTCTAAAGGGAGCGTGCCCACGACTAAATTTCTTACTGTGGGTGAACTGCTCGACGAGTATGTTAGGCTCTATGGATTGAATCATTGGGGAGATTCCTACCTTTCCTACAGTCGGCATCGCATTGAACACTATATCAAGCCCTATCTCGGCAATGTCATACTCTCGGATTTGACAGCCCACGATTTGGACTTATTTTATGATTCGCTGCGAAGTATGCCCGCAGTTGCTTTGAAAGGGCACAAGAATACCAGTCGTACTGTCTCGCCGCAGGTAATCGAAAAAATCCACAGTCTGCTGAGAAGTGCTCTGAATCAGGCCGTTGTCTGGGGCTATATCGAAACTAATCCGGCTCTAAAGGTTACATTAGCGCAGTACAGAAAGCAGCCTCGGCAAGTCTGGTCTACAGAAGAATCCCAGGTTGCTTTGTCCCTCTGCAAAGATCCTGTGTTACACCTTGCCATGCTTTTGGCTCTGGGCTGCTCCATGCGCATTGGGGAAATCCTTGGACTCACGTGGGACTGTGTTGATCTTATGCCCGAGCATATAGAAAATGGCACAGCCCGGCTTCTAATCAACAAGGAATTGAAACGCTGTGACAAAAACAGTCTTTCAGATCTTGAAAAACGAGGCCGCTCCACCGTTCTCCTCACATTCCCAGAGCTCAAACAAAAGGGCTGTAAAACTTCGCTTGTTCTAAAGGCTCCAAAAACCGAGAGCAGCATTCGTACTGTATTTCTCCCCAAAACGGTGGCAACCGCCTTACAGGAGGCCAAGACAGATCAAGAAAGACAGAAAATGCTCCTGGGGAATACCTATTCTGACTACGACCTTGTACTTGCGCAAGGCAATGGTCGTCCCTTTGAGGAGCGACAAATTGCAGGTCGGCTACGGTCCTTCATTAAAGAAAACGATTTGCCGCCCGTTGTCTTTCACAGTCTCCGCCATTGCAGCACATCCATCAAACTACGTTTAAGTAGTGGGAACATCAAAGCAGTTCAAGGAGATACAGGACACGCCCAAGCTCGTATGGTGACAGATGTCTATGCCCACATCAACAACGCAGATAGAAAGGAATTGGCTCACAAGATTGAGGCTGAATTCTTTCAGCAGTTGAATGCCCCACCGTCAAAAGCAGAGCCTATAGAGGAAGCAACTGAGGCCTATCAGCTGCTCCAAAAAAATCCGGGAATCGCAAAATTAATCATCGAAACACTTAAGCGCACCGGTCCATCTTGACTCGTTTGTTGGAAGATTTGTTGGAAATTCCAACAAATCAGAGATTCCCAAAAAATTCAAAACCCTGTAACCGTTGCGGTTACAGGGTTTTCCTGGAGCTGCTAGGCAGATTCGAACTGCCGACCTCATCCTTACCAAGGATGCGCTCTACCGACTGAGCTATAGCAGCAAAATGGCGACGCGGAAGGGACTTGAACCCTCGACCTCCGGCGTGACAGGCCGGCGTTCTAACCAACTGAACTACCGCGCCATTTTATACTCTGTATATGCAATCAACCAAGGTTGCTTATATTCTGGCAGGGGCAGAAGGATTCGAACCCTCGGCACTCGGTTTTGGAGACCGATGCTCTACCAGCTGAGCTATACCCCTGTATGGTGGGCCTTCAGGGACTCGAACCCGGGACCGACCGGTTATGAGCCGGCTGCTCTAACCAACTGAGCTAAAGGCCCACGCCGGTTTGATTCCTGATTCACGTATGCCGCCACCGAAGTGGCGGCATACGTATCAGAATGGCTCCCCCTGTTGGACTCGAACCAACGACCCTGCGGTTAACAGCCGCATGCTCTACCAACTGAGCTAAGGAGGAATATGAAAGAGGCCTGGTCCGGTCAAGACCAGACCTCTCATTTGTGTTGGCACTACCTATCTTTCCGGGCCGTCACCAGCCAAGTATTTTCGGCGCGAGTGAGCTTAACTGCCGTGTTCGGTATGGGAACGGGTGGACCCTCACCGCAATCAGCACCAACTTCACTGCCCATCTCCATGGGCTATATTTTAACGGATTCCTCCGCTAAAATCAACCTTATTTTCTTTTGCCTCTCCCCGGAGTGTCCCACACTC
>ERZ809224.2829-NODE-2829-length-10137-cov-3.772664_pt1 | contig 10137 bp, 5 predicted proteins | sample MGYA00520513_ERZ809224 | MGnify/ENA primary metagenome ERZ809224 (study PRJEB31576, sample SAMEA3212658) | Homo sapiens | biome: human-gut; feature: human gut; material: fecal | place: Sweden | collected 2012 ...
AATAAACAGTACCGTTATACCATGTCGGAGTACGCCGTGGAGATCGAACGGCTGACAGTGCGGCTGGAAAACGTATTTCTGGAATCCGGAAATCTTTCCACAAATTATTTTGTGCGGCTGGAGAAGAGTCTGGAAGAGGCGGAGGCCATGGAACAGGCCAGCCTGAAAGAGGTAAATGAGTGGTGGAATCTGCTCCAGGAGGATTTTCGCAGACTGAACCAGAATTATCAGGACTATCTGAGGGATTTCTATTCCGGCAAAGCGGACCGGCTGATGAAATCAGTGGAATTTATCCTGCACAAGGATAAGTTTATCCGCTATCTGAATGAGTTTGTGCAGGAGCTGCAGCATCATTCCCGGAGGATTGAACAGATTCTGAAGCGGTCCCTGGACCGGATCGAGGGCGTCATACTGGAGCGGGTGGTGCAAAGTGAGCTGGATATTCCCCATGCGGTGGTGGAAGCCCGGGGAGGGTCGGAGCCCAATATCAGGGAGAATGTGACGGGAAAATGGAGCTCTCTGAAAAACTGGTTTCTGGATTCCGGAAGGCAGGAATGTGAGGCGAAGCGGGTGCTTCGAATTACCAATGAGGTGATTCGAAACATCATTCAGAATGCGGCCCTGATTGTCCAGATGCAGAACTGGGGAATCAGCAGAAAGGAAGACTACCGAAGGTTTCTGGAGTTGTTTTTGAAATGTGAGAATCTGGAGGAAGCCCATCGGCTCTCTGCCCATGTGTTTGGCATTCAGCGGGTCGAACATTTCCGGACGAACAGTCCCAGGGAAGCGGACTCCATCAATGAGAGTGTTTTTGCGGAAGAACCGGCGGAATATCTGCTGAAACCCCATACCAGGGCTTACCGGGAAAAGCGGGACCGGACGGGATTTTCTGATAAATCCCTGGAGAAACTGATTCAGCGGCAAAGGTATCTGGAACATGCGGCGAAACAGCGGGAGATTGTGCTGCGGTATATCAAAGACCAGAAAATCGTGTTTGCGGATATCACGGAGAAAATAACGGAAAGTACGAGAACGATATTTTTGCAGTGGATTGGCCAGGCGGGCATGAATTCGGAATACCGGGGAAGAACCGAATACGGGCAGGAGTATCGGCTAATCCGCGCAGAGGGAAACTGTGTGCTCCACTGTGAGGACGGGGATTTGACCATGCCGGCGTATGTGATGGAGTTTCAATAAAGAGATGAATGAGATAAGGACACTTTTAGAGGAATTCTGGGTCTGCAGGGAACAGGACCGGGAAAAATATTACAGAGTAAAGAGCGAGGTGCCGAAGTTTCAGAAATTTGTGCGGGAGCAGCTGGGCTGGAAGCTGATCCACACGGAGAGCCTGATAAAGCTGGAGAAAATTCCGGCCCATGCGGAGAGCTTTATGGGAATCCAGGAGTTTGCGGAGATCAGGGATTACTGCATCTTATGCGCTGTGCTGATGTTTCTGGAGGACCGGGAGGATCAGGAGAGGTTCCTTTTGTCGGAGCTCATCGACTTTGTGGAGACGGGATTGAAACCGTATATGCAGATTGACTGGACTTCCTTCTCTCAGCGCAAATCTCTGGTCCGGGTGCTTCAGTATCTGGAGAGGCTGCAGATACTCCGGGTATATGAGGGCAGCAGCGAGGCATTCGGACAGGAAGAGGGGCGGGAAGTGCTGTATGAGAATACAGGATATTCCAGATACTTCGCGGTGAGCTTTGCCAAAGACATTTCAGAGTGTGAATCCTGGAAGGACTTTGAAAAAGCGGATTTTGAGGAGTTTTCCGAGGATCGGGGAACCAGGCGAATCAACCGGGTGTACCGGCAGCTTGCGGCCTGTCCGGCGCTGTACTGGACTGCGGCGGATGATCCGGATTCCCTGTATCTGAAAAACCAGAGGCAGTGGGTGAGAAAATATCTGGAAGAAAATCTGGGCGGACGGCTGGACATCCACAGAAACGCGGCGTTTTGGATGCTGGAGGAGGGAGAAGCCTTCGGTTCGGTTCACCCGAGAGACGCCATGCTTCCGGAGGCGGTTTTGCTGCTCTGCGCCAGAATTCAGGAGATGGTAAGAGCCGGAGAGCTGAGTCGGGATGAGGACGAGTGCATACGGATCAGCCGGGAGCGATGGAGCCGCCTGGTTCTGGAGCTGAAGAAAAGCTGGAAAGAGGCCTGGAGCAAGGAATACAGGGAGATGGATGATGAGAAGCTTCTGGACCGTGTGCTCCAGTACATGAAGGACTGGATGATGCTGCGGGAGGAAGAGGACGGGCGGATCGTTTTGATGTCGGCTGTCGGAAAACTGGAGGGACATTATCCCAGGGACTACACAGGAGGGGAGAAAAGATGAGCGGCCGCTGGAAAATGAATCGAATTGGTTTTGTGAACTTCTGGCTCTACGATGAGGAAGAGTTTCAGTTTGAGGACGGCAGACTTTTGCTGAGGGGCCAGAATGGTTCCGGAAAATCCATCACCACCCAGAGCTTTATCCCCTTTATCCTGGACGGAGACCGGACGCCCAGCCGCCTGGATCCCTTTGGCTCCAGCGACCGGAGAATGGAATACTATTTCCTGGGGGAGGAGGGAAAGGAGGAGGCCACCGGCTATCTGTTCCTGGAGTTTAAAAAGGAAGATGAGGAGGTTTACCGCACCATCGGAATCGGCCAGAGGGCCAGACGGGGCAGATCCATGGACTTCTGGGGATTTCTGATTCTGGACGGCCAGAGGATCGGCTATGACATCTGGCTGTACCGGGAGGCGGGGAGTGTAAAAATTCCCTGTGACAAAAGGGAGCTGAAGCAGAGGCTGGGAGAGAACAATCTGATGACAGACAGTCCGGGAGAATATAAAAAGCTGGTAAATCAGTATATTTTCGGCTTCCGGAAGCTGGAACAGTACGATCAGTTCATCCGGCTTCTGGTCAAAGTGCGCGCGCCTAAACTCTCAAAAGAATTCCGGCCTTCCAAGGTATACGATATTCTGAATGATTCTCTGCAGACCCTGACGGACGAAGATCTGCGGATCATGGTGGATGCCATGGAGAAGATGGATGAGATTCAGGAAAGCCTGGATACCCTGGAGAGAGCTTTTGAAGATGTGAAAATTATCCGCACAGAGTATATCCGATATAATCAGTATATGCTGGCGCAAAAGGGACAGGCGTACCTGGACGGGAACCGGAAAGTCAAAGAGTCCAGAGACCGTCTGGACAAGCTGACCGCCAAGAAGCAGGAGTTTGCGGAACAGATCCGGGACAAACGGCAGAAACTTGCCGAGCGGGCCGGGCGGGAAGAACTGCTGCTGGCGGAGAAAGAGGGATTGCTGGACACCGATATGGAGGATGTGGACCGCAGACTGACCGAGGCGCGCCGGAAGCAGCAGGAACTGCAGCAGCGGGAGCGGGAGTGGGAAAAGAGAGCGGAAGAGTGCAACAGCCAGATCTTTCTTTTTGAGCAAAACCTGAAGGAGCTGCAGGGAGAGCTGGGAAGCCAGAGGGAGAGCCTGGAAGAGCAGAGACAGGAACTGGCAGAGAAGCAGGAGATTCTGCGCTGGGAGGGGCATGAGGAAGCCGTGAGGATGCTTGCCCTGGAACAGGCGGGCGCGGCGGAGAGCATCTCCCGAAAGCTGGCGGAATACAGAAAGCAGCTGGCGGAGTGCAGAAAGACAATTCGGCTCTATGAGGAAGCCGTCCGGCTGTATGACGAGGCGTCCCGGGCGCTGGAAGAGCTGGAGAGAAAACGGGCGGAGTGGGAGCAGGCCCTGGAGAGTGCCCAGGAACAGGCCCAGGACTGCCGGGAGAACTGGATCGCGTCGGTGTTTCAGGCGGAGAAGACGGCGCTCGCATGGCAGCCCCAAAGGGATGTTCTGCTGGATGTGGAGAAGCGGATGGGGGATTACCGGGAGCTCTCAGATGCCGGGGCCATTCAGGAACTTCTGCGCCTGGACTATGAGCGGCAGCGGCAGGCTCTGCTGGATCAGCGGGGCGAAAAGCAGCGTGCCTACCATGAAAAGGAAACTGAACTGGAAGAGATTTCCCGGGAGCTTGCTAGGGTGAAAAGCCGGGAGGAGCTGGAGCCGGATCGGGATGAGCAGACGATGCGCTCCAGGGAGGCGCTTGCCAAAGCTGGCATTCGTGCTGTTCCCTTCTATAAGACGGTGGAATTTTCCGAGCAGCTCACGGAAGCAGAATGTGCCAGGCTGGAAGCCCAGCTTCAGGGGATGGGACTTCTGGACGCTCTGGTGGTGGCCCGGGAGGAAATACCCCGCATTCAGAGGGAATGCCCGGAATTTCTGGACAGCCTGATTCTGGCGGAGCAGGAAGGAGCCGTTCCCTTTCCCGGCCTGAAGGTCAGTGAGAAGCTGGAACCTGAAATGCAAAGAGAGGTTCTGCGGATATTGAACAGCATCGGATCAGACGCCGGGGAGACGGCCGGAAATTATAATGACCTACGGGAAGCCGGAGCGCGCGTCGGCGAGGATGGAAGCTTTCGTCAGGGACTTCTGGCGGGAAGAGCAGGGAAAGAAGGAGAGGCAGAATTTGTAGGGCAGCTGGCCCGCCAGAGGAAAAGAGAGCAGCAGATTGGCCGGCTGGAAGCGCAGATCCGGGAGGTGGAGACCAGCCTGGAACAGCTGGGCGGGGAGATCGCTGCGCTGGAGAAAAAACTGGGGCAGTTGGAGCAGGAATACAGGGAGCTTCCCGATTTCTCGGAGATCAACGAGGCGCTTCTGGAGGTTCAAAAATGCGGAGTGGAACTGGAGATTGCCCAGCGAAACGCCGCACAGCAGGAGCGCAGGGCCAGGGAGGCTGCCCGGAGAAAGGATGATACCTATCAGCGGATGCTGCAGCAGTGCCGCCCGCTCCCCTATGGAAGAACAGAAGCGGAGTATGAGGAAGCGGAGACGGCCCTGGCGGAATACGAGTCCGTCTGGCAGAAATGCAGGGGGCTGTTGCTCCAGATATCCGGGATCCGGGAGAAAACTGCGCTGCAGGAGGACCGGATCGACCGGGAGAAGGAGTCACTGGATCAGGCTCTGTCGGAAAGACAGCGCTGCAGCGTGGAGAAGGGCACCTGTGAGGTTCAGATACGCCAGTGTGAGGAATATCTGAATCGGCCGGAGATCCGTGAGCGGGCACAGCGCCTGGAACAGGTGAATGCGGAACTGAGCGCGATACAGAAAGAGTGCAACGATTTGAAAGTGGATACCGGAATACTGGAAGGCAACCTCGGCAGTCTGGAAAAGGAGGAGCCGGAGCGCAGGGAGGCCCTTGTTCGGGCCATCGGGGAGGAAACTGTTCTGAGAAGCTGCTTTGAGGAAGAACTGGCCCTGAAACTGCTGTTTGGCCGGGAGAGCCTTTCCCTGGAGGAATGCGCCCGCAGGGCGCAGAGTATGCTGCGGGAAGGGGACAGGAACCGGGAAGCGGCGGAGATGCTGCAGGCGCTGTACCAGGTATTCCAGAGGCATAATGGGAATCTGGCCAGGTATGGAACTTCTCTGGAGGAATGCTTCGGCACAGAGCAGGGAGAAGAACAGACCGGGGCGGCCGGAGTCCTGCGCAAGCGTGTGCTGGTGGTGTCTGTCTGGAACGGAAAGAAGGTCTATCTGGAGGAGTTTTATCAGATTCTGAAAAACGCCATCGATGAGACAAGACTCCTGATTCAGCAGAAGGACCGGGAATTGTTTGAAGATATTCTGTCCCAGACCATCAGCCAGCAGATGACGGACCGGATTGCGGAAAGCCGGAAGTGGGTGGCGGATATGTCAAAGCTGATGCAGGAGATGGATACCTCCATGGGGCTTACCTTCTCTCTGGAGTGGAAACCGAAGAAAGCGGAAAATGACGCGGAACTGGATGTGGCGGAGCTGGAGCAGATTCTGCTCCGGGACCGGGATCTTCTGACCGTGGAGGATATTGAGAAGGCCGCCTCCCATTTCCGCAGCAAGATCCGGACAGAAAAGAGAATACGCCAGGAAAATGGCGGTGTGATCAATTATATGGATCTGGTGCGTGAGGCCATGGACTACCGTGGCTGGTTCGAATTTCAGATGTACTACCGGCGTGGAGAAGAGCCCAGGAAGCCTTTGACCAACGCGGCCTTTAACCGGTTCAGCGGGGGAGAAAAGGCTATGGCCATGTATGTGCCCCTCTTTGCGGCGGTCAACGCCCAGTACAAAAAGGCGGAGAACAGCGATTATCCCCGCATCATCGCCCTGGATGAGGCCTTCGCCGGCGTGGATGATAAAAATATCAGCAGCATGTTTGAACTGGTGCACAAGCTGGATTTCGACTATATCATGAATTCCCAGTCTCTCTGGGGATGCTATGAGACGGTGGACGGGCTGCGGATCGCGGAGCTGCAAAGGCCCATGAACTCCCAGATTGTAACGGTAATCCGCTACACCTGGAACGGCCATGAGCGAATTCTGGAGGAACAATAAATTGGAATGTGCGGAATACTTCCGGAGCCAGGCGGGATACCGCCGCTGCTTCGAGGAACTGCTGAAAAAATGGATGTCCTACGGCCGCCCGGCCGGGATAATTACCCTTGAGAACGCGTCAGAGGAAGAGCGGCGTCTGCTGGGCGGGATCCTGGGAAAGACCTTCTATGATTCAAAGATCCGGTTTTCCTTTGCTGATTTTGAGCGGGGGCTGCAGAGGACGCGCTTCGCTCCCGTGGATATGAAGAAACTTCTGGAAAGCTATTTTGGGAAAGCAATTTCCACCAACCAGGAGGAGAAGGAGAGAAAACGGCAGGCGAGAGACCGTTTTTTTGAGGAATTGTATGCATCCTTTGCGGATAACACCGGGAAAGACGCAGCCGGGGAAATGTCCGGGAAAATGGCTGGGGAAATGGCTGAGGAAATATCCGGGAAAAATGTCGGAGAAATAGGCGCAGAGACGGCCGCCCACCGCTGGATCCGGCAGATGATGGAGGATAAGGCCTGGGGTTTCTGGCTGCTTGCCAGGGAGTTCGCAAAGGATGAAAAAGCAGCCAGAGAGCTGGGAGAAAATACGGGGAGAGCGCTTCAGGAGCTCTTTCCGGTTTTGCCGGGGAGAGAAACGGAAGAATCCCCAGAAGCGTTTCAGGAAACGGTTCTGGCTGTTTTTGCCGCGAAGATCTGTGGGAATCCCCACTATTTTGACCGGGGGACTCCGGGAGGGCAGCTTCTGGCAAATGGGATCTGCTGTATCATGGGGCAGGCGCTGCCGGAAAATGCACACCAGTGGAAGGAGCTGCTTCTCCGGGCAGGGATTGCGCCGGATTATGTATCCAGCATGGTTCATGCCTACGGCATCGGCCTAAAGATACCGGAGGGGAGACATCCGGCCCTGGAAGCCTTCCGGGTGAGGAGAGAAGCCTGCGTGATCACCCTGGAAAATCTCAGGAACGCGGTGGGAGCCTGGGCGCCGGGAAAACGGGTGTTTGTGGTGGAAAACGAGATGGTATTCAGTTTTCTCACAGAGCAGCTGCGAGGCCGGGACGCGGATGTGGGGCTGCTTTGCACCTCCGGACAGCTGCGGACAGCAGCCGTGAAGCTGCTGGAACTGTTTGCCGGGGCCGGATACCGGATCTGGTACAGCGGAGACATGGATCCTGAGGGAATCGAGATTGCCGACCGCCTGTGGAAGCGCTTTAAGGGCAGCGGTTTTGACGGCGGCGTAGAAATCTGGAGAATGTCGCCGGAGGACTACGGGAGGGGAATCTCAGGAGAGGTTTTGAAAGAGTCCAGGCTGACCCGGCTGGATAAGGTGGAGCATCCGGTACTGAAGGAAACGGCAGACTGTGTGCGGGAGAAGAAGCGGGCCGCATATCAGGAAAATATTCTGGAAGCCCTGCTGGGGGATCTGCTGAGCGCAGAAGATTAGAATGGAACGCGGATACAGGCGACAATGCGGGGCGGGGCCTCGACAGCGGATGATCCTGATTGGAGAAAGGAGAGGATGGGCGGTATGGAAGGAAAGAAGATTGCGGTGATATTTCCGGGAGTGGGCTATCACGCGGATAAGCCGCTTCTGTATTACAGCAGAAAGCTGGCGGCCCGGCACGGGTACGAAGTGGTGTGCGTCGATTACGGACAGCTGCCCTCCGGTATCAAGGGAAACCCGGAGCTGATGCGCGCGGCTTATGAGCAGGCCCTGGGTCATGCCCAAGACCAGCTTGCCGGGGTGGAGTTTGGAGCTTATCGCCGTGTGCTGTTCGTCTCAAAGAGCATAGGGACCATTGTGGCAGCGTCCTACGATAAGCAGAAGCAGACCGGAGCCGGCCATGTCTATTACACTCCGGTGGAAGCTTCTTTTCAGAACATGGGAACGGAGGGCATTGTCTTCCACGGGACCGGCGATGACTGGGCCGGGACAGAGGTGATCAAGCGGGAGTGCGCAAAAAGAGGGCTGCCGCTTTTTGTGACCGAATGTGCCAACCATTCCATGGAGACGGGGGATGTGCTGAGGGATCTGGACATTCTCCGGACGATCATGGGGGAGACGGACCGGTACATCCGGGAATTTACCCGGATGTGAGGGGAACGGGACTGGAGCCTCGAAGAGGCGACGAGTGCGCATGTGGGCGGGGCGGCTGTGAATAGTAACAAAAGCAAAGGGAGGAGCAGGATGCAGAAGAATAACGAGATTGTAATATTTGAAACGGAAGATAAACAAGTAAAGCTTTCGGTAATGGTAGAAGATGAAACGGTATGGCTGAACCGCAAACAGATGTCAGAGCTATTTGGCAGAGATGTAAAAACAATTGGTAAACATATTAATAATGCTTTGAATGAAGAATTAGAAAACCAAGTGGTAGTCGCAAAATTTGCGACCACCACTCAACACGGAGCAATCGAAGGAAAAACACAAACGCATATGACGGATTATTACAACTTAGATGTAATTATTTCCGTTGGTTATCGTGTGAAATCGAAGCGCGGCGTGGAATTTCGCCGCTGGGCAAATTCCGTATTAAAACAGTACATATTGAATGGCTATGCGGTGAATGATAATCGTATCAAACAACTGGGCGAAGTGATACGAATTATGAAAAGAACGGAGAATGAGTTGGACAGCAAACAGGTGCTTTCTGTAGTTGAAAAATACAGCAATGCGCTGGATCTTCTGGATTCTTACGATCACCAGACTATGACCCGGCCAAAAGGAAACAAAGCAACGTATGTTCTGGAATATGAAGAATGTATGAGAGTGATTCAAAGCATGCGTTTTGGCGATGAGTCGGATCTGTTCGGCAAAGAAAAGGATGATTCCTTTAAAGGCAGTATTGGGAATATTTATCAGTCCTTCGGTGGAGTGGATATTTATGAGACCCTGGAAGAGAAAGCAGCCAACCTTCTGTATTTTAAGAAAAAAGAATCACAGCTTTTATGATGGGAATAAAAGAATTGCAGCAACCATGTTTTTGTATTTCCTGGATAAGAACAATGCACTGTTTTTCGATGGGAAAAAGAAAATAGAGGATTCTACATTGGTTGCGCTCACCATCATGATTGCTGAATCAAGACCGGAAGAGAAGGAAATGATGATCAGCGTGATTATGAATTGTATGCAGTAAAAAAGCTGCTTTAGTGGAAAACCTGGATCCAGGAGAGTTATTGGTACCTGCAAATGACGTACTTTCTGTCATCTCAGTCACTGGATAAGTATGTCGGTAAAGCGGTAGGTCCCGGAGCGGGCTGAGGTATTGCTGTAACTGTTAAAGGATACGGGCTCTTCCGTGTCGCCCGGCAAAATCCGGACAGAAGTATCGTTTCACAGAGAGTACCCTTTCTTTTTGCAAGTTTTTCCTTTATCATATCGAATATTGTTTGACAATCAAAGCCGCCATCTTTTCTGAACTTTGCCTAATTAACCATTATAATGCCTAACTAACACGGCAGAAGTGAAAAAAATATGATATAATGAACAGGAATCCTTTGCAGAGAAAATCAAGGCGATACGCAAAAAAGCAATGATTGGGATTCGAACCGTGTCCAGAGCATGGGGTGTCATCGCTTATGCGGTGCCCGAAAACAGAAAATAAAAGGAAGGAATGTGTCCATTTTTATGGGTACAGTTACTTGACACTATGTTCAGGAATCATTACAATTTGACAGACAGACAGACAGACAGACAGACAGACAGACAGACAGACAGACAGA
>ERZ809224.2833-NODE-2833-length-10131-cov-6.255558_pt1 | contig 10131 bp, 10 predicted proteins | sample MGYA00520513_ERZ809224 | MGnify/ENA primary metagenome ERZ809224 (study PRJEB31576, sample SAMEA3212658) | Homo sapiens | biome: human-gut; feature: human gut; material: fecal | place: Sweden | collected 2012 ...
GCCCGCAGGGGGGATGTTGCCCCTGCGGGCCCCTTTTGCGTCATGGGCTGCCGGTCCCCGTATCCGGCATCTTCGGAGGTTGCGCCTTTCCGTTTGGCCGTCATCGCGGCGGCGATGCGGCGTGCGCGCCGAAGAGCCGCGGAGGGAGCTCCTCCGCGGCTCTTTTCGAGTCAAGGGGGGCAAAATCGATTTGATGGTGCTGGCAGCGCAGCGCCGCCGTAGGGCCCGCAGTGGGAATCTCCCGCCCTGCGAGCCCTTTCTGCGCTATGAAGTTGAGAGATGTTTGCCGGATGCTTCGCTTGTTTTGATTCAAAACGAGTTTGCGGTTTCGACTGTTGGCTACGTTGGTGGTTTCGGCTGTTACCTAATTGTGTATGAAACGTGAAGGGTAGGTAGATTATACTTCTCAATAGGGATTGGAGTGATTGATCGCGATTTTGCGGTCTGCTCATTTGGGCTGCAAGGGAGGAGATTCATTATGGCTGTTGATAAGATGCTCGTTGCATTTGATGAGTCTGAGGGTTCGAAGAAGGCGCTTAAAGCTGCATCGGAGTTGGCTGCTGCCAATCCGAATGCCCATATCGACCTTGTCTACGTGGTGCCGATTCCCATGCTGAACTCTGATCAAATGGCTAGTTTCCAAAGTATTTTGGATTTGATGATTTCCGATGGCGAAGATTTGTTGGCTGCTGCTGCTCATGATATGGGTGATGATGTCGCATCTCGTACGGATTCTCTTTTATTAACGGGCACGAATCCCGCTAGTGAGATCCTTCGACTTGCCGATCAGCGTGAATATGACATGATCATTATCGGCAACAGGGGTCTTTCCGGTTTGAAGGAGTACACGGGCAGTGTCAGCCATAAGGTGCTTGCCGGCGCAAAGGTTCCTGTGCTGGTTGTGAAATAGTAAGAAGTCAATCCTTCAATGATTTTATTGGCCGCTCGCGAGTGTTCGCTGGCGGCCATTTTTTTTCAGCGGCTGAATTTGGCTGTGCGTGCCGCCGGCGTCGCGGAGAATCGGCGATTTGCTACTTTGCCCTCAGTTCCCAGAAGGCAACGGCGCTTGCTGCTGCTACGTTGAGACTGTCGACCCCGTGCGCCATAGGAATACGCACGGTGTAGTCGCAATTCGCGATGGTGCTGAAAGCCAAGCCGTCGCCTTCGGTTCCTAAGACCAGGGCCAGGCGCTCTTCGCTGGCAAGTTGGGGATCGTCGATGGAAACCGAATCGTCCGACAGCGCCAAAGCGGCGGTTTTAAATCCAAGGCTGTGCAGCAACGGAATGCCGTCGTGGGCCCATGATCCGGCTCCTGTGGCGCCGGAATCCGCGCCGATGCGTGCCCAAGGAACTTGGAACACGGTTCCCATGGATACTCTGACTGCTCGGCGGTAGAGTGGATCGTAGCAAGCTTGCGTTACGAGCACTGCGTCGATTCCAAGTGCGGCCGCGCTGCGGAAGATGGCTCCGACATTGGTGTGGTTCGTGATGTCTTCGAGCACGGCTACCCTTCGGGCATCGCGGCATACTTCTTCTACGCTTGCAGCGATGGGGCGCCGGAAGGCCCCGAGCGCACCGCGGGTGAGTTCAAAGCCGGTCAGCTGCTTGAGTTCGCCATGCGGGAGTATGAACACCGGAAGATCGAAATCCAGGTATCGTTGCTTGATTTGCTCGATGATGGGCTCCATGCCGGGAAGGAACTTCTCTTCCATCAGCAGCGACAGCGGTTGCATACTGCCTGCGACGGCGCGTTCGATGACCTTCGATGACTCGGCGATGAACATGCCCTTCTCGGGTTCGAGCTTGTTTCGCAGTTGTACCTCCGTCAGGCGTGCGTATGCGTCAAGGCGGGGGTCGTCTATGGTGCTGACGTTGATGATCATGAGCCGTTCTTCCTGTTCGATGTTGCTTGGGATTAATGATACCCGATACCCGCAACGATGCGCAGCATGTGCGCGGAACCTGCAGTAGGGCATCATGGGACGGCGGCTCGGCAGCGTGCGTAAGGGCGGCAAGGCCCCATGAGATGGCGGCGGGTGAAAGAGTGCGTAAGCAGGTAAAATAGGCCGGTAACCAGGCGGCATAACAGGTTGAGAGACGGGAAAACAGGCAGGCAGGGAAGCCTCGATTGCTCTCTCCAGCGATTCCGCAGTTTGCTTTGGGGCAATGATGACCGAATCGATGATAAGACGTACGCCTTTGGTTTTTGCTGCCGGCAATACGGGATAGCCTCTGAATTGTTTTTGCTGCCGTGATACGGGCTTGGCTCCTCAGGCTGCGGCGGTGTTGTCTCATTAAAGATGACGGGCGATGGAAGATGAGCGGAAAGCGCCCTGGGGGCTGCTGCGGTCTCGCCGCGTTGAAGGGTATACTTCTCAATTAATAGAACTCGACAAAAGGAGCATGGCATGTCGGCATCGCAACATGAGAACGCGCTTGAAAGGGCGGCGCATCCTGAGCATCATCCCGCGTTCGACCAGTTCGTGGCCACGATATCGGCGCTTCGCGCACCTGACGGCTGCCCATGGGACCGCGAGCAGACGCATTCGTCCATTGCCCACAACATGATCGAAGAAGCGTATGAGGCGGTCGATGCCATCGAGGCGGGCGACGTTGACCATATGCGCGAGGAGCTTGGCGATGTGCTGTTGCAGGTGGTGCTGCAAAGCCAGATAGCGGCCGATGCGGGCGAGTTCGACATCGAGGATGTCGCGGCGGACGTGGATGCTAAGATGGTCAGGCGCCATCCGCACGTGTTTGGGGATGAGGCGGCAGCCGGCGCATCCGAGGTGTTGAACCTATGGGATAAGGTGAAGCTACAGGAAAAGCAGGCGGCCGATCAGACTGGTGAGGAAAGCGGAGACGAACCGCCGGCCGGGTTGCTGGATGGCGTGCCGGTGAGCTTTCCGGCTCTGATGCAGGCGCAGAAGATATCGCGTAAGGCGGCTGCGGCCGGATTCGAATGGGAAACGCTCGAAGACGTTTGGGACCAGGTTCAAAGCGAAATCGATGAGCTGAATGAAGCGTATGACCAGGCCCCGAAGGCGGCAAATGGCAAGGTTGAAGGCGACCCTGAGGCAATTGCCCATGTGGAGGAGGAGCTGGGCGATGTGCTGTTCAGCTTGGTCAACGTTGCTCGTCGTATGGGCGTGAGCTCTGAGAACGCGCTGCGGGCAAGCTGCCGTAAGTTCCGTACGCGCTGGTCTGCCATGGAACGGTCGGCTTTTGAGCAGGACGTACGCCTTGAGGATATGACCTGCGAGGAACAAAACCGCTTGTGGGAACAGGCGAAGGCCGATTTGCGCAAGTAGGTGCGATCGCCTGAACGGGAGACCGGCCGTGGTAACGGAACGGTAAGAAAGCCCTTGTCGCTCTGTAAACCTAGCTTCCCGTGCGGTACCATAATCTCAATCGATAGCACGCGCCGTAAGCCGTTAGGCCTGCGGCGCGTATTTTCAGTGCGCGAACTGCGCGAATCGTGATTACGCCGCATCGACAAGATGCGGAGAAGGAGCAAGCCGATGAGTACGACCGGTGAACCCTCGATCGAAGCCGCGGAAAGGCTGCAGGGACGTACGGTGGAGGACAGTGCCGCAAAGCAACTGCCCGTCCCGAACGTACCCGATCTTTCGGCGTTCGATATGAACGGGAATCTGCATATGACCTCTGAGAGCATGGAGAAACTGCATCAGGCCAGCGTGGAGACCCAGTCGATTATGCAGAAGTACCGGGCAGCCATGAGGGAGATGCAGGTTCGCCTGGAAATCTTGGACCAGGATCTGAATCTGAAGAAGCATCGCAATCCCATCCACCATATCGAAAGCCGTCTGAAGACCCCTGCGAGCATCTACGAGAAGATCGGGCGCTACGGGTACGAGGCAACGCTTGAGAACATGGAGCGCTATATCCTCGATATCGCCGGCATCCGCGTCATCTGCCCTTATATCCAGGACGTGTACAGCCTGTTCGAGCTGCTCAATCGCCAGGATGATCTTGAAATCGTGAAGGTGAAGGATTACATCGCCTCGCCGAAGCCGAACGGGTATCGCAGCCTTCACGTTATCGCGCGTATCCCTGTGTTCTTTATGGACAAGAAGGAGTCCATTCCCGTGGAGATCCAGCTGAGAACGCTGGCCATGGATTTCTGGGCAAGTTTGGAGCACGATTTGAAGTACAAGGCCGTCAGCGAGGTGCAGGGCATCGACGCCAGCAGCGAACTGAAGGATTGCAGCCGCATCATCGAGGAAGTCGAGTCCCGTATGCAGGTGCTGGCGGGCGCCTTGGAGCCTGAAGGGTAATCATCATGAAGCGCTACGTCACCGATGCAAACAATACGCTATCCCGGGATGAGCTGGGATTCACGCGCAATCCGGATGCCGAACTCCATTTGATCACCTGCCGTCCCGATGTGGCATATCAGCGCATATCGGGGTTTGGCGGCGCGTTTACGGAGGCCGCGGCGAATGTGTTTGCCCTTATGCCGCCTGAGCTGCAGGACCGTTTTCTGCTGCTGTGCTTCGGGGGAGCGAAGGACGGCGATCCGGCAGCCGGGGGAAATGCGTATAGCTTGTGCCGTACGCACATCCAAAGCTGCGATTTCGCGTTGAGCAATTACTCGTATGTCAGGCCCTTCGATTCCAGCTTGCGGTCGTTTACCATCAGTCGCGACAGGCAGCTGCTGCTCCCGTTCATCAAGTGCGGGCTTGCGGTGAACCCGCAGCTGCAGTTGTTCGCAAGCCCCTGGAGCCCGCCGGCGTTTATGAAGACCAACCGCCGCATGAACGGGGGCGGCAAGCTGCGTCGTTCGCAGTATGAGGTATGGGCCGAAGTGCTGGCGAAATACGTGGACGCGTATGCTCGCGAGGGCGTGCGCATCAGCCGCATGAGCGTGCAAAACGAGCCCATGGCAAGTCAGGCGTGGGATTCGTGCCTGTTTAGCGCGGAAGAAGAAGCTCAGTTCGCGGCAGCGTATCTGCGTCCGGCGTTGGATGCGTCGGGGCATGGCGATGTGAAGCTGTTCGCTTGGGACCACAACACCGACAAGATATTGTCGCGCGTTCAGTCCACCTTCGGGGCGCCGGTGAATCAGGCGGGGAAGCTTCCGCTTGCCGCCGCTGGCTGGCGAGCTGAGGGCACGGTCGCCTCCGATGCTTTTGCGGGTGTGGCGTTTCATTGGTATGCGGGCGATCATTTCGAGCAGGTGGACGAAGTTGCGCGACGCTGGCCCGACAAGGAGCTGCTGTTCACCGAGGGCTGCGTGGAATACACGCGCGGCGAGGATCGCAAGGCAACGCAGGAACGCAAGGCCGAGCAGTATGCGCATGCCGTCATAGGCAGCCTGAACGCAGGCGCCGCCGGATTCATCGATTGGAATCTGCTGCTCAATGAGAAGGGCGGGTCGAACCACGCCCGCAACTTCTGCGAAGCGCCGTTGATGTACGATCGCGACAAGCGCGAGTTGGTGGCGAATCGGTCGTTCTTCTATATGGCGCACTTCTCGCGTTTCGCGCCGGTAGGCTCCCGTCGCTTCTTGACGTCGCGGTACACCGATGACTTGGAGACCGTGGGCTTCCTGCGTCCCGATGGGTCGCGAGCGTTGATCGTGCTGAACCGCCACGCCAGGCCGCGGAAGTTCCTGGTATCGGAAGGGGAGTTCACGGCGGAATGCAAGGCGGCGGGGCATAGCATCACCACGTTGGTGTGGGGCGAAGACGAGGTGCGCGACAGGTAGCCTTTTGCGACTGCGGTGGTCTTGTCGTGGCCTGCGGCGATGCTCGATTCGTGGCGTGCGGTCGGCGGTGTTGCTCGGAGCTGTGCTAGTTTTCGCCGCGGCTTGCTGCGACCTCGGCGATTAGCGCTGCGGCCCGCGGAGCTTGGGCCGCAGCTCGCAACTGGCGGCTATTTGCGCGAGCGATGGTTTTCGCCGTTGTTTGAAACCGCCCTTGACCTGAAGTTCGCTTTAGCCTTTACCATCGAATGCAACGAGAGGAGCATTCGATGACCGCAAACAGCAATATCGTGCCGAAGCTCGGCTTCGGCTGCATGCGCTTTCCGCTGACAGACCCCAAGGACGTTACCGCCATCGACATCGATCAGGTCAAGGAGATGGTCGACCTGTTCATGGACGCCGGCGGCACGTATTTCGATACCGCTTTCGTCTACCATGACGGGCGCTCCGAGGTAGCGTTGCGCGAGGCTCTGGTGGAGCGTTATCCGCGTGATAGCTTCACCATTGCCACAAAGTGCCTTGCCTGGGCGTTGCCCGATGCCGAGGCCGCAAAGGCTTGCCTGGAAACATCCCTCGAGCGCCTTGGCACCGACTACGTGGATTATTATCTGCTGCACAACGTGGGCGGCGAGCGTACGAAGAAGTTCGATGACTTCGGTTTGTGGGAATGGGCACAGGAGATGAAGGCCGCCGGCAGGATCCGCCACGTGGGCTTCAGCATGCACGATGGAGCGGAGACGCTCGATTGGCTGCTCGACGAGCATCCCGAGGTGGATTTCATCCAGCTGCAGGTGAACTACCTGGATTGGGAAAGCCCCGTGGTGCAATCGCGCCGCAATATGGAGGTTGCCCGCAAGCACGGCAAGCCGGTGGTGATCATGGAGCCTGCGCGTGGCGGACGTTTGGCCGATTTGCCGGCAGCCGTTGCGGCACCGTTGCTGGAAGCGCGCCCCGATCTGAGCCAGGCGTCATGGGCGTATCGCTTCTGCTACAACCAGCCTGGCGTTCTCACGGTGCTTTCCGGCATGTCCACGCCCGATCAGGTAAGGCAAAACGTCGCCGAATGGCGCGAGCACGGCGACGCGTTCTCCCCAAAGGAACAGAAGGCACTCGATGCGGCTTGCAAGGTACTGGCTTCCGTGCCCACGGTGCCGTGCACCAATTGCCGTTACTGCGTGAAAGATTGCCCGCAGCAGATCGCCATCCCCGAGATCATGAACCTGTTGAACCTGGAGGTTCAGACGGAGAACACCGAGTTCGCCAAGCAGCAATATAGCTGGCAGGCGGCGCCGGGTCGTGCGAGCGACTGCATCCAATGTGGCGCATGCGAGGCTATGTGCCCGCAGAGCATCGACATCATCGAGCAGCTTGAGAAAGCAGCCGAGCATTTCGAGTAAGGCACTCGGCTCCGGTTGCGTCCGAGAGGGCCGCCGAGAGCATTTCGGGCGCAGGGCTGCTGCGGGGCGGGGGTCGCTGCGAAGACGATCGAGCGTCCCTAAGCCGTGATGTTGAGCTGGAGGGTGGCTGTAGAAGGCCGCCAAGTGTTTCGATCAAGGCTGCTGCGGAGCTGACTGTTGTCGAGAAGGCGGCCGTTCCTAAGCCGTGATACGGAGCTGGCGCGGCTGACGTGGCCGCGAAGGCGATCGAGCGCTGTGAAGCCCCAATGCGGAACGGGGTCGAAGCTACCATACGTGAACGGGGTCGAAGGCGGTGCGCGCCTTCGACCCCGTTCACTTTCGCCGCCTGCGCTGCAAGCGGCGTTTTCCCTATTCGCTTACCGGTGCTTCGTTAGGCAAGCTTGCCTTGCAGCTCCTTCGCGGCAGCGGCCTTGTCGAAGTTGCCGCCGGTGCGCTTGGTGAGCTCACCCATGACACGCCCCATCTCCTTCTTCGTGGTCGCGCCCGTCTCGGACAGCACGGCATCGATGAGCGCGGAAAGCTGCTCGCCGGCCAGCTGTTGGGGAAGCAGCTCTTCGAGCATCTTCACCTGGGCCGTGAGCATGTCGGTACGCTCCTGGTTGTTGCCGGCCTTGATGGATCCCTCCAGCGTCTCCTTGGTTTGCTTGATGACGCGTTTCGTCATATCGTCGACGTCTTGCTCGGTGATGTCGCGGCGCTCATTCACCTCGATGTTCTTGATCTCGCCGTGCACTTGGCGAAGGATGGACAGGCGTACCTTGTCGTGTGCCTTCATGGCTTGCTTGATGTGCTCTTTCAGCTCGTCGTACTGCATGTGTGCTCCTTGATATCGAGGTCCTGCGGCGCTTGGCGCCAGGTGTTCCGTTTCCCAGTATAACGCCGCTTGCAAGACGCTGGCTTCCGCTGCGCAGCCGCTTCGCTACGGGCGCGCAGCATACGGGAGCCGCTATGCTGCGTGTGTGGTATAACTGGTGCCTATGGATACTGAAACGACATACCCCGCATCGCCGGATATGCCTTCCGGCGCCGATGAAACCCCTGCAGCGCCTGCTACTCCCCATGCCTGGACGCCGTCCCAGTTCAAGCCGCGCGACCTGCGCGAGGCCCGGGCGCATCGCAATGAGCCTGCGCAAACCTCGGCGAACGAAGCGAACAGGAAGCATAACGTGCGCGAGTACACGTTGGGCGAGGAGATAGCCAACTCCATCTCGCACGGCGTCGGCGCGCTTCTGGCCATCGCCGCCATTCCCATCCTCGTGGTGAAGGCGGTAAGCCATGGCGGCGGCATCCTGTTGTTCGCCGCGTTGGTGTACACGCTCACCATGCTGCTCGAATACACCATGTCCACGCTGTATCACGCGTTGGCGGTCGACAAGGCGAAACGCGTGTTCAAGGTATTGGACCATAGCTGCATCTATCTGTTCATCGCCGGCTCGTACACGCCGTTCTGCTTGATCTCGCTTGCCGATTCGAACGGTATCGTGCTGTGCGCGTTCGTGTGGGTGCTCGCCGTGATAGGCGTTGCCTGCGAGGCGTTCTGGGTTTTTCGCCCGCGCTGGATCTCCGCGGTGCTTTATCTTGCGCTGGGCTGGTCTATCGTTGGGTTCCTGCCGGCGCTCATCCAGGCCATCCCTGCCGCGGGCTTGTGGCTGCTGGTCGCAGGCGGCCTTTGCTATTCGGTCGGATGCATCTTCTACGTATTGAAGAAGATCCCGTACATGCACTCCATATTCCATTTGTGGGTTGTGGCGGGAAGCGTGCTGCAATTCCTGGCGATTGCGCTGTATGTCATGTAGGCTAGCTCAAAAGGAAATTATCACTAGGAGCGGTTTTAGCGCATGAACGGGAAAAACGAAGACGGCGACGGCAAAAAGGGACTGAAGGGCATTTTCGGCTTCTTGGGCGCACCGAAGCGCCAAGCCCTGTCGGCTGAGGACGAGATTAAGGATTTCGTGGCGGACAGCGACGATCTGCTTGATGACGAGAAGCGCATGATCCACGAGATCTTGGACCTGGGCGAGATGGACGCCGGCGAGATCATGACGCCGCGCGTGGATATGATCTTGGTGGAGGATACCGAAACCGTGCGCCAGGCGGTGGACCGCATGATGGGAACGGGCTATTCGCGCCTTCCGGTGTTCCAAGGGGATATCGACCGCATCGTCGGCGTGGTCCACTATAAGGACCTGGTGCCTCCCGTGCTCGACGGCCATGGCGACGACCTGGCGGTCGACTACGCTTTCGAGCCGCTGTTCGTGCCCGAGTCGAAGGATGTGTTCCCCCTTCTGGCTGAAATGCAAACGAAACGGCAACAGATGGCCATCGTGGTGGACGAGTACGGTGGGACCGATGGTTTAATTACCGTCGAGGACATCGTCGAGGAGATCGTGGGCGAGATCGTGGACGAAACCGATCGCGAGCGCCCCATTCTGAAGCAGGAAGGTCCCGGTGTGTGGCTTGCCGACGGCCGTTTCCCCGTTGAGGACGCCGTTGAAATGGGTTGGCCGCTTGCCGAGTCCGAGGACTACGAGACCATAGCCGGCTGGGTGCTCAGCATGCTGGACACTGTTCCGCAAATGGGCTACTCCTTCGAGAAGGACGGCTACCGCTTCACCATCCACTCCATGCGACGCCGGCGCATCCTTGCGGTGCGCGTGGAGCGCATATCCGACGATGCCTCGCAGGCATCCGATGGCAAGGCAGGTCAGGAGGAGCGGTGAACCCAACACGCCAGCTATACCGGTCGCGCAATGCGCTGGTAGGGGGCGTGTGTGCCGGGATCGCCGAGCGCTTCGATGTCGACCCGCTGGTCGTGCGCATCCTTTTCCTGACGTTCGCCGTGTTGACGCTGGGCCTTGCAGGCCTTGCGTATCTGGTGCTCTGGGCAGTGCTTCCTAAAAGACCCATGCAGGTGAAGCCCGTGAAGGTGGAGCCTGATTCCGTTCACTCCGATACAGATCGGAAGAGCGTCGTGTAGGGAAAGAG
>ERZ809224.2838-NODE-2838-length-10109-cov-12.174060_pt1 | contig 10109 bp, 9 predicted proteins | sample MGYA00520513_ERZ809224 | MGnify/ENA primary metagenome ERZ809224 (study PRJEB31576, sample SAMEA3212658) | Homo sapiens | biome: human-gut; feature: human gut; material: fecal | place: Sweden | collected 2012 ...
CCGGTACGTGCGACCCGGCGGAACCGGGCCGGACGCTTGGGAGAGGAACCCCCGACCGCGAGGGAGGCGTCCTCCACCTTCTTTTGAAACGCACTCCAAGCCTCATCCGTGTCCGGCATGTCCGGCATAGGCGCCTTTTGGTCCAAGGCGTCCAGATACGCGGAAATCAGGGCCTCATCATAGGTTTCTTCCGTCATGTCCTCCAGCGCGTCCTCCATGGCCTGGGCAAGCTGGGAGGCGGACATAGAGTCCAGCTCCTCGGAAAAATCCAGGCTGCCATTCGGTAGTTTTGGCTGATTGGCGCGGCGCTCTGTATTACCTTCCATGTTCTCACCTCATTTCCCCTCACTTAATACATGTCGTCAGAAGGGGATTTCGTAACAGGTTTTTTCAAAAAATTTTTATGTACGGTCATCCAGCAACTCTCTGCACCGCTTCAGTGCCCGGGATACCCGCATTTTGGCGGCTCCCTCCGTGATACCCAGCGCATTCGCAATGGCCCGATCATCCATCCTATGCTCAAACTTCCAAACCAGGGTTTCACGCTCATCACTGGACAACTGTACCGGTAATAGCAGTTCTATGGAAGCTGCCTGGTCGCCTGAGATGAGTTGGTTGGCGACCTCGTCCAAAGAAACCTGTATGAGGCGATTCCTTAATTTCCTGCGCTCATTTCGCGCCAGGTTGAACAGGGTCAGGGTCAACCAGCCTCCAGGGGAGGGGTGATGGAGCAATTCTTCATAGCGAAGGGTCGCGAGAAAAAAGACATCCTGGCACAGATCCTCCGCCAGCTCCCGGCTGCCGGTGAGACGAAAGGACAAACGAATCAACGTGGGATATTCCTGTTGAAATAAGGCGGATATAAATGTATTCCGGTCCAAATTGGAACACCTCTTTGCTTTCGCGTGGTCTCTCTTTTAGAAATCAGATTCCACAATCAATCTGCAAATTTCATGACAAAGTCGGAACTTTTTTGAGTCCATTGCCGCGCGGTCCCGCAGCGCTTTGTTCCATAATATTCCATATATGTCCGTTGATATCCTCTGCTATTCTGCTGATTAATTCATGGTCACAGCCTGGAAAACACATAAGCCTCCAGGCTTTTCCTGTAAGATTTAAAGGGTTATTAAAAATCGCAGTACAAATCACCTTTAGATATTGTTTTGCCAAGATAATTATAACAAAGTATGGTCCATTTTTCCAGTATGGATACTCACTATAGACCTGTTTTCACGGACAGCTCGCCCCCATGACAATGCGGTTGCGGAAGCGTTCTTTTCCATTTTCAAAAAGGAAGAACTGTACCGCAGGCATTATACGTCGGAAGCGGATCTGATGAGGGGAATCGCCCATTTTATCGCCTTCTACAATGCTGAACGCCCTCATTCCACCCTGCAATATAAAACTCCGGAACAGGCAGAGCAGGATTACTGGAACAAAGAAAAGGAATCCTCAAACATATGAGAATTCCGGGTTCGGATTTGGTCTATTTCCATTTTTGCATTTTGATTTTTCCATTTTTCTTTTTGGATGCCCCGTTGCTACAAAAGAGGTCAACCACGAAAACGTGGCTTGAATTCTCGGTTTTCGGCATAGAAAAAGAGGCCGAAATCTGGATGTCTCATCTTTGAGTTCCAAATTTCGACCTCTGTTCAAGCGCAGCGGGTCGCAGTTGGAAAGGAGGAGCAAGGGAGCGGGCGGATGACGTCTTTTTTGCCACAGGCATAAAAAGACGCCGGAGCAAAGCGGACTTTGCTCCGACGTGGGTTGTGTTGACAAAAAAGATACCATAATACAATCACATATAAGGGGACAGTATTACTTAACTAATGCAAGAACAGATATGATAAATGAGGAAAACGATATAATTATGGGGAATATCTGAAAGATCATTTGTTTTGTATAAAGTTCTAATTCGGCATGCCCTTTTGCCTGCAATTCATAAACTGCTTGGGTCTTTTCGCAATTTTCATTTCCAACACGTATAGTGTATTCATTTACATTTAGATTAACGATGATGCTTGCTATGAGTTCTTGGTTTGGAAAATGTTCTACAATTTCATGAAAAGAAGCCTTTCCATGCTTTTTAATATATCTTAATATTTTCCTCGATTGACTATCTAACATACATTATTAACCACCTTGTTTTAACAAATGTTTGAACATAACAAACCGGATTGGAGTATGGTAAGGCAGATTTAATTTGGATTGTAGGGGAAACTACATGACCTCTATTTGCTTACACATTAATACCAGGAAAATATTTTTTTCGAAGCCCTCTCAGCAGGTCTTTATGGGCACTCAAATATGCAAAGACAGCTTCTTTATATGTCATCTTGTTCTTAAGTTTTAATTGCGGAAGGAACACCGTAAATATCCCTTTGTTGTCGTAGTACCGAAGAAAGGTGTTGTAATCATCTGTATCAATTATTTGCTGGATTTCTGCATCATAGCCAGTATATAAAGTGCCCAAGTCAATACTACTGCTAAAAGTTTTGTATTCTGCTTGTAATTCCGAAAAATCCCTCAATTTTTTAATTTTACCGCTAAAAAATGTTTCTCTCAAGCGAAATGCCATCTTTCTAATAATCCATTGTTCCTTTTTTGATATAAAATCGGTTTTTAATGCAGTTTTTAGATTTGCAAACGCATTTTCTTTGTCACGACTAAATTGGGCAATTACACCAGTTATAATCTCCTCTGAAAAAAGGAAATTCTCAATTTCAAAAAAGGGTAAATGAAAAATTCCATGAGCCTCCAAACTGTCTAAGTAGCTTTGGTCTTTATAGTCACAATCAATTATCCCAAATGCTCTGTGGGGAAGTCCGGTTACTGAGTACGCCTTCACTTTGGTAATGACAGCATCACATCCAGCAGCAGGAATTACCTTGAAATCTGGAAACATCATTTTAAACACGATATCATCATACTTGTACTCATCCTGTGACTCACAAAAGAGGACAGGCTCTCTGTTGCCTACAAGGGCTACCATGAGTGGTTGAGGAAGGTTGTCATTTTCGGGGAGTGGCTTATACGACCATTCTGTGCCATCGAATTTCTCAATCCAAAATAATTTGCTATCGACCCGTGATGCAACAAAGTTACTGTCATGCGTTAGATAAACAAATATACTCCCCACACAGTAGTCTTCAATAATATCCCAGAGTTTAGATACAATTGATGGGTTAAGATTATTCTCCGGTTCATCGATAAAGTAATACGGTTTTCTCTCCTTTAGAAAAATACATGCAAGAAAATAAAAAATACTCTTCTCTCCGCTACTAAGAAATTTGATAGGATATTCTTTGCCGCCCAATGTTCGAACCTTTAACGCACCTTGTGAGAACAGAATGCGATCTTTTACCAGGCCATTCCACAAATTGAGAATCTTTTCAGTAAGACTATCTTCCAATTGTAGCTCGCCCGATGCATGTAGGTCCATCTCTTCTGCACGTTTCTTTTCAAATAATGTAATGGCCTGATTGATTTGCTGGGTAATATAGTGGGTTTGCGACTGATTATTAATATCATTTGCGTATTTATCTGCATTTTCATAACTTTTTACAAATGTTTTAAAATCACGCTCTGGGTTATATCCTTCGTTAATTACTAATAATCGATCTGCTGGATAATATCCAATCTGATCTTCACCTGTTGCATGAATTAAATTTCGCAAGAGTGTGGTTTTTCCGCAACCGTTTGGCCCAACAAAAACAATTGTCTTTTTTTCCTCACTTAAAAACTTCAAATAACGAAGATCAAACAACTTACTTAAATATTCTGATAGGCATGCTATAATTTTTTCATCGTCCAGTGGCTTTGTAGTTCGTAAAGTTCCTCCTTTGGTTGTTGGGATAAATGGATCAATCTTCAACTGGTTGAAAGCACTTTCCATCATAGAGATATAATTAGTGGTATAGCGAGAATAGCCATCATTGTAAGTTTTATAAATGGATTGGATTTCATCAATAATCTTTGTCAGTTCTTGGGTAATGCTTTCGCCATAAGCACTAATCAACAGTTCAAGCTGTTTATTTTGATACAATATACTCTCTCCTTGCTAAAAATATATCGCTACAAATAATGTGGAAAATTGCACATATTACATAGAGCTCACATAGTTCTTAGTAATATAAAATTCTGATTAATATATAGAATGAATTATACCATAAATTTCCCCATTTCTCAACGAGAAAAGCAGGCACAGAGAGACACCGACAGCACCCAAACGGCCAGCATCTCTCTGTGCCTGTTTCTTAGTGGATGGCAAGTGATTTCAAATTTCCGTGCTCCTCGTGTTACCATGTTCCTATAAAACATACGAGGAGGGTAACCCCATGAAATTCACCAAAGAAGAGAAGATGGCTTTCGTCAAACGCTATCAGGACGGAGAAACAGTGATTTCCATTTGTAATGAGAATCAAATCCCCCGCAGCACCTTCTATCGCTGGATACAAGACTATCAACAGACGATAACTGATACAGGCACAGCAGTTACTCCGCAGGAGTTCCTATACTTGAAACGAAGAATCAGCAAATTGGAGGATATGATTCAGGTTTTAAAGATGGTCAGTTGTACGGTTTCCTCGCCTTTGCAGGAGAAGCTCAAGGCCATGGAGCCGCTTTACGGGCAGTTCAGCGTGCATACCCTGTGTGACGCACTGGAGGTCTCACGTGGCACTTTCTACAACCATATTTTCCGAAATAAGAAAGGGGACACACTTGCGGCTAAGCGGCGGCCGGAGTTGAAAACGCAGATTCAAAGCATTTATGATGACAGCGGACAAATCTATGGGGCGGGCAAGATCACCGCTGTCCTCCAAAATCAAGGGATCAAAACCAGTAAAAAATATGTTTCTCAGCTTATGAAGGAGTTAGGAATCAGCAGTGTCAGCACTACGGCAAAGAAAGAATACAAAAAATGGGAGAAAGGACAGAACAGAAATTTCCTGCAGCAGCAGTTCCAAACCGAACGGCCGAATCAAGTCTGGGTCAGCGATATCACTGTTTTTAAATTCCATGACAAGTATTATTATCTCTGCGCCATCATAGACCTGTTTTCACGAAAAGTGATTTCCTATCGAATCTCCCACAAAAGCAGCACCCAACTGCTTACAAAGACTTTTAAACAGGCCTACGCAGATAGGCAACCAAAGGCAGAGCTCATGTTCCATAGTGATCGTGGAACGCAGTATATGTCTTATGCGTTCGTTCACCTGTTGGAGGACTTTGGAGTAGAACAGTCTTTTTCCCGGACAGCGTGTCCCCATGACAATGCAGTCTCCGAAGCGTTTTTCTCCATTTTCAAAAAAGAAGAGCTATACCGCAGGCACTATACGTCGGAAGCGGATCTGATGAGGGGAGTCGCCCATTTTATCGCCTTCTACAATGCTGAACGCCCTCATTCCACCCTGCAATATAAAACTCCGGAACAGACAGAGCAGGATTACTGGATAAAAGAAAAGGAATCCTCAAGAATATGAGAATTCCGGGTTCGGATTTGATCTTTTTTCATTTTTACATTGCGATTTTTCGATTTTTGCTTTTGGGTGTCCCATTTCTACAAAAGAGGGAAACCTCAAAAATGTGGCTTGAATCCGCAGTTTTCGGCATAGAAAAAGAGGCCGAAATTTGGATGTCTCATTTTTGAGTTCCAAATCTCGACCTCTGTTCAACTTTCTCAACATTTCCTGTTCGCTTTGAACTATTTATAGGCTTCAAGAAAATTGTTCGTGGGAAAAAACAAAATATTTTGGGAGGGATTTCGTTCCCGAGAAAGTTTAAGTCTATATTCTCACCCAATACAATTAATAGTTGTGAGCTGTTCAGATAACCTGGTTGAAGTTCATTTAGATTATAAACACAAGATTTTGGTACGCATTTTTGGATTAACATGACTATATTTTTCTCTTTGTTAATATCCTGGCACAGAATGATAGGTTTTTCATTTTCATAGGCTCTATTACGTTTCTGCTGGTATAGTGCAACATTGTTTAGCATTTCACCGGAGTCTCTTCTTTCTTTGTATCGCACAGCTTGCTCTGGTGTATCAATAATAGTTTTGGTAATTTCTGTATGGATGTTGCATTTTAGAAGTTTGGCATATAGATGACAAAAATCTAAGAAACTCTCTCCTGAATTAGCAAACAGGAAACAAGAAATAGGGGGTGTGTGTTCTTTCCTATAGTAAGAAATGAATTCGCATGACTCGATACGTGTGATAACTTCAACAAATCTTTCATCTGAGGCAAAGAATGTACCATAATGTCTGATATTTTGAAGTTGAGTTTCAATTGTACTAATGCAAGATTTTATTGTACTATCGAATTCTCCACCTTGCTTTATGCCACTTTTCCTTTTTCCTGTCTTATAGGAGATTGAGGTTTCGTAGGATACTTCTTCGTGAGCGTGGGTAGTATCACCGCTTAAATGAACCACGTCAATTAGATAGGGTTTATCTGCTTCAACTTGAAACACCTGTTTTGTTATACTGATAATTTGCTCCATATTTTTCAATAATATGTTGACATAGTTGTAAATGAGTTTTCTGCCTCGATATAATCTAAGCTTTTCAGGAAGAACCTCAACCAAAAAATAAAAAATCGCACTCAATAGAAATCCAACAAATATGTCATATAAAAGTGAAAATGACTCACGCACTGTATGAGGAGTATACCAAAAAGAATTTACTGAGAACATGGGCAAGAGAGGCAGCGATGATAATTTTACCGCTCCAATTATGCACAGAAGTGATAAAAGGGAAATAATAATATTAATACTTTTTCTCATTTTCTCACCACTTTTAATATTTTTGTATAGATTATATCACAAATTCTCCCATTTCTCAACGAGGAAAGCAGGCATAGAGAGACACCGGCAGCGCCCAAACTGCCAGCGTCTCTCTGTGCCTGCTTCTTAGTGGATGGCAAGCGATTTCAAATTCCCGTGCTCCTCGTGTTACCATATCCCCATAAAACACACGAGGAGGTAACCCCATGAAATTCACCAAAGAAGAGAAGATAGCCTTCGTCAAACGCTACCAGGACGGAGAAACAGTGCTTTCAATTTGCAGTGAGAACCAAGTCCCTCGCAGCACCTTCTATCGCTGGATACAAGACTATCAACAGACGAGAACCGATACGGGTACAGTAGTGACTCCCCAGGAGTTCCTATACTTGAAAAGAAGAATCAGCAAATTAGAGGATATGATTCAGATTTTAAAGACGGTCAGCTGTACTGTTTTCTCGCCTTTGCAGGAAAAGCTCAAAGCCATGGAGCCACTTTACGGGCAGTTCAGTGTACACGCTCTGTGCGACGCACTGGAGGTCTCACGTGGCACTTTCTACAACCACATTTTCCGAAACAAGAAAGGCGACACACTTGCGGCAAAGCGGCGGGCGGAGTTGAAAACGCGGATTCAGAGCATTTATGACGACAGCGAACAAATCTACGGGGCGGGCAAGATCACCGCTATCCTCCAAAATCAAGGAATCAAAACCAGCAAAAAGCATGTTTCTCAGCTTATGAAGGAGTTGAGAATCAGCAGTGTCAGCACTAATGCAAAGAAAGAATGTAAAAAATGGGAGAAAGGACAGAACAGGAATTTCCTGCAACAGCAGTTCCAAACCGAACGGCCGAATCAAGTCTGGGTCAGTGATATCACTGTTTTAAAATTCCATGACAAGTATTATTATCTCTGCGTCATCATAGACCTGTTTTCACGGAAGGTAATTTCCTATCGAATCTCGCACAAAAGCAGCACCCAACTGCTTACAAAGACTTTTAAGCAGGCCTACGCAGATAGGCAGCCAAAGGCAGAACTCATGTTCCATAGTGATCGTGGAACGCAGTATATGTCCCATGCGTTCGTTCACCTGTTGGCAGACTTTGGAGTAGAACAGTCCTTTTCCCGGACAGCGTGTCCCCATGACAATGCGGTTGCGGAAGCGTTCTTCTCCATTTTTAAGAAGGAAGAGCTATACCGCAGACACTATACGTCGGAAGCGGATCTGATGAGAGGAATTGCCCATTTTATTGCCTTCTACAATACCGAACGTCCTCATTCCACCCTGCAATATAAAACTCCGGAACAGGCAGAGCGGGACTACTGGATAAAAGAAAAGGAATCCTCAAGAATATGAGAATTCCGGGCTCGGATTTGGTCTATTTTCATTTTTGCATTTTGATTCTTCGATTTTTCTTTTTGGATGTCCCATTTCCACAAAAGGGGGCAACCATGAAAAAGTGTCTTGAATCCTCGGTTTTCAGCGCGGAAAAAGAGGCCGAAATTTGGATGTCTCATTTTTGAGTTCCAAATTTCGACCTCTGTTCAGGACATTCTCTATGTGGCCATCAGGACATAAGTCATAAGACAAATGTCGATTTTCGCTCCGAGAGTATACCACAATATGCACATAGCCATCTTTCTGTTAAACTGTTTTGTCACCACCGGTAGAAAAGGTGCCACGCTCAGCTTCTTCGACATCGATTTTTCCCGGATTGTAGTACAAACTCATAGTATTGTCCTCCTTTTTAATAAAATAATCAAATTGCGCTATAATATCAGTTCCTTGCCAAGCGTAATCAATATTGGTTGAATGCTGATAGTTTTCATCAAAATCTTTTTTAAAAGCATCGTAGGAACGCTTAGGATTAAACTTATCGCTTACAAGTAATACACGGTCTGCTGGAAAATATTGAATGCTTGCCCCTTTCGTGTCTTGTTGCAGTTTTCTTAATAATGTTGTTTTCCCACAACCATTGGGTCCAACAAAAACCACATTTCTTTTTTCTTCGCTAAGAAAATCCAAATATTCTATCGATTCAAATTTTGCAATATAATCTATTAAGGCAGAAACTAAGATATCAACTTCGGAAATGGTTTTTTTATCAACATAAAGTAGGGTTTTACCATCAACTCCCGCTGACATTTTTACTGGAAACTGATTCAGGATTGCTACCACAGCATTTTTATATCTATCTGTACAGTTCTCCATTTTAGAATTAATCTTTTTATAAAAATCACGAATTTGAGCAATTGATGGTTGGAGACTTGTTAAACTATTTTCTTTTGCATAGGCTGCAAATTGTTCAAATTCTGAGTTGGTATACATAGTAACACCTTATTTCATAAATAGAATATTGGATTTGAATGGGATTGTGATAATGGAATTATATAGATTATATCACCAATCGACCCATTTCTCAACGAGAAAAGCAGGCACAGAGAGACACCGGCAGCGCCCAATTTGCCAGCATTTCTCTGTGCCTGCTTCTTAGTGAAGGGGTCGGGTGAGTTCAAACCCGCCCACGAAGCGGATGCGGATCTCTTCTTTGGAGAGTACAGTTACTCGTTCAATCACCCGGTACACCAGGGTGTCGGAATACGCCGTAAGGTCGAGATCTTCTGCGGAGATGAGGGCCATGATTTCCTTGGCTTTGTTTTCTCGGCCCATATCCTGTTGGGCATCCAGTTCCGCACGTTTTTTCATTTGTCTCAGCTGGAGCATTTCATCGCTGATTTGCTTGATCCGCAGATCCACGATTTCACTCCCATCCATCGTAAGCAGCCGATCCAAATCTTTGTCCAGTTCATGGAGCCTGTTTTCGATAACCAGGGGGTTGATCGCGCCTTTTTCCCTGACAATACCATCCATAAGGGATTCCTGCAGGGTGGCGGCCATTTCTTCCTGATGGCCATGAATCAGGGAACGGATGGCGCTCAGAATGGCGGCATAGAGCTCATCTTCCTTGAGACTGGGGGAGTCCTTGCAGCCCTTCGGTCCGCATTCCAGCCGGTTGATGCAGCGCCAGACAATTTGCTTCCGCCCGTGGATGCTCCAGGTCACCCTTCGGAAGTAGCAGCCGCAGTTCCCGCACATAAGTCTTTCCGAAAGTGCGTATTTGCTGGTAAACCGGCCACGGTTGGTCTTTGCTTTCTTAACATTGGCCGGCTTTTTACTTTTCCTGCGGGCGATTTCCTCTTGAATTTGGTAAAACATCTCCCTGGGAATGATGGCAGGATGATTGTCCTTGATGTAGTACTGCGGGAGTTCTCCATTGTTCTTCTTGACCTTGCCTTCCATGAAATCTGCCGTGTAGGTTTTCTG
>ERZ809224.2853-NODE-2853-length-10067-cov-5.330703_pt1 | contig 10067 bp, 9 predicted proteins | sample MGYA00520513_ERZ809224 | MGnify/ENA primary metagenome ERZ809224 (study PRJEB31576, sample SAMEA3212658) | Homo sapiens | biome: human-gut; feature: human gut; material: fecal | place: Sweden | collected 2012 ...
TCTCAAAACATAGTCGCCTATCGCCCTTGGAGCGGGCGCTATGCTCCTTGTTTTTGCCAACATCGCCTTGAGTTAAAGCGAAAAAATCCGCCCGGAATTGGGCGGATTAGTTATTTTATAACCGTATCAATCGCTTTTCTGACATCGGCGGCGACGGAATCTATATCGCGTGCGGCGTCGATGACGACGATATTGTCTCTGTCTTTGAGCAGTTCAAACGCGCTGTAATACCGCTCGCGGATGGCGTTTATCTGTTCCGGGTCGCGCTCGAAAATTTCGAGATACACGCGCCCGTTTTCTATCCTCTCGTGGCAGCTCTCCGGGTCGACATCGAAGAAGATGCAGATATCCGGCTTGAGTATGCCCGGGCAGTTGAGGTTCATATCTATGACCCACTGCCTGTCCTCCCCCACCGCCTGATAGGCGATGGACGAATAATAATATCTGTCGCACACGACATCGATTCCCGCTTCAAGCGTCTTTTCTATGCCGTTGACGGGGTTCATATTGTGCGCCACGCGGTCCGCAAGGAAGAGCGCAGCGAGCTCCGAGGATGTGCGCTGCCTTGCGCCGCTGAGCACATCTCTTATCATACCGCCGGTCACCGACTCGGTGGGCTCGGCGGTCGGATACACATTCCTGCCCTGCGACTTGAGATAAGCACAAAGCAGAGCCGTCTGGGTGCCCTTGCCGGAGCCGTCAAGTCCCTCGACTACAATGAATTTTCCTCTCATAATACGCGGTAGTCCTCCGTGTAAATGAAGGTGCATTTGTCGAGCTGTTTGTCAGACATTTTTATCTTCGACGGGAAGCTCGACTTGACCGCCTTTGCCATATCAATCTGCTCGCCGCAGAGGGTGGCTCTTGCATATTCAAACGCTGCCTCGGTCATTGAAGATGCGGTCAGATCGTCCCACACGATGAACTGGTTTTTCGTGCCGCCGTTCGCTCTTATCGCTGCTCTGACCTTGCTGAACACCTTGGACTTGTTGTCCCACTTCTTGCCGACCTCGATATCAAAAGCGGCGGTGTAGCCGTCATAGATGCTCGGGAAGCTCGTGCCCGCAACGATTATGCCGTTCGGGCAGGCGTTCTTTATAAGCTCCGCCTGAGAAGATATATCGGCGCAATAAGCCGCAATCTTCTTGCCCTCGAAATTCTTGAGCTGGCGGGCGATATCCTCTTTCATGAAACTCTGCGCGCCCTTTATGCCGAGAGTCTGCGAGACATCGTAGCAGTTGACAAATTTATATGTCATGCCGAGCTCCTCGCACTTCTTCTCAGCCGCTTCGCGCGACTCCTTGATGCTCGGGGTGCTCTGCTGAACGCCGGTGGCGTAATAGACAAAGACCTGCGCGCCGCGTCCGTGCGCCTCTTCGACCATCATTGCCGCGTCCTTGGCGGTGTCTATCGCAAGAATGGCATCGGCGGACTTCGCAAGAGTCTGGATATTCTCCTCGGGTGCGGTGCAGACGATGAGCTTATCGGGGTTCTTTGCCTTTGCCGCTCTGACTGCCGCGACGGCTCCGAGATTCGCTCTCGCGATAACTATCGCGCCGTAGCTCGCATCGGAGGCAATATCGTTGACGCGCTTATAGAAATCGAGAATGCCCGAAGTGCCGACGCGCGTGTCGGTATAGACAACATGCTCGACATAGGAGTATTCGCTCGCAAGCTGAGCCGCACGCTGATATTCCTCGGGGTTCTGCGACAGGGTCGCTGTGACTATGGCGATCTTTTTGCCGGGCGCTTTGCCTCCGGCTCCGCCCGAGCACGCGCACATACCTATGGCGACTGCCAGGATGAGCAGGAATGCTGCCGCGGCTTTGAATGTCTTTTTCATATGATACACCTTATTTTTCCATGAACGCTTCGGCGATGCGCGCGGTGCTATGCCCGTCGCAGGCGTCCATAAAATAGTTTCTGAAGTTTTCAATTTTCGCGCTGTCGAAGACGGACTGCGCCTGCCTGACGGCGGAAATAATGCCCTCGGTGTCCCGGACTATAGGACCGGGAACGAAGTCCTCATATTTATTATAGAAGCTGCGGTCGCGGTCATATTCTTCGAGATCATAGGCAAAGAATATCATCGGACGGCTGAGCAGCGAATATTCAAAAATCACGGACGAATAGTCGCTTATCAGCATATCAGCCGCACACATGGCGAGGTCGATTCGCACATCTTTTGAGATATCAAACACGAAATTCTCATATTTTTCGCGCTCTTCGGCGCTGAGCGAAAAGCGCTTCGATGTCTGCGGATGGAGCTTATACAGCAGGACGAAATCGTCGGACAGTTCCTCGTTCATGCGCTCGATATCAAGCTTCAGATCCATATAGGACTTGAGAATCGAGTTGCCGCGAAATGTCGGGGCATAGAGAATTATCTTCCTGTCCCCTATCTGCGGGAATTTTTTGAGCATTTCCTCACGGGCGGACGAGACGAAATCGGGATTGAAATAAATATCCGTCCTCGGCACACCGAGAGGTCTGATTATGCGTTCCGGGCAGTTGAACGCCTCGGCATAATACGGAATAATATTGCGCGCCGACACGGTGACTGCGGTATAGGTATTGTGGATCGGATAGCGTTCGAGGCTTTTTCTGTCCGCGCCCCACTTGAGGTCGGCGGTCGAATAGCCCCATTTTTTGAACGCACCGCACGCATGCCAAAGCTGAATGACCTCGGTGCCCTTTCGCGGATGATTCGCGAACAGCGGGAAGAACGCATCCTCAACAAAGACGAGTTTGCTCGTCGCATATTCGCGCTGGAAGCGGATATTCTGCCTGAACTCCGCAGCCCTCGCGCTTATACTGCCCGCTCCCGCGGGAATGAGCATCTCGGTGCAGTGCATCCCGCGCGCCTCAAGCTCGCGCTTCATGCAGGACAGGTTGTCCGGAAGCGTTTTGCTGTTTGAAGCAAGGAGCACCTTTTTTTCGTCTATCGGCTTTTTCGCCGCGCGCCTGTATACCGCAGGCCAAATGCGGTAATAGAGCAGGTGGCGGCGCATATCGCCGAGTTTTTTTATCAGTCTTATAAGCAGTGACTTCATCTGTCGCTTTCTTCCTTAAAAATGCAGCTTGGAGTTGACTTCCTGCACGGTCTTTTCGTCGAGCTTCAACACCTTGCGATCATATGTATACATTCCGTTGACCTCGAACTCGACGTCGCTGACCTGAGTATAAACAGTGGCGCAAAGTCCTTTCTTTATCAGCGGGATGACCTGCTTCTCGTGCAGCTTCTTATAAGCCGCGGAGAGCTTCTCCTTCGACCTGAACATGATATAGCCGAAGCTCTTCTGCTTGTTCCATACATGGCCGTCGAGAATCATGCTGTATCCGCCGTATTCGCTTATGACGAACGGTCTGCCGTCAAGCTTCGGCATATGAATCGGCAGAATATATTTGTGCATGCTCTTGAGGTCGCGACCCTTCTGATCGTACCAGCCGCTCGCGTGGTCAACGATTCTCGAGGGATCGTATGCCTTGACGGCATCGCCGATCTCCTTCGCGTCGAACTGACCCCAGCCCTCGTTGAAGGGCACCCAGCAGCCGATGCAGGTGCAGTTATAGAGATTGTCTATCATCTCGAACAGCTCGCGGCGGTAGTCATCGCGCCACTCCTTTTCGCCGCGGCTGAACCAGTTATATTTATTATCCTTGACGCCGATACCGATATTCGGCAGAACACCCGCAAGGATATTTCCGATATACTCGCCGCCGCTGACCATATCCTGCCAGACTATCATGCCGAGTCTGTCGCAGTGATAGTACCAGCGCAGGGGCTCGACCTTGATATGCTTTCTGAGCATATTAAAGCCGAGGCGCTTCATCTCGGCGATATCGAATATCATCGCTTCGTCGTTGGGTGGAGTCAGACCGCCGTCGCTCCAATAGCCCTGATCGAGCAGGCCGCGCTGGAAATAGGGCTCGTTATTGAGCATAAGGCGCAGCAGACCCTGCTTATCCTTGCCGATGCTGAACTTTCTCATGCCGAAATAGCTCTTGACCGTATCAACAGCCTCGCCGTTTTTCTTCACGGTGAGTACAAGGTCATAGAGAGTCGGGCTCTCGGGGCTCCAGAGTTTCGCATCGGGCACGGGAAGATGCGCGTTGAGCTTCATCTCGCCGGAATACACCTGCTCGCCGCCGAGCGAAATCTCAGCCTCTATCGTGCATCCGTCAAGTCCCTCGCCGGTGCAGGAGACGATTATCTCGCCCGCGTCGATATCGGGGGTCAGGCGCACGCAGGTGATATGGCTCTGAGCCACGGGCTCAAGCCACACGGTCTGCCAGATTCCGGAGGTTCCGGTATACCAGAAGCCGACGGATTTGAGAACCTGTTTGCCGCGGTTCTGCCAGCCCTTGTCGGTCGGGTCATAGACCTTGACAACAAGTTCATTTTCGCCGTCGACAAGTTCGTCGGTTATATCAAAAGAGAACGGGCAATAGCCGCCGGTATGTGTGCCGACGGAGACGCCGTTGACAAACACCTCGCACTGCCAATCGACAGCGCCGAAATGCAGAATGCAGCGCTTATTATCAAAGCGGCTGTCGAGAGTGAACCTCTTTCTGTACCAAAGGCGCTCGTCGGGCTGAAGCGCGCGCTGAACGCCGGAGAGCTGGCTCTCGATGGCGAAAGGCAGGATTATCTTGCCGCTGAAATCTTTCGGGCAGGCGTCGCCCGCCGGGGTTATCTCATAATCGCACTCGCCGTTGAGGCACATCCAATCCTCGCGCACAAGCTGCGGGCGGGGATACTCCGGAAGAGGACAGTTTTTGTCCACATCGTCAAAGAATCGGGTTTTCAGATCGTTCACTTACTCAACCTCCGCAATTTAATTAAAAAGTCACATAGTATTATACATTAATTTATGCGTTTTGTCTATAGATTTATTCTCTGTGCCACTTCACGCCCTGGGCGGTATCCTCAAGGACGATGCCCATTTTCTTGAGCTGATCTCTGATTCTGTCCGCCTCTGCCCAGTTTTTCTCCTTACGAGCGTTCGTGCGCGCCTCAATAAGAGCTTCAACATCGCTGTCGAGAGTCTCGGTCTTGCGGTTATAGACGAGTCCGAGCACACCGGTCAGCTCGTCGAACATGGCTATCGCGCCTTCGACAAGCGCCTTTGAGGGGGTCTTGCCGACAACATTTGTATTGATATCGCGGACGAGCTCGAATATCGAAGCGATGGCGTCGGCGGTGTTGAGATCGTCGTCCATGGCGGCGATGAACTGCTCTCTGTACTTATTAAAGCCGTCGATAATCGCCTTATCGCCGTCATGCTCCGCGTCCGAAGCATTCTTCAGCTCGAAGTCGAGCGAATCGCGGCAGGTATAGAGCCTGTTGAGCGCGGCGATGCACTGCTCGATGATATCGGTGCTGTAGTTTATCGGGCTTCTGTACTGGGCAGAGATGAGCAGATAGCGTATGGGCTCATAGCCGTATTTTTCGGCAACATCGCGCACGGTGAAGAAATTGCCGAGAGACTTCGACATCTTCACATTGTCAACGTTGATGTAGCCGTTGTGCATCCAATAGTGGGCGAACGGCTTGCCTGTGAAGCACTCGCTCTGGGCTATCTCATTCTCATGGTGCGGGAAGATGAGATCCTGACCGCCGCAGTGAATGTCAATGGTGTCGCCGAGATAGCGCCAGTTCATCGCGGAGCACTCGATATGCCAGCCGGGTCTGCCCTTGCCCCACGGGGAATCCCATGCGGGCTCGCCGGGTTTCGCGGCTTTCCAGACGGCGAAATCCATCGGCTCGCGCTTGACCTCGCCGCCCATTATACGCGCCGCCCGCCTCAAGATCCTCAAGCGGCTGATGCGAGAGCTTGCCGTAATCCTTGAACTTCTCGGTGCTGAAATAAACGTCGCCCTGCGCCTCATAGGCGTAGCCCTTTTCGATAAGGGTCGAGATTATCTGAATGATGGCGTCGATATTCTCGGTAGCCTTCGGATTTATCGTTGCGTGGCGGACATTGAGTCCGTCGGCATCGGTCCAGAACTCTTTTATATAGCGCTCGGAAATCTCGGAGAAATCAACATGCTCCTCGTTTGCGCGTCTGATTATTTTATCGTCGATATCCGTGAAATTCTGAACGAACTTCACATTGTAGCCGCGATATTCGAGATAGCGGCGCAGGATATCGAAGATGCACAGCGGGCGGGCGTTGCCGATGTGGATATAGTTATACACGGTCGGACCGCAGGCATACATCTTGATCTCGCCCGGAGTTATCGGGACAAGTTCTTCCTTTTTTCTTGTGAGAGTGTTATAGACTTTCATTTATATCTTCCTTTCAGTCAATTTACTGTGTGTTTTCCTGCTCCTCAAGCTGTTTTCGCAGCTGAGAGACCTGATGCTCGAGCCTGCAAAGCTCCTGCGCGACCGGGTCGGGTATATGCACCTGGTCGAGATCGTCGACCCTGACTCCGTTGCGGCGAACGATATGAGCCGGTACGCCGACGGCGGTACAGTCTGGCGGAATCTCATCGAGAACCACCGCGCCTGCGGCGATATTCGAGTTATCGCCGACTTTGAACGGGCCGAGCACCTTTGCGCCCGCGCCGATCATGACATTGTTGCCGATAGTCGGATGGCGTTTGCCGGTATCCTTGCCGGTACCGCCGAGGGTTACGCCCTGATATATCATAACATCGTCGCCGATAACGGCGGTCTCGCCGATAACGACGCCGGTGCCGTGGTCGATGAAAAAGCGCCTGCCAATGGTCGCCGCCGGGTGTATCTCTATCCCGGTTTTGCGCGCCGCCCGCTGCGATATCCAGCGTGCGAGAAAAAACATCCTGCGGCGATAGCACCAATTGGCTCTGCGGTGCATTCTTATAGCTTTAAGACCCGGATAGAGGAAGAAGATTTCGAGCGCGCTTCTCGCGGCGGGGTCGCGCCGTTTGAAGGTGCTTATATCCTCCCTGAGCCTGTCAAACATAAATATCAACTCCTTGAGCTCGGATAAAATTGCTGCCGCGATGCGGCGTTAGTTGTTTGGAGTGCATATGCGTTATTAAGTCTGTGCTTTTCGCAGGCGGATAATATCCGTCCCCACAGCCGCTCAATATACAAATAACATACAAAAAGCCTCCGTTATCCTTACGGACAACGGAGGCGCTTGAACGCGGTTCCACTCCTGTTTATATCTCTGCGCGCAAATACGCGCCCGGCCGATAACGGTGCCTTCCGCGCAGGGATACTGTTGTTCCCCCTGCGTGCTGACGGGTGCATTTCGCCTTCATACGGCAAGGAGCTTTCTCAGCTTCGGGCTCCCTCTCTTTTGCCGCGGATATCCGGCTACTTCTCCCGGTAAACGCATGTTATTTTTTGGTTTTTGTCAGCCGATATGACTCGCATATCTACTAATCATTATATTGAAATCACTTGGAAAAGTCAATAAGTTTTTTGCTGTCCACAAAATATGTGATGCCCGAAACGACCGTCAGAACGGCGGTTATCCAGAGCATGATATTCGACACTCTCGCGAGAGTGAACCAGCCGGCGTTTGCGAAAATATTAAACGTCGCGTCAAGCTCGGCAAGGAGCATGATAACAATAGTGAACACCATCTGGCTGACGGTTTTCGCCTTGCCCCAATAATTTGCAGGGATAACAATGCCCTGCGCCGTGGCGATAAGGCGGACACCTGCGACGGCGAACTCGCGGGTGAGGACTATCATGACGATCCAGATGCTGCACCAGCCCTCGCGCATGAATGCGAGCAGAGCGGCAGTGGTGAGCATTTTATCGGCGAGCGGATCGAGAAGCTTGCCGAAAACGGTAATAAGATTATTCTTTCGTGCAATCTTGCCGTCGAGCATATCGGTCAGTGACGCGACTGCAAAAACGGCGAGCGCGACTATGTAATGATAAGGGAACTCAATAAGCATAAGCGCGAGATAAATGGGCGCGAGGAACATTCTTATGAGCGTCAGTTTATTGGGCAGATTCAGCTTCTGCATTTCAATTCCCCTTTCCGGGTTTTATTTTACTGTTCTTCCGAGCAGGTCATATTCGTTGACGCCGAGTATCTCGACATCGACGAACTCGCCTTCTTTTATGAAATCGGACGAGGTGAAGATTATCTTGCCGTCGATATCGGGCGCGTCCATATACGAGCGGCCCGAGTAGCTGTCGGTATAATCATCGTAGCTCTCGGTGAGCACGCGCATGGTCTTGCCGATCATATTGTTGTTCTTCTCGGTCATTATCTCATACTGATCCTGCATGATGACCTCGGCGCGGCGGGCTTTCACATCGTCGTCGACCTGATTCTCCATCTTCGCGGCGGGAGTGCCCTCCTGCGGGGAATATTCAAAGCATCCGAGGCGCTCAAACTCCTCCTCGTTGACGAACTCGGCAAGAGTCTCAAACTCGTCGTCGCCCTCGCCGGGGAAACCGACTATAAACGTCGTACGGATAGCGATATCCGGCATGCGCTCGCGCAGTTTTCTTATGACCTCGCGGGTCTCTTCCGCGGTGCTGTGGCGGTTCATCGCCTTGAGAATTTTATCGTCCGCGTGCTGGAGCGGCAGGTCTATATAATGGAGCACCTTGGGCTGGGAAGCCATGGTGTCGATAAGCTCGTCGGTTATCTTATCGGGATAGCAATAGAGCAGGCGTATCCACTCGATGCCGTCGATCTCACAGAGCAAATCAAGCAGATGAGCGAGCCTGTATTCGCCGTAGATATCAATGCCGTAGGACGAGACATCCTGCGCGATAAGCACGAGCTCTTTGACGCCCCCATTCGCAAGGGTCTTCGCCTCTTCGACTATGCTCTCCTCGTCGCGGCTGCGGAATGCTCCGCGGATAGACGGGATGGCGCAGTAGGTGCAGCAATTTGAGCAGCCCTCGGCTATCTTGAGATATGCCCAATAGTCGGGTGTGGTGAGCACACGCTCGCCGCACATGGGAAGCTCTTTTTTGTCGGGGAAAACATTGGTCTGCTTGCCGTCGAGAACCTCGTCAACTATCTTGTCGATATCGCCGTTTGCGCCGATGCCGACGACCGCATCAACCTCGGGAATCTCCTGAAGTATCTCGTCGCGGTAGCGCTCGGCGAGGCATCCGGTGACAATGACCGCGCGGACAAGTCCGTCTTTTTTGAGGCCGACCATCTCCAGAATTGTGTCGATAGCCTCCTGCTTGGCGGAGTCGATAAACGCGCAGGTGTTGACTATAACTGCGTCGAGGCGCTCGAAATTGTCCGCATTTTCAAATCCGGCGTTCTGAAGCTTTGCGAGCATCAGCTCACCGTCGACCTGATTCTTCGGGCAGCCGAGCGACACGAATAAAACTCTTCTTTTCTTCATCAAACAGTTCTTCCTTTCGCTTGATAACAGAAATTATACACTATTTTTTCCTTTTCTTATCTTCTAACAGGAAAATTGATCGTCCGTATCTTCATATTCCTCGTCCACAGAGCGCATTGCCGAACGGATATCGGAATAGCCGTAGCCGAGACGGGTCAGGGCGTTGAAGGTGCGCCGCCTGCCCTTTTCATCGGAAAATTTGCCGGCAAATTTGGTCTCCAGCAGATTTTTTATCCGCTCAACATCGTCGCCGTCGAGCTCTTCGGCGCATTCACTCGCCGTCTCGCGCGATATTCCGCGCTGTCTGAGTTCCTGTTCGATGCGCTTTTTGCCCATGCCGCGCCGCTCATACAGCTCCTGCGCGAGGGTGTGGGCGTAGCGCTCGTCGTTAACATAGCCCATCTCTTCAAGGCGTTCGACCGCTTCGCGCGCAAACTCCGTGCCGGAGCGGCGGGCAACCTTTCGCTGAAGCTCCTTTGACGAATGGTCGCGCCGCGAGAGAATATCGACAGCCGCATTAAATGCACGGCAGGAGCCTGCCGCCTCGCAAAAGGCGGCAAACTCCGCATCGTCAATTTCATCGCCGGAGCGTATATTCTGACTCGCCCAGAAATCCCGGGTAACGGTCAGACGGTACTCCCCGTCGACAAGTATATGTATTTTTTGTCCCCTGCCCTGCTGTGCCGTTATCTTCATCAATCTCATCACACGACTGGTTATCCTGTGGCAAAAAGTTA
>ERZ809224.2856-NODE-2856-length-10064-cov-17.601159_pt1 | contig 10064 bp, 10 predicted proteins | sample MGYA00520513_ERZ809224 | MGnify/ENA primary metagenome ERZ809224 (study PRJEB31576, sample SAMEA3212658) | Homo sapiens | biome: human-gut; feature: human gut; material: fecal | place: Sweden | collected 2012 ...
TAGGTGAGCTGCTTGCACTTACGATGGAAGATTTTGATTTTGAAAAGAACACAGTATGGGCGAATGTGGATTAAATATATCAAGGAAGAATATCCTATGAGATATAAGAGTCTGGTGCGGTTCGGGGAGCTTGAAGAGCGAGCAGATGAAGTCAATGAAACAGCATATGAGCTGCTTGATGATATTGAAGCTAAGTGGCTGAAAAATCATAAGTCGAAAAATCCGAAATCTTTTATGGAACAGTTACAGCTAAGAACACAGATCAGGATGATGGCAGAGGAAATCGTTATTATGGATATGGTGATGCAGTTTCATTAGTGTGGGGGGAAAAAAGTGCCACCAAAACAGCAAAGTGACAGCAAAAAGCGCCACCACTCAAATCAGAGTGAAAAAAGTCATGGTGGCGAAAAGTGCCATCAAAATGGAAAAGTGGTGGCGGAAAACACCATCAAACAAGCAAAGTGATGGCAGAAAGTGCCACTACTTTTCAAATCTGGTGGAACTTCAACCACCATATTAGTAATCGTGGTGGTGCATTAACCACCACGTATCATATACAGGGTGCAGGTGCTCCTGCCAAGACGAAAAATTATGTAAACGCTGATGGCGTTTATATTTTTTGTGGAAAAGGTCCGACCTTTTCCACATCTTGCAAACCCAGTGAGCACTACTTTTAGAAAGGATGAAAAAGCAATGGTACAGATAAAAAGAGATTGGTTTGATACAGCATTGGAAAATTACGAAAGGGGAAAAATATATGGCAGGTGGAAAGAGAAGATACAAGTCTGACAGGAAAGATTATAAGGTATCTGTGAAGCTGTCAGAGAAAGATATGGACATTCTGAAAGTGGCACTTAAACAGACAGGAATGACAGCAAGTGCCTATATAAGAGAATTAATCATGACAGGTGGTAACATTGATACAAGTTATCCAGAGGACAGGGCAAAAGCAATCCGTGTTATTGCAGGTATTGCAAATAATATTAATCAGGAAGTAAAGCTTGGCAATTCGCAGGGCAGATTGTATTACAGCGATATTGATAAATTGCAGAACAGTATGGATGAGGTAAAGAAAACATTCGGGGAGGTGCTGAAAGTATGGCGATTACAAAGATCCTGAATATCATGGAATCAGAAGGCAGAAATCAGGCATCGCACCTGAAGAACGCTTTGGAATATATCCAGAATCCAGATAAGACAGAAGAATGCATACTGGTGGGCGGTATTAACTGCCTGCCGAATACAGTATTTGAGCAGATGGAAGAGACAAAGAATATATTTCATAAGACAGGTAAAAGACAAGGCTATCATGTGATTATATCGTTTTCGCCGGAAGAAAAAGTAACTGCAGAACAGGCAATGTACGTCCTGGAACACTTTGCGAAGGATGTGCTTGGTAATGATTATGAGGCGGTGTATGCAGTCCATACTGACAGGGAGCATATGCACGGGCATCTGATCTGGAATAGTGTCAGTATGACAACTGGCAAGAAATACAATTCACCTAAAAATGAGTTTCAGAAACTACCGGAGGATGCGGTAATACCGTTCAGTAAATGATTACTATTCAGCCATAAGCTCGAAAATGCGTTGCATTTCCTCGCTTGAGCTAAACGCCCTATAAAAATATTTGAAAATGGTCTTTATCATGCAAGCATGAACAGACTATTTCCAATATTTGTGCATGGCTGAATAGTAGCAAAAAAGTTTTTTAGGCTGCGTTTACAAATTCTGTTTATAGGCGTTCGTTTAACGGAGCAGTTGAAAGAAGAAAATCAGACGCTTTGGGTGCAGAAGATGAATAACATTCGGGCGAGGGCAGAGGAGATAATAAGAACAAAAAGATTGTATAGTTGATGAAAAGGAGAGGCACTGGGGAGAGTCGACTCTCCTTTGCAATATATACAAAAGAACAACTGTTCGATATATTTTACTTGCAATTATTCAGATAAGTGAATATAATTATTAATAGATATAAGGAGGAGTAACATGGAGTATTTAACAACCATTGAAATGTCAGTGAAATGGGGAATAACATCAAGGCGAATTGCTGTTTTATGTGAACAGGGAAGAATAGCAGGTGCTGTAAAGAAAGGAAAGACATGGCTTATTCCATGTGATTCAGAAAAACCTGGGGATGCTAGAAAAACTAATCATTGTAAACGAGGTGTGATAGAATGTTAAAGGATAAAACATTGACATATATAAGTCTTTTTAGCTGTGCAGGAGTTGGTTGTTATGGATTTAAGAAAGCTGGCTTTGAGTGTATAGCAACAAATGAGTTGATTGAAAGACGACTTAATATTCAGAAATTTAATAATAAATGTAAATTTGATACAGGATATATATGTGATGATATAACAACAGATGAAACCAAAAATAAGATTTTTACTGAAATCAAAAGATGGGAAAACTTAGGAAATGACAGAGTTGATGTCTTAATTGCAACGCCACCTTGTCAAGGAATGTCTGTAGCGAATCATAAAAAAGCTGAAAATGAAATAGTAAGAAATAGTTTGGTGGTTGAATCTATTCATTTGATTCAAAGAATTAATCCTAGATTTTTTATATTTGAAAATGTAGCTGCATTTATGAAAACTGGATGCACATCACCAGATGGAAGTGTAAAAGCCATAGGGGATGTGATTTATGAGGAATTAAGTGATAAATATATTATTGTAAGTAGAATACTTAATTTTAAAAATTATGGTTCAAATTCATCAAGAACACGAACTGTTGTTATTGGTGTAAGCAGAGAACTCTCTGAATTTATTTCACCTATAGAATTGTATCCTACATATGTGAATGAGCGGACATTAAAACAGGTTATTGGTAATATGCCTAAACTTGAGTGGGGAGAAATTTGTTCCACAGATTTTTATCATGCATTTAGAACTTATCCTGAAGAAATGCGTTGTTGGATTCATGACTTGAAACAAGGAGAGTCTGCATTTGACAATAAGGATGAAAAGAAACGTCCACATAAGGTTGTAGATGGGGTTGTAATACCCAATCAGCAAAAAAATGGAGATAAATATACACGTCAGTGTTGGAATAAGGTTGCTCCATGTATTCATACAAGAAATGATCAGTTGGCTAGTCAGAATACAGTGCATCCTGAAGAAGACAGGGTGTTTTCTATCAGAGAACTTATGAAGATAATGACAATCCCGGATGATTTCAGATGGATAGACAAGTCATTGGAAGAACTTAATGTTTTGAGTGATAAGAGTAAAAAAGCATTGCTAAAGAAAGAGGAAATTAAAATACGACAAAGTATAGGAGAGGCGGTGCCCACAGAGATTTTTTATCAGATTGCGCTTAATATCAGAGATTTTATGGATCAGGAGCATTTTACAAATACAATGATTAATAAGACTATAGATGAATATAATCTTGGTAATGCAGATAAATTAAAGGAGTTTATCTTAAACAATCCACTTAATTTGGGAAGTGCTTCGTTGGCTCGCATTGCAGAATTAACAAATTCTAAACGAGAAAATAATGCTGCATATTATACAAATAAGTATATAATTAATGAAATATTTAAGCATTTGCCGGATTTTGAAAAAGATGAGATCAATATTCTTGAACCGTCAGTTGGAGTGGGAAATTTTTTGCCGTTTATTTTCAAAAAATATGAAGAAATTAAAAAGATTAATATTGATGTGGTGGATATTGATGAAAAGAATATGCAGATTCTTAAGTTGCTACTGAAGAAACAAAGAATACCGACCAATGTACACATCAATTTTATAGTGACAGATACTCTTTTATACAAATTTAACAAGAGATACGATTTGGTAATCGGAAATCCTCCATTTTCAAAACTTAAAGCCAAAGAAGCTACAAAGTATTTGAACAACAATATAAATAAAGATACTACAAATACTTTTGAATTTTTTTTAGAAAAAGCGTTGCGGATATCTGATTATGTGGTAATGATAACTCCTAAGGCTTTGTTGAATACGCCAGAATTTACATTTACAAGAGAGTTACTTTCAGAAAAAAAGGTAGAATGCATTCAGGACTATGGAGAGAATGGATTTAAAGGAGTATTGGTAGAAACAATATGTCTATTTATAGATACATTGGGGCAACCTGAAGATACAATTGTTGAGTCAATTACGTTAAAGAAAAGCATAACTCAAAAACAGAAATATATTACAGATAAAAGCTATCCGTACTGGATTATTTATAGAGATGATTTTTTTGACGGCATTTCAAAACGATTGGACTTTGATAAGTTCACAGTTTTTAGGGACAGACAGATTACTAATTCCAATACAGTGCAGCAAAAAGGTAATGACTGCATTAGGGTTATAAAATCAAGAAATATTAGTGATGATGGGAAAAAAATTATAGATATTCCGGGATATGATACTTATATAAAAAAAGATAAAGCGGAAGAGCTCAGCACATATAAGTATGTTGGAAATAAGAACGTATATTTGACTCCCAATATGACATATAAACCAAGAGTAATGCGTAATACAGACAATGTCGTAGTTAATGGATCTGTTGCTGTTTTGATTCCAAAAGATGATATTGAATTGACCGATGAGCAGATGGAGTATTTTTCAACGGATGAATACAGGCATTTTTACAAGATAGCAAGAAACTATCAGACACGTTCCTTGAATGTAGATGCAACAAGTGTGTTTTTTTATGGAGTTTTAAAGGAGTGCTGTAATGGATGATGCAACAATACAAGAATTTTTAGATGAACACGACTATGATATACGAAAGACACATAATGGGCGGTGGATCGATCAAAAATGCACAATGGATGTTGTGTGTCTTGTATCAGACTGTATTGTAGAGTATACCAGTGGAAAGCAGGATAAAAAATTTACAGTAAGGGATATTTGGTATAATGATTATACAGTTGAAAATGTTCAGCAGATTTTTAGTAAACCAGATCCTACGGAAAAGGCATCTAATGAATACGATAAATATTTTGGACAGCCGATTAAATTACTTGATGCTGCCGGGATAATTCATGGAGAAAAAAGTGGACGAGGGTACACTTACTCTATTGTGAATCAGGATATACTTGAATATATTAGCTTTCGGGAAAGGAATAGCTACAATTTTCTGTGCTTGTATATAGAAAAGGTACTTAAAGATAGTGGGATTTACAGAATGTTTGAGTATTTTTTTCGCATACAGGACAAGAATAGTTTTAAAGAATTAAAAGATGCTTATACAACATTTACAATACAGAATACTCCGATTAATGGTGCAACAGAATGTGGACGTATTTTTACTAAAGTATTGAACCCGCTTGCGTGTAAATACAAGAAATGTGGAACAGAAAAAGGGCATCTATCAAAAGATATAATTACACAGGATATGATTATGTATAATCAGAGGAATTGGAGAGATATTTTATCAGAGAAGCCCAAAGATATGACGAGAGTTGATTATGAAATTACATTGCCTTATCCTGATGAAGATTATATGACAACATATCGTATTAATAGAGCTAAACGTAATTTACGTCGCTTTAATGATAAATATCGCGGTGGAAAGACAGAAATGTATGATGAAAGACATAACATGGATCCAGCAACCCAGATGCATCATATTTTCCCTGTGAATGAGTTCCCGTTAATTGCGGATTATTTGGAAAATTTGATAGCATTAACTCCTACACAGCATTTCGCATATGCGCATCCAAATAATAATACGCAGTACATTGACAGAGCGTACCAGTATTTATGTTTAGTAGCGAAGACTGGAACAATCAGAGATAATTTGCTTGGGGAGAAGCAGGAACCTATTATATACGATTTTTATTTATATCAGACAGTATTAAATACTGGTTTGGAAACGGATGAATTCTTTGAAGTTCAAGAGATGGATTTTGAGGGATTATTAAACAGAATTGAAAAATATTATACGTAGGAGAAAATTTTAAATGGTAAGACTAAATTGGGGAGAAAAATTAAATTTTTCTAGTGAAAAAGAATATTATGAAACATTAGGATTCTTATGTAAAGAGGAAAACATAGTAAAAGTTTACATAGAAGATAATAGAAAATCGGGAGCAAGGGGAATTGAGGGAAGACTTAGAGTTAGTAATGGAGATTATAATTTTTTCCCAAATGCATTAAAAAAATTATTTGAAAGAAGTGATGATAAACGTCCTAGTGTGACAGCATATGTTCTAAATCTAAGAGATAAACACTATTTTAACAAGGAAAAAGATCCTACAGGCAGAGAACATACAACATATTTATATAAAACATCACTAGAAGATGTACAAAAGACAGTACCGGAGCAGTATCATAAAGATTTTATGAGAGGTTATCGGTGGAACTATAAAATTGATACACGGGTATTAAATGAAGAATATTTGAGGAATAATGCGTTAAAAAAGAACATTTCTGATGAAAATGATGCTAAAGATAGAATTTTGATTGAAAATGAGAAGATTGCATTAAATAGGGATGAAGAAAAGAAATATGACATTTTTTTATCACATAGTTCTTTAGATCATACTCTTGTACTCTCATTAGTCGATTTGTTTATTGATGCCGGGTATGCTGTTTATGTAGATTGGATTGAAGATACGGAACTTGATAGAAGTAATGTAACTGTTGAAACTGCTCGTATATTAAAAAAAAGAATGAATTCATCTAAGGGATTGGCGTATATTTCAACAACTAATATTGTTTCATCGAGATGGTGTCCATGGGAGTTAGGATATTTTGATGGTAAGAAAAATAACCGGTGTTGTATATTGCCTATAATGGCACCAGGAGAGTTTAATGGACAAGAATATTTGGGCTTGTATCCCTATTTAAGGTATGATCATTTAGAAAACACAGTAAAAAATGACTTTTTGGTTTATAATCAGATATCTAATATGCATATTACTTTACGTGAATGGTTAAATGGTAAAAAACTCATGTAAAAGTCAGACATATGAGAAAGTACGAGCTATAAGAGTGACTATTATTAAGGAGAAAAGTATGGAACCATTATCTGTTGTATTAGTATGGAATGAAAATGACAGGACAAGTGTTGAAAAATATATACAATATACTACAAAAATGTTATCTCGTGATATAAATAAACCATTTTCTCGCACTATTAACCTGCCTATTTTCTATTATTCAAATTTTGAAGAAAATGAGGTCCCTCCACTACCTAAGTTAAAATCAGAGAAAATAGTGATATATGTTTTTATTGGGATTAATAGTGCTTCGTCTGATAAATGGGGAGCTTATATTGAGTCACTATATGATATTGAAAATGCAAAAATTGTTCCTATTGCCTTAGATAAATATGCTTATAAAGTGAGCGATAAAGTTCAATCTTATAATTTTATAAGAGAATACGAATTAACTGTCTGTAAGGAACAACAATTGTTTATTTCGATGGCACATGAAATATATCGTTATGGATTTAATGAAAAAAAGGAGATTATTAGCACGAGCAGTGCATTGAAAATTTTTTTGAGTCACGCAAAAGAAGGAAAAAATGGATTAAATATAGCAAAGCAACTGAAAGAATTAATAGATAATTCGACTATGAGGCGTTTTTTCGACTCAAATGATATTGCACCAGGTTATAGATTCGATGATGAAATAATAAACAATATAAAAGAATCATCAGTTATAATAATTAATTCTGATATTTATTCTTCGAGATATTGGTGTCAGAGAGAAATTCAAACAGCAAAGGAATATGAGAGACCAATAATAGAAGTTGATTTGATAGATAAAGCGATGGATAGAAAGTTTCCGTTTGCGGGTAATGTGCCAGTTGTAAGAGCGGATATTATTGATGGGAAGGTTGAGACGGATGATTTATATAGAATTCTTGAAAATATAATGATAGAAACTATCAGATTTAATTATGCAGATATGAAATTGGAATCGTTCAAACTAGAAATGTCTGGAAGAGTTAAAAAAATGTGTAGGCCTCCTGAAATGATAGACATGTCAAAGCTTATAAAGAAAGGTGAAGATATAGTAGTTAATTATGATAAAATAATATACCCAGATCCGCCTATTTATTCTGAGGAAATAGAGTTTTTTAGAAAATTGGACATAGAAATATACACACCTATAGAATATGAAAAGGACAAGTTATGTGGTAAAAAGGTAGGAATTTCAATATCTGACCCAGCAATATATGAGTTGAAAAGTAGTGGACAGAATATATCGCATTTGTTAAGGTTGTCACAATATATCGCAAATTATGTACTAAGTAGGGGAGCAACACTTATATATGGGGGTGATTTACGAAAGGATGGATATACAGAACAATTGTTGCAGGAAGCGCAGGTATTGAAAGATAGACTGAAAACCAGGGATATTTACTTGAAGAATTATCTTGCGTGGCCTATTTATTTAGCTGATACATTGGAGGTGAAGAAATGGAAAGCACAGTATAGAGGATTGCTGGAAATGAAAGAGATTCCAATTGATGAAAAGGTGTATGACCTTGTTCAAACGGACAAAAAGTTTATACCTCCTGATACGGTAGATAATCGTTATACATGGAGCAAATCTCTGTCAAAAATGCGTTATGAAATGATTAAGGATTGTAATGCTCGTATATGCGCTGGGGGGAGAAAAGCTGGATATAAAGGGAAAATGCCGGGGGTGTTAGAAGAAATTTTAATTGCATCTGAACTAGGATGTCCATTATATTTGCTTGGCGGTTTTGGTGGTGTTGTGCATGATGTATGTGAATTATTACAATATAATAAATGTTCTGATTCATTAACTGAGCAGTGGCAAGATTCATGTAATAAAGGATATAGAGAATTATTACAAAGATATAAAGAACGAGGCGAGAAAGTTGATTATTTGGAAATACAAAATAAATTGAGATGTATTAATTTGAATAATGGTCTAACAAAAGAAGAAAATGAGGTATTATTTAATACAGTCTATGTAGATGAGGCTGTACAATTGATTTTAAAAGGATTACAATCAATATAGAATATTATTTTGCGGAAGGAAGGTATTAATTATGGCACACAAAGTATTTGTTAGTTATCACCATTCAAATGATCAAGAAAAAGCTGATTATCTAAGAGCAACGTATGGAGAGAATAATACCCTGTTAGATCGTTCGTTAGATGAGGCGTACGAAGACATGACAGATGATGAAATATTGGCAGCAATTAGGCAGGAACATTTAAAAGATTCAACAGTTACTATAGTGTTAATTGGGAGTGAAACAGCAAATAGAAAGTGGATAGATTGGGAAATTTATGCTTCATTACGTCCGTATGGTTCTCGAAGTCGAAACGGCTTATTGGGAATATATTTGCCAACTGCTGGTGAAACACCTGCAAGATTGCAGGACAATATCGATTCGGGATATGCAGTAACAATGAAATGGGAAAATATATCATGGCAGTTAGAAAGTAAAATTGATGAAGCATACAATAATAGAGAAATAAGTGATTTAGTGCGAAATTCGAGAAAAAGGAGAGAGAGAAATAGTTAAATATTCATGGCAAAACAGTGGGTACAATTTGGGTACAGCAGCTTTGAAATCACATTAACAAGACACAAAACCATATCAAAATGATACGAATTTAAAACGTAATAACAATAAAGTAACATGAAAAATCGAACCCGAAAAAGAGTTTGAATAGAAACCACAAGTCTTGGAATCCGCTAAACAAGCGACTTCCGAGACTTTTTCTTTTGCCCTGCTACTAATTTGATACTAATAGCAACTACTCCGTATCACATCGTTTTGGTGGCAAATTAGTATAGGTTTGTATTAAATTATCTTTCTTTGAGGCATCTGTATTATTTTGGTTAATGGTGCTGGACCATATGGAAGATTTGATGCTATAGCATTTGCTGAGGAAGTACCTGTATCAGATACTTCTGTATGGTTGTAAGATATTCCGGCTGCTTCAAGTAATGGATTTCCATCTGGTGGTTCTGGTGTTGGTGTAACACTTGCTGCAGCTGCCAGTTGCTCCAGATTGTTCACAAGCTCTGCATCTGCCAGAACCTTTATCTCGTTTATGAGACCAGACTTCGTAAAAGAGAAGATTCTTTTGTACAACTTGCTAATTC
>ERZ809224.2861-NODE-2861-length-10052-cov-4.767030_pt1 | contig 10052 bp, 10 predicted proteins | sample MGYA00520513_ERZ809224 | MGnify/ENA primary metagenome ERZ809224 (study PRJEB31576, sample SAMEA3212658) | Homo sapiens | biome: human-gut; feature: human gut; material: fecal | place: Sweden | collected 2012 ...
ACGAGCGCCTCCGTGGCCGTTTGCCATGGCCGCCACCTCCTCTCTTTGAAATTGCGGGGTATATACCCCACTTGAAAGCGCGATTTTTCGCGCGATAGCCCACGCCCGCTGCCCGCCGCGCCGGACGTAGAGATTTGCTTACCCCCGGAGGTTATCCCCACCGGCCACCCTCGCGGGCGGTAATCTCAGAATGGCACCGCTTGCATAGGGCCATGAGGTTACTTTCCACATGGGTGCCGCCCTTGGACAGCGGCAGGATGTGGTGGACTTCTTCGGCAGGGGTGATTTTACCGGCCCGCTTGCATTGCTCGCACAATGGGTGGGCTGCGATATAGCGGTCACGAATCCGCTTCCATGCGCGGCCATACCGGCGCTTGCTGGCCGGATCGCGCTGGTGCTTGTTATAATGCGCCGTGATGATTTTCTGGTGTTCCTCGCAATAGCGCCCGGAGGTCAAGCGCGGGCAGCCGGGATAGGAACAGGGGCGCTTGGGTTTGTATGGCATACAGGCTGCCGCCTCCTTCCGGGCAAAAAGAAAGCCTCCGCAGATTTTCCTGCGAAGGCCGCTGTATTTTTTCTTTGTTGCTATTGTAATACTACCAGATTTCCATAGTGTCTTTCTATGTCTTTTAGTGTCCTCTTTGCATTGCAGATAAATAAAATGGGTGTTATACTAAAAAACAAATCTGAAAGAAAGGACTTCCTACATTGGGCGAAAAAAAATATATACCAGCACCAAATATGGCTTATTGTGCATCTTTTGATGCTAATTCCAATGAATGTCAAAACTGTAAAAATAGCTCTGTTGATATTACCATTTCTATAATTTTTCAAGAATGCTATGCTTTTTATGATGTTTTTAAATCTTTAGAAAAAAGGCTTGCAAATAGTGGAATTGTCAAAACAGCACCAACAGATAATTTACCAACGTTGCTTCAAGTTCCATATATTGTCAATGGTGCTTTTGCTTGTGAATTAGCTTTAAAATATATACTTGTAGATAATCAAATCAGCTTTTGTATTTCCTCCAAAGGCCATAACTTAGAATATTTGTTTAATTTATTACCAGAAACGGAAAAAAATGAACTTAAAAACTCCTTAAAAAATGTAGGAAATATAAATGACTCTACTTTGCAAAAAAATATTCATATTCTCGCAGATAGCTTCAATCAGTGGAGATATTTATTTACAAATATTGACCAGAGAATAGAATACAATAATTTCTTTAGTATGTTTGTCAATGTAGTCTGCACCTATATACTTTCAAAAGCAAATTAAACAACTTAGGGGATATATCGCTTTCACAGCAATACATCCCCTCAATTTTAATTATTCTGCGGCATAAAAATCTTACACTGCTCCAATGCCTTCCGGTGGAGCTTATGAAGATACCTCAAATCGTAATCCATTCTCACCGCAATCTTTTCCCACGAATAAAAGCATAAATACCGAAGTTCCAAAAGTTCCTGGTATTCCGGATTCTGTACAGACTTTATCACGCCTGTTATTTCATGCTTTAAATCCAGCAGCTTATCAATATCCGCATTGATCTCATGTTCAAGGTCTGCAATTTTCACAACAATGTCCTCCATCGAATGGACATTCCTGCTGCCACTATACGGCATATCCGAGATAGTTGCCGTTGCCTTAGTTGATAATGCTCTAAGGCTCCCGACCTGCTCTATTTTACTATCAATCCGCTGGTCGATCCGGTATGCCCGGCTCAAATATTCTTTTACTGTCATAATATTGCCCCGCTTTCTGCCAGAATACTCTTTACATCCTCCACCGAAACCACCTTTGCCGCCACGCCACCGGCAGCGCGTATTTTTTCAAGCGTATGCTCCTGCAGCCGGGTGAGCTTCCCCGAAAGCTGCTTCACTTCAAACGCATAGAACCGGCCATCGATGCAGGCGACCACATCCGGTATCCCTGCGGTGCCGTACATCCCGCCGTGGGTTTTCCATGCAAAACACCGGGGAATCCCCCGTAAATACTGCAAAATTGCCTTTACTATATCCTTTTCCAACATACTCCGGGCATGACCGTCCATGCCGCAAAAACCGGGTAAACCGGGAAATTTCCACACTATATATATTTTCTTATTTTTTATAGCCCTTATCCCTCTGGTTCTAATGCAAAGAAATAGGGAAATGTCGGTTTTCCCGGTTCCGCCGGTCACAGAAACGGTCAGTCTGCCCCTGCACCTCCCTCCACATAGCACATTCCACGCCAGATCCGGCGTTTCGAGAGCTTATCCCGCCCGCGCGTGATCTCCGGGTATCCGGCCTCCAGCTCTTTATTGAAATTGGTCTGTGATACCGGCTTCATCCCGGCATTGCCGCAGTATTCCTTGTACCGCAGGAACAGATCATCCCTTACCACAAAGCTGTCCTCTTTCCTCTCGCAATACATTTTAGCGAATGACAAAACGCTATTTGATTCAATCCGGTATCGCTCCAGCTCCGCCCGCGTCCGATCCGTCTCACTGAAATCATAGTTTGCCGCAATCAGACGTTTCAGCCCAATAAGCGCCCACATAAGAATCCCGTCCCGCTCCGCCGCCAGCTTCTCCGTAAGGTTCGGATCACGCTGCCGCTTCGGCACAGACTTCTCAAACCGGATAATGATAAGCCTCCTATAAAAGCCCTCCGACCGGTCGCCGTAGTTGCGGGGAATCTCATTGCAGGAGAACAGGAAGCGGGCATAGGGCCGGAAGGAGAACGGGTCTTTGTTCTTCCGCTCGGCGGTAATGAAATCCTCACCGGTCAGCGCCTTGAACATCCCGTTATCGTCAATGCTCTTGGATGGCAGGTCAGCAAAGATATTTGCCAGTTTCCCGAACAGCTCCGCCTTATTGAAACGGTCGGCAAGGTTCTGCCAGGGGATGTTCGACACGTTCTCGCTGCCGAGCAGTATTTCCTGCACCACATTGAGCAGGGTAGACTTGCCCGCGTTGGGCGCTCCCACAAAGACAAAGGATTTCTGCGCCTTATTGACCGGGATCAGCAGGTAGCCCAGGATTTCCTGGATCAGCGCGATCTCCTCCGCCGCCAGCATACTTTCCAGATACCGGAGGAACTGCGGGCAGAGGGCATCCGGCGCATAGGAAGCCTGTAGCTGTACCGTAGAGAAATACTCCGGCGTATGCGCACGGAACGTATCATCCAGCACATGGTACAGCCCGTTCCTAAGGTTCAGTACAAACGGGTTGCTGTTGATCTCTGATACCGGCTTTCGCACCAGCATCTTCCACTGCCCGACCGTATCATTGATGGCCTGCATCGTAACCGAGCGCGGCAACATCCGTTCCCGTACCCTTGCCGCTGCTGCCATGTCCTCGCTTTCCCGATATACACCGTCCTCATAGAAAAAATAGCTGCTGGCTGTATAGAACGCCTTTACATTCCCCGCAAGGTAATCTGCCAGGATCCCCGGCAGGAACCGCAGACCGCCGCGCTCCGTCATTTCATACCACTCCGGCAGGCCATTTTCTTCTGCTGCCTGCCGCTTCTCCCGCCCGGCTGCATATGCCTTGTAGACCTCACGCTGGTAGGAAGCCAGCGACCGGGCATCCCCCGCTTTCAGCCGGAAATGCTCCCGCAGTTCATATTCAATAAACGTACCGGCATCCAGCGGCTCGATATTATACAGCGCCTCCTTCACAAACCGCTTCGCCGCCCGTACATCCTCCACCGGGGATTTATAGACCTCAGAGGCGGAGAGCATTTCCCGCAATTCTTCCAGCCCCATCGGCAGGTAGCAGAGCGCCGCCGGAGCCTTGCAGGTGCAGGAGCCATCCGCCATGCGCGGGCAGGAAAAGCCTTTCTCCCCAATCGCCCTGCAGGTAATCGGGCGGGTGCCGCTTGCCAGGAAATGCAGAATTTTCTCCTGCGTTTCCGCCGCCTTATACCTCGGATACAGGGCAGACAGTTCATGGATCGCCTTGTCACCGCCTTCAAAGACAGCAAGGTTTGTAATCATGCTGTACCAGTCATGCTCCGAAAGCGTCTTTGCATTTTTCCGGCAATGCTCCATAAAAGCGCACCGCCCAAGTACCAGAGACAGCCCCTGCATTGTCCCCTTTGCCGGGACTGATCCGGATGCCGCATTTTCCTCCGCCACCTGCGGAAGATACCGTTCCAGTTCCTCCTGCGTATACCGAAGCTCCGGGCGGAAATGGATGCACTCTACAGCCACCGGTTCCTCCTTACAATGGTAAAAGCCCGGCAGGCGAAGCACCCTGCTTTCATTCACGCAGGTTTTATCCCCATGAAACTGCTCCGCAAGGCGTTTCTGTACCCGGCGGAAATCCCCTACTTTCGCATCCTTTACCAGCCAGTAGGTATGCAGGGATTTCCGTGTCTTTACAATCAGCGATGGTTCCAGCGGAAACGCTTCAATCTGAGTAAGCTGCTCCTCCATAGACAGCTCGTCACATTCCATAAACTGCGCATTGATCCGGGTAATCTCCCCGTCTTCATGCCCGCCGGAATTGACCACAAAATAAATCCCACGGTTCTGCGCATTATGCTTCTTTAACGTATCCATAAGGGCCGGGATGCCCGCCAGCGTTGTTTCCAGCTTCGCACCTTTAAACGTCCCGGCCTTTTTATCATCAAATATCCGCAGGCAGATGGTGTCCCCCGGCCCGAAAAACGGGCGGAGAAACTCTTCCAGCGGGACATTCAGTGCCTTCCTCATTTTCTCCCCACCTCCTGCTCCGGCAGCAGAAACGCCTCTATATCTACTTCGCGGAACAGCCGTCCCGTCCTGCTGCCGTCTTCAACAAAATACCGTATGGTAAGGCCGCGCACAGCAGCTTTTTCCAGCTCTGTCCCCATGCCTTCCGTGATCCTGCCGCCAAACACCCATATTTCCCTGCACCTGCCCTGCAGCAGGAGGCCAAAGAAAATCCCAAGGCTGCGCTGCTTCGGGTCGCCCTCATCCATAAACTGGGGAAAATATAAATGCGGCGCAATCGGGATATACCGCTGGGATACCGCAAAGCGGCAGTATTCCCGCGCCCGCCGGATATTCCCCTCCGTATCCCCCGAAAATGGGGAGCAGATACCAACAAAGGTCTTATAGGGACGCCGTTCCTCCCGGATCATGCGGGAGATCGCGTCACTGGCCGTCGGGTCAAAATACCCTTCCGAATTACATCTGTTACCCATGCGCCACCTCCGTATCTTCCAGCTCTATGTCTTCCAGATCCCCATAATTAACGCCCACACCCGGTTCCGCCACTAAAGGTACATCAAACTCCGGGAAAGGCTGCCTTTCCATCAAATCCTTAATGAGCCGCCCGGCTTCCATCACCTTATCCTCCGGCACATAAAATACCAGGCTGTCATGGACGGTAAGCACCGGGCAGATCCACGGATATTCCGGCAGCACCGCCACGATCCGCGCCATCGCCAGCTTCACAATATCCGCCGCTGTCCCCTGGATCGGCGTATTCATGGAGCACCGCTCGGCAAAGCTCTTTTTCCCCCAATCCTCCGAGACAATATCCGGCAGATACCGCCTGCGCCCCAGCCACGTTTCGCTGTACCGTCTGGCAGCGGCCTGCCGTTTTACTGCCTCCTGCCACCGGGATAACTGCGGATACCCTGCTTTCAGATTCGCTATGATTTCCTCACAATCGGCAACGGAAGCATCCAGCCCCGCCTTAAATTTCAGTGTATTCTGCAATCCTTTTGGAAACAGGCCATAAAATACGCCAAAGTTACAGTTTTTCGCTATGGTACGCCGTTCCTTGTAATTCTCCGCATTTTTATCCGCCGCCTGCTCCACAGGAATATGGTAAATGACCGAGGTGGTCTGCGCATGGATGTCCCCGCCTTCCCGGTACGTTTCCAGCATCTTTTCATCCCGGCAGTAAAATGCGCCCACGCGCAGCTCCACCTGCGAATAGTCCAGCTCCAGAATTGAACACCCAGGGGGTGCAATGAGCATTTTCCGAATTCCCACCGGGTCGCTGCCTTTGCGGGGCATGTTCTGGAGGTTCGGGTTCCTGGCAGCAAACCGCCCTGTCTCCGTCCCCAGCGGCATCAGGTCGGGATGGATACGTCCCGTGGCATTATTTACATGGCGCAGGTAGCCGTCCAGATAAGTACCCTTGATTTTTCCCCATCGGCGGTATTCCTGTACCAGCTCGAACAGCCTCACCAGCTCCGGGCGGTTTTCCCGGCACCAGTCCGCCAGCAGGATCATGGTGGCATCGTCCGCCGCCTCCTGGTATTTCGCCGTTGTCTTCAAGACCGGCAGGCCGAGGTCATGGAACAGATACCGCTTGAACGCAGAGGTAGAAGCGTTCGCCCCGATATTCACATCCCCAATCAGAAAGGCAATTTCCTCCCGGATCTCTGCAAGCCTGCGCTCCGCTTCCTCCTGTTTCGCCTCCATAGCAGGCTGATCCATGAGCAGCCCGTTGTAGCGCATCAGCCCGCAGTATACCGCCGCAGGGCTCTCCACCTGCTCCACCAAAAAACGGTGCTTCGGCAGGTATCTGTCAAACCAGCCATTAAACAGGTGGTACAGCCGGAGCGCATAATCACTGTCAGCGCAGGCATACCGGACGGTTTCCGCATACTGCGGGGATAGCTCGTCAAAAAACTTCCCGTCCGTCACGCTCCTAAAATCCGGCAACTCCACGCCAAAAAGCTGCGGCACGAGGGTTTTGAGGCCGCTGTCCGACAGCCCCCGGAAAGCGGTGCTGCTCTTTAAGGTAAGCTGCGCCGCCGCAATGGTGTCATAGACCGGCGGCTGCAGGATGATCCCCTCGGCATAAGAAAACGCCGACTCAAACGACAGGTTATGCGCTACCTTTACCACAACCGTATTTTCAAACAGGGCTGCCTGCAGGTATGCCATGACCTTCTCCGTCTCCCGGATATTCCTGCCGGTTTTATGCCGGAGCGGTACATAAATCCCGCTGCCCTCTGATACGGAAAAGCTCACTCCGGTAACAGACGCTTTATGCGCATCCAGCGCGGCGCGTTCCTCCTTCCGGTATCCCTCCAGGGGAGAGGTTTCATAGTCAAAAGCCACCACAGCAGCCCCGGAAAGATATTCTTTGATTTCTTCCAATGTTGTCACACATAAATAACCCATACTTCCTCCAATCTGCCCGGTACACAGGACGGGCCGGTATGCCCGCCCCGCGCCGGACGCCAGTCCTTATTTCAAAGGTTCAATGACTTCCCCGGTTTCCGGGTCTACAAACGGAACATCCGTCTCCGCCGGTTCCTCCATGTCAAAACCAACGCTGCGGCTGTATCCCTTCACCTGCTCAGAGAGCTTTGTAATCAGAATCTGCTCTTCCGTAGTCAGCGGGCGGTCAATGGAGAATTGCGCCTGTGAGTAGGCAATGCCGCTGTTGTTGGTTGCCTTTTTCAGAGAAAAGCGCGTTACCACGCTGTTGCTCTTCCTTCCCTTACTAAGCAGGCGCTTAATGTACCGGGAAAATTCCTTCATGGAGCCGGTAGGCAGGGAAATGATCAGCGGGAACAGCTCGCCCTCCCTGAGCAGGAATACCCTGCGCCGGGTCTTGCAGGCTTTACTGTTATTCTCGCCGGAGCCAAACTGGTTCAACGGGCAGTTCGCGCAGATGCCGCCCGGCTCCCCTTCCCCAGTCATACCGTCAAAGCTGCCGCAGTCCGGAGGGTTGCTGCCTCCCGTATATTTTTCTTTGTAATACTGCAGCACCGGATGATGGTATAAAATGACCGCAGAAAATTCCTTAACCATTTCCGGCTCGTCCGCTTCATCTCCGGGAAGCTCAAACATGACCGCGCCGCCTGCCGGGATCTTTATCCGGTCAAAACCGCCTTCCAGCCCTTCCAGTTCCTCCGCCATCGTTTCATTCATGTTAAACTCCGCCAGCGCCAGGAATCCACTCTGGACAGCCGCGACCTCATTCTCTTTTTTCTTCATGGTTCCAAATCCTCCTTAAAAATTTACTTTGATGCTTTCCGAAGGCTCACGCTGGTTTTCTCAAAGACATTTACCAGCCCGGAAAGCCATGCGGGGAGCGCATCTCCATTTTCCGCGATCTGCTCTTTCACAAAAGCAGAAAGGCTGTTGGCGTTTACCGTTTCATACACAAGGTCGCCAAATCCGGCGCTGCGGAGGGCGGTAAACAGTTCTTCCTTCCGCCCTGCCGTTGCGGATGCGCGGGTTTTGCTCGTCAGGCAGAACATCATCCCGGCGCGGGTAAAATTCTGCGTCTCCGTTTCCGCCATCAGCTCCGATAACCGGTAGTCCGTCTCATCAATGGCAGCATTGATCTCCTTTAATCTCAGCTCCGCCTCCGATTTTTCCTCCCGGAGTGACCGGAGCGTATCCGCCAGTTCAAACATTTTTTCTGAATCCATAAATCCTCCTACTACGCAAACGGGTTCTTCCCGCTGCGGTAATCGTCAACCAGTGTCCGGGCAAGGTCAGCCTTGTCCTTTAATGCCGCCAGCACCTTTTCATCCACGGTGCCGCGTGCGACAAGATACAGGTAAGTACAGGGCATCCGCTGCCCTACACGGTGAATCCGCGCCTTTGCCTGCTCAAAATTGCTCATGGAATAATCCAGTGAGTAAAATACCATTGTGGAAGCCGCCGTCAGCGTAATGCCAAGCCCCGCCGTGGCAATCTGCCCCACAAAAACCATGACCGCCGAATCATTCTGAAAGGCGGATACCTGCTCTTCCCGGTTCTTTACCCCGCCGCTGATCTGCGCATAACCAAGCCCCCGCTTTTCCAGCAGCTTACAGATTGCCTTGATCTCCGGGATAAAGCGGGCAATAATTACCAGTTTCCTCCCCTCGGCTGCTGCCCCGTCCAGAATGTCCTCCAGGGCGGAGAGCTTCGCCGCGCTTACCTGCTCCACAGCAGAAGTTTCGTCCTTTCCGATAAATCCGCCGGTAAGCTGGGAAAGGCGCAACAACCGGGTAAGGATGTTCGGGGCTGTCACTTCCCCGCCGGACAGTTCCGCATAGCTTTCCTTTACAAGTCCCCGGTATATCCGCAGGGCAGCAGGCTCCAGTTCCACCTGCCGGATGATGTCTGTCGTTTCCGGCAGATCCAGACATTCCGCTTTGGTTGCCCGGAAGGAAATGCTATGGAGCCTCTCCGTCAGCTCTGCTTCCATCGATTTCTTTAATACCGGTGTATGGTTCCCATAGCCCACCATATCGAAGTAGCGGTTACGGAACGCATAGAAGCTCTGCCCGAAAACAGCCGGGTTCACAAATTTGAATTGCGAGAACACATCTATGGCCTTATTTGTAATCACTGTGCCGGTAAGCAGCAGCCGGTATCCTGCCTTTGCCCCCAGCCGGTGCATTGCCTTACTCGCCGCAATGTTGTGGGTCTTGATCTTATGCCCCTCATCCGCGATAATGAGGTCTGGCCGCCATGCGGCAAGGTCTTTTTCCATCCGCCATGCGCTCTCATAATTCACTACCGCCACCTGCAGTGCTGCCCCGGTCATATGGCGCAGGGTGTCGCGTTTTCTGCTGCCGGAGCCAGTAAGCACCGCCAGCGCATATGGATAAGCAGCAAATTTCTCAAATTCCTCTTCCCATACGCCAAGAATGGACAGCGGAGCTACCACCAGTACCCGGCGGATTTTCCCCGCCTCTGCCAGCTTTCCAGTAATCGCAATACTGGTAATGGTCTTTCCTGTTCCCATTTCCATAAGCAGCGCACATCCGCCGCTTTGCAAACCGCCTCCGGGCAGAATCCCGAACAGCCTGCAGGCAAAGGCAAACGCCTCCATCTGATGATGATACGACGTTACCTTAACCGGCATCGGCAGGCCAGGCCTGCTTTCCTCATGCGCCATCCTGTCCCACCTCCGCTACTTCCTGCACCGACAGCGCCTTCACGCTGCCTCCGGGGACAATGACCGTGATCCGGCGTGTATCGCCAAATAAACGCCGCAGCACCCGTTCCCGCAGGCGTACTGTTTTGCAGCGTACAATTCCGCCGGAATCCTGCCATGCCACAGACACGGGCTCCCCTGCAATGCTGATTTTCAAGTTATGTTTCAT
>ERZ809224.2863-NODE-2863-length-10046-cov-5.525773_pt1 | contig 10046 bp, 12 predicted proteins | sample MGYA00520513_ERZ809224 | MGnify/ENA primary metagenome ERZ809224 (study PRJEB31576, sample SAMEA3212658) | Homo sapiens | biome: human-gut; feature: human gut; material: fecal | place: Sweden | collected 2012 ...
AATTTTTCTTCATACGGAAAGCCAGACTGTTGACCCACAGATTCCGCTCTTTTTGATACAGATAACGTTTGTTTGCCGTAAGCATGCGCAGAATTGCGGGAATCAGTCCGGAGAATAAAAGGTACACTCCTGCAATAACCAGCACTACTGCCGTCAATGCATATTCAAGAGATGACACATCCCCTGTTTTCCAGGCCGCAAAATAGCCGCACAGCAGTATTCCAATACCGGCCGCAATCCGCAGAGCTGTCACAAATTTATTCTCTGCCTGAATCTCCTTCTGCTTTGCACCGGAAAGCAGATTTAACACGCTGCTGTTTTTCAGCGTATGGTAACCTTTGACGACCATAAAACCATAAATGACCAGAAACATCCCTGCTGTAAGCAGCACAGGCTTCAAAGAAAAAGAAAAGTGAATATCCACGCTGATTTCCGAAAGACGCAGCAGCAGCATCTGAAACAACCTGGAAAATGCAACACCTGCAAGCAATCCTGCAGCCAGCGCAAAAATCCCTATAAATGTCGCTTCAATCGCATACATTTTTCCAATGCGCCTGTTATCCAGTCCCATGAAAATATAAATCCCGATTTCCTTTTTTCTCTGATTGAGAAAAACATTGGAAGCGTACCAGGTAAAGAAAAACAAAAATACCGAAAATACAATGGAAGCTGCCTGAAGCACTATGTCAATGTAATCTTTGTTAAAATTTTGAAGCACCTTCATGGAATCCGAAAAAACCGCATTCTGAAAATTAAAAAAAATAAATATGGAAAAAGCCAGCGAAAGAATCAGTATGCCAAACTCTCTCACACTCCGCTTAAAATTGGACAAAGCCAGTTTCATAAGACTCATTCCTGATCACCTCCCGCGGAGGCCAGCATAGCCATGATATCCTCATAAAAGTCTTTGCGTTTTTCTCTGTGATTCAGGCGGCACTGCACCTTTCCGTCTTTTAAAAAATATACCTGCTTCGCGTAGCTGGCCGTGTAGGCATCGTGAGTCACCATCAGAATAGTAGCTTTTCCGGAATCATTGGCGGCTTTCAGACAGCAAAGCAAATCGCAGCTTGCTTTTGAGTCCAGAGCACCCGTCGGTTCGTCGGCAAACAGTATCCTCGGTTCAGTAATCAGCGCCCTGGCGCTTGCCGCCCTCTGCTTCTGACCGCCTGAGAGCTGATACGGATATTTTGTCAGATGGTCTGATAATCCAAAAACTGCAGCCAGTTCCCGGACCTTTTTCAAAATCTCACTGCTCTTCACTCCATTCAGCGAAAGCGGAAGGGCAATATTGTCCTGAAGTGTCATATTATCCAGCAGATTATATTCCTGAAAAATAAAACCGATCTTATCCCGCCGAACAATTGAAAGTTCTCTGTTTTTCATCTTTGTGATATCCTGATTATCCAGCAAAATCTCGCCATAGGTAGGCGTATCTAACGTGGAAAGCATATTTAGAAGTGTGGTCTTTCCGGCGCCGCTTGGACCCATGATGGCGATGAAATCGCCATCAAATATATCCATATTAATATCACACAGTACCGCAGTCCGATAGTCTCCGCGGCCATAGCTCTTAGAAAGATTTCTGATTTCCAAAATTTTACTCATATATATTACCTCCTTATCAGTTAAAATTCTAACAGATAAGGACCTCAAAATCCTTTCATCCAGGCAACACTTTTTCGTTATTTCTAACATTTTTGTTAGATTTATACCGCCGGCAAACTTCTACACCATAAAAAATGATCCGCTATGTCGCAGAATTTTAATACAAAACAGCAGCCTTCCCCTTCTCTCGAAAATACTTTAACGGAAATATTCAGAAGCTCAGAAATTTTCTTTACAAAATAAAGGCCCATTCCCGTGGAATGATAATCTCCCTTACGAAGATTCCTTCCCACATAGCCTTTGTCAAAAACGTACGGAAGGTCTTCATCCGGTATACCGATGCCGTTATCTTTCACACGCAGAACGACGCTTCCATCTTCCTCTTTCCCGGCCTCAATTATGAGCTTTGGAGCTTTGTCACTGTATTTCACAGCGTTTCCGATCAACTGATCCAGCAAATATACCAGCCAGCGCCTGTCGCTGTATACCGACAGCTCCTTCGTATCCAGGGAAATCTCAAACTGCTCATGCATCAAAAAATACGATTGATTTTTAACAGACTCTTTCACTGCAGCTTCCAAAGAAACTCTCTCATATTTCACATCATTTTCCGGCCGCTGCAGCTTGCTGCCCATCATTACCGTCTGAATCAGGCGCTCCAGTCTGGCTATACAATCCTTCATATCCTTTCGAAGTACATTATCCGGATTTCTCTCGTTCATAAGCTTTAAAGATGTCAGCGGCAGTTTCGCCTCGTGGGACCATTTAGTGATATAATCGGCTAAAGTAAGGAGCTGTCCCATCCGTTCCGAAATTTCAGCCTGATCCTCTTTTGCTGTCCGGATAAGCTCCCTGAATTTTTCACACTCCTTTTTCCACCTGCTGTAATCAAAAAAAAGCATTGCAGCTTCCCAGGCAAGAATCAACAGATTCAGATAGATCAAATCTTTTTTCTGAAGGCTCGGAATACACAAAAACCCCGCATACACGTTCAGAAAACACCACAGCACAGCCTTTAACGCTAAAACTTTCCCTCTGTCCTTCACATAGTTTCTCATTCAAGCCAGTACCCCTTTCCCTTTTTCGTATGTATGCAATTTTGCCCTGTATGATTCACTATCTTATTTCTCAGTCTGGAAACCAACATTGTCAGTGAAGCATCCGTCACATATTCATCCGTTCTCCAGAGATGCTGCATCAAACTCTCCCGCTCCACCACCTGACCTCTGTGATCCGCAAGCAGAGCAAGCACCTTATTTTCCGATTTTGTCATTGATATGACCTCTCCGCGATAAATCAGCGCTCCCTGACCTCTGTCGTAAATGAGTTCTTTACTCACGTATTCCCTGTCATTTAACGCATACTCATAGGTTCTCCGCAGAAGTGAACGTATTTTTACCAACAGCAGCTCCGAGTCAAAAGGCTTTTCCACATAATCATCTCCTCCTGACACCATCGCCATGACCTTATCTGCGTTCTGATCACGGCTTGACAGAAACAAAATCGGTACCTTTGACAGTTTTCGAATCTGTGTACACCAATAAAAGCCGTCATAGCATGGAAGGTTAATATCCATAAGAATCAGGTCCGCTGCCCGCCTGCCCCATTCCTTTTCCACCGCATCAAACTCCTCTAAATATTCCGCCTCAAATCCCCATTTTTCACAAAGCCTGCAAATCTCCCCTGCAAGCATCAAATCATCCTCTACAACCAGTATTTTCATGCGCATTCCCCTCTATGTTGTGCAATTCCATTACTATAATTGCAATCAGTATAGTAGAAATGACCGCAAAAGAAAAGGACACCTTGTGTCCGCTTCCTATTCCTTCATCCTTTTTACCGCCTTCTGAAGGTCTTACCGGTGCCAGGATTGAATCATCCCATTCTTTTTTTGTACTCCGCTGCTGCCGGATCTTTGATCTGCCTCACTCTCGACCACTCTTTCGTGACATCGTCGCGTACTGTCTCAGACTGATTCCGATAAAGAAAACGCACCAGAGAATACACATCTACCCAAATTTGATTCGTCCCATCTCTCTGGGATTCGTCAAATATCAACTGCAGGCCAAAATGGAGATGACTGATATCAATATTGTTGACATTTTCACTGGCGCTGTACCCTGTTCGCCCCATATAACCAATGACATCGCCAGCCTGCACGATACTGCCTTCCTTCAGCCATTTTGCATAGGGAAAATCCTTACGCAAATGCGCATAGTAATAATAGCGTTTTCCGTCAAAACTGTTTATCCCCACTCTCCAGCCGCCGTACTGATTCCATCCGAGCAGATACACGTAACCGGATTCCACAGCAATTACCGGTGTCCCAACCTGCCCCATCATATCATGGCCAAGATGATTGCGCTTATACCCATAGGTTCTCGATACGCCAAAATCATCATAATCCGTATAAGGAAATCCTTTCGCAATAGGGTGAAATGCTTTGAGACCGTATCTTTTTTCCCAATGAGTATTTGTTGTATTATTCTGCACATCTGCATCCTCTATTTCTAACTCATACTCCCCCACCAGTCCATCCAGCACCGCACCGTATGCTTTACGATAATAATCATAATATTCCATTTTCTCAGCAAGCTGCTCCATAGTTTTTCCTTCCAAAAGACACTCCGCCGCCGCTTCCATGTCCCGGTCTTTGTAATTTTTAAAATCACCTCCATATTTTGCCCCCAGATATGCAAGCAGCTCTACCCAATTAATATGGCATTCCGTCCCGTAGGTATCCACATCGTACTCATATGCTTTCTGCATAGCTTCACACGTCACATGAAATTCTACCCATTTTATGTAATTCTTAGCCGTACCTGCAGTCGGCAGAACCTGGCTGTGCAGAAATCCTCTCTCCTCATACAACATAAATACTAAAAGGCAGACAAGACAAACCAATTGCAATCCTGATCTGCGTATCCGCACTTCTATCTCCCCCGGCTCTTTTTTGACAGTATATGCAAGAGTCTGTCAGATTTAGAACAAAACAAAATTCCCGCCCGAATCCTTTGATCCGGACGGGAAAATGGTATCCTGTCACACTAATGCTTTGCCAAGTTTTTTACAATTATCCTCCGCCTCGTCATCCGGTGTATCATTACAGATTACACTGTCACACGCAAGGTCAGCGCCGTCATTTTTGCAGGTTTCTTCCCAATTCCGCATCCACTCTCCGTCACCCCAGCCGTAGGAACCGAAAAGAGCAATTCTTTTACCCTGCAGCTTTGACTCACATGATGAAAACATCGGCTCAAATTCCGTATCCTCTAACTCCTCACAGCCCATGGACGGACAGCCGAATGCCACTGAATCAAAATCATCCATCTTATCAGCCGAAAACTCTGTGGCTGTAAACACAGTCACCTCAGCGCCTGCCTCTTTTACTCCTTCCGCCACTTTGTTTGCCATAATTTCCGTGTTGCCTGTACCACTCCAATATACTACTGCAACTTTACTCATTTCTTTCAACCTCTTTCTTTTTATTCGTCTCTGCGGGCAACAGGCAAAAGCCAAACCCGCTTATCTTTCAGGATAAAACCGTAAGCTGCATGATGCCTCTTCCCTGGCTCCAGAGACGTCTGTAGACCTCTCTGCATTTCCGATACTTTGCAAAGACCTTTCTTGTCTCACACTCATTGCAGTAAACCTTCCAGCAACCGGAGCATTTGTAGTTCTGACCCGCATTTTGAATAAAGCCAATCACATCACCCAGCGGATAATCTAAAAATACTCCTATTTCATGCGGAAAACCTTCATCCTGCGCAAGCCTCTCTGCAAGCCTTTGCAGGGCATAATCTGCATTTGTGTTCTCGTAACCGTAATGTGCCAAAAAACTTGCAACCTCCGGGCTATCCAGATTCTGCTGCAGGCGTTTCTTCCGGCATACATAGACCAGTGCTTTCTGTCCCTGTACTCTTAAAACCAAAAGCGAAATCCCTTTTTCTCCCATCTGTTCATCCCAGTAGGAAATCTGCTGATGCAGATCCTCTTCCGTCAAAAAAGACCATGTAAACAGATTTGCTGTTTTCACTGACGCCAGTGTAGGCGAGCAGTGCTCAATCAGATATTTCTCCAGCATGGAAACCTCCTTGATTACTGTGCTGCTGCACAATGTTGTTCCAGCACAGAACGCAGTGCGCTTGCGCTGCTGGTATGAATCCTGGCTATCGGAATGTTGTTGCGCTTTGCCTCCTGGGATGCGCTGATTACCATTTTATGAGAAACCGTATTGGTAAAAAGAATCATCAGATCCGGACAGCCTATCTTTTTTCTTACAGATCCGTGTTCCTTTGTAAACACCTTGGCTTTACAGCCATAGCATTTGCAGATGTCAGCGTACTGACAGACCATTCTTTCATTCCCGCCTATGATTACTATACTCATACACATATCCTTTCCATTTTTTAGAGAATATATACCTATCTCGAATTAGTCTAAACTAACCTATGTTTTTAAAGAAAGGACTGCTGCAGAACCATCTTACAACAGTCCTATATTCTTTATGTTTCACAGATATCCGAATAAGGGCACATCATAAAGCGCCTTTTCTTATTCATCAAAACCTCCGCTGCAATTCATTACTACTTTCTTAATTTCCTGGTCTTCAATGTATCCGCATGCTTTCAGCCCAGCGCGAACTACTGCATCCCACTTGTCTGCCGAAAGAAAACAGGTAGTACAATCGCTCAACTCCACTGTGCAGACACTTTCCTCCGCCTTTCCTTCCGGCCTCCATTTTTCACTCGGCCATTCATCCGTGCGGCACTCCTCTCTTCTGCATTCGTCATCACATGCGATTTTATACATATTCTTACGGCTGATCGCCCCGATCTCCTCCAGCATGTTAACCATGCGGTAAACAGTGGCAAAGCCAATCTTAGCATCCTGCCTGGAAGCCTTATAATAAATTTCCTTGCAGCAGGAACAGTCTTCTTCCAGAATAATATCCAGAATAATCAGCCTTTGCTTTGTAATCCTGCAGCCACGTTCTTTAAGCTTGCGGATAATATACTCTTTCTGTGGCACAAGCACTCCTCCTAATGGCAATGACCTCCGCAATGCTTACAGTCACCGCCGCACTGAATGGATTTTCCGTTTTTCTTATCGCGCACCATACTTCGCACGGCCAGTGCGATAATTCCTGCTACAATAATTCCTGTAACAACTGTTCCCATAGAAATCCTCCTTTCAGACTGTCAGATATGCTGCATTATTTTGCTTTAGCTGCCTTTACGGAGACTTTCAAAGTAGTACTCTCCTTATAAGGGCGGAAAAGCAGATAAATAAATCCAACAACAAGCAGGAATGCAACGATCGTCCAGATTCCAAAGCTTCCCGCCGTAATCAGGGCACCAATCTGGTATATGCAAAGAGAAACTACATAAGCTAATCCACACTGATAACCAATTGCGAACCAGAACCATTTCATATTATTCATCTCACGCTTGATAGCGCCCATTGCTGCAAAGCATGGAGCACACAGAAGATTGAATACCAGGAATGAATAAGCAGCAACTGCTGTCATACTTCCCGCCAAAGCGCCCCAAACCTCTGCGCCGTCTTCTGCCACTTCCGCAAATCCAAACAAGATACCAAATGTACCTACTACATTTTCTTTTGCAATTAATCCGGAAACTGCTGCTACTGCCATCTTCCAGTCGCCCCATCCAAGCGGAACAAAGAGCCATGCGATTCCGCGTCCGATAACTGCTAAAATACTGTCATTTAACTGCTCTGCTTCCAACATTCCGAAAGCGCCGTCTACCCATCCGAAGTTCATCAGGAACCACAGAACGATCGTAGAAAGAAGAATGATCGTACCGGCCTTTTTAATGAAGGACCAGCCTCTCTCCCACATACTCCGCAGTACATTTCCAACCGTCGGCATATGGTATGCCGGAAGCTCCATAACAAACGGAGCCGGATCACCCGCAAACATTTTGGTTTTTTTAAGAATAATACCTGAGCAGATGATAGCCGCAATACCCACAAAATATGCACTTGGCGCTACCCAGGAAGCTCCGTCAAACAGTGCGCCCGCAATCAGTGCAATAATCGGAAGCTTCGCACCGCATGGAATAAAGGTGGTTGTCATAATCGTCATCTTACGATCGCGGTCGTTTTCAATTGTTCTGGACGCCATAACGCCCGGAACTCCGCATCCTGTACCGATCAGCATCGGGATAAAGGACTTACCGGAAAGACCAAATTTACGGAAGATACGGTCCATAATGAACGCTATACGCGCCATGTAACCGCAAGCCTCCAAAAATGCCAGGAAAATAAACAATACCAGCATCTGAGGTACAAATCCAAGTACCGCGCCAACACCGGCTACAATACCGTCAAGGATCAGTCCCTGCAGCCAGTCTGCACAGTTGACCGCTTCCAGAAGATTGCCTACCAGAACAGGAATGCCCGGAACCCATACGCCATACTCTTCCGGCGCCGGCTCGCCAGCTTCTACGAGCTGCTCCGCCTCGGCTTTCACACTGTCTGAAATAGTGACAGTCTCAAGTACTTCACCCTCTTCGTCCAGGATATCCACACTTGTCTGCCCTTCATCCACTGCTGCAACGATCTGATCTGCCCTGCTGAAATCCGCAGCCGCATCTTCGTAGTCAGAAGTGCCGATTCCAAACAAATGCCAGCCATCGCCAAATACGCCGTCGTTTGCCCAATCTGTCGCCCACGTACCGACTGTTGTAACGGATACGTAATAAACAAGCCACATAACCAGTGCAAAAATCGGAAGCGCCAGCCAGCGGTTCGTCACAACCTTATCAATCTTGTCAGAGGTCGTCAGTTTTTCCTTCTTATTCTTTTTCACGCACTCACCGATGATCGATGAAATATAAGTATATCTCTCATTTGTGATAATACTTTCAGTGTCATCATCAAAGCTCTTTTCCAGCTCTTTGATTTCCGCCGAAACATCTACGGTGCTCTTCATCTGTCCCTGAATCTTGTCATCCTTCTCCAGAAGCTTAATTGCAAAGAATCTTCTCTGTGCATCGGGAACAACACCCACCAGCTTATCCTCTACCTGATCAATAACACTTTCTACTTCTTTTGAAAACTCATGGACAGGAATTGCCGTCTTGCTCTTTGCAGCAACAGCAATCGCTTTCTCAGCCGCCTTCTGGATACCCGTACCCTTCAGCGCCGAAATTTCCACCACTTCACATCCAAGCTTTCTGCTCAGCTTGTCGGTGTGTATTTTATCACCTGATTTTTCTACGATATCCATCATGTTAACTGCCATGATCACCGGAATACCCAGCTCCATAATCTGAGTAGAAAGATACAGGTTTCTTTCAATGTTAGTGCCGTCTACAATGTTGATAATAGCATCCGGTCTCTCATTAATCAGATAATTTCTCGCCACTACTTCTTCCAGCGTATACGGTGACAGGGAATAAATACCTGGTAAGTCCATGATAACGACATCTTTGTGTCCTTTCAGCTTACCTTCTTTTTTCTCCACTGTTACGCCAGGCCAGTTTCCTACAAACTGGTTAGAACCTGTCAGCGCATTAAACAATGTTGTTTTTCCGCTGTTCGGGTTACCGGCCAATGCAATCCTTATTGACATTTTCATGCCTCCTCTTTCCTGAACTTTTTTCATCCGCCGTTAATATTCGGCATTACTTATTTAAGTTTTGTATTGCTTATTTATATTCGCGAAGCTGATTTTTATTTGCAGTCGCTGATTTTTATTGTGCAGTGCTGATTTAAGTTAGTATTTGCTAATTCATATGTAAAAAAAATTTACTCCACTTCAATCATTTCTGCATCTGCTTTTCTCAGAGACAGCTCATAGCCTCTGACTGTTACCTCCACCGGATCGCCAAGCGGTGCAACCTTTCTCACGAAAATCGATACACCCTTTGTGATACCCATATCCATGATCCGCCTTTTCACCGGACCAGTGCCATTCAGTTTCTTTACCGTGACAGTCTGTCCGCAGGCAACTTCCTTTAATGTTTTCATGTTTGTTTACCCTTTCCTTAAATTGTTTTGAGGTGTCATTCCGCCTCTAAACCATGATCCTGTTTGCCATATCTTTTCCAATGGCAACTCTGGAGTCCTTAACATTTACAATCAGGTTTCCTCCTGTTTCGGATACAACTGTCACAACACTGCCAGTTACAAAGCCAAGATTCTCCAGAAATCTGCGAGTTTCTTCTTTGCCGCCGACTTTTTTGATAACAATCGGCTCACCTGTATTAGCCATCGTTAAAGGCATCATTCCATCCTCCCTTTGTATAAAGCGGGCTTTTATTAAAGCTCTTTTCACTTCTTCAGGGTTAGTATATTCTAATGTCCATTAGTTGTCAATAACGTTATTGATTATTTTTTATCATTAAGCAACAATTCAGTAACTACTCAGCCTGAATCATTGCAGGTTGGGAGAGGACGAAAAGAAGGACGGC
>ERZ809224.2865-NODE-2865-length-10042-cov-3.996996_pt1 | contig 10042 bp, 7 predicted proteins | sample MGYA00520513_ERZ809224 | MGnify/ENA primary metagenome ERZ809224 (study PRJEB31576, sample SAMEA3212658) | Homo sapiens | biome: human-gut; feature: human gut; material: fecal | place: Sweden | collected 2012 ...
GATGCTTGGGCGTTATCATAGCTTAGTATTGGGTGTGGCTATTTTAATGAGTTTGGGAGCGATTACATTTTGCGTGACCAGCACTCTGAGTTATTCCCAAGCAATGGAACAGGTGTTGAGCTTGAACGAATATTATGTGCAGTTTGATGAGACAAATGCGGATCTGAGCAATTTTATTATAGATGGAGGAGAGGGAGCGAAAGAAAAACTTAATACCGATATGAGCCAGCTGCAGGAGCAAATAGGGAAACTAGAGCGGCTCTCTGTTACTCTGGATTTTCAGAGGGATATTGCGGATGTAGCATCTATGACGGGCATATACAGGGGAAAAGTGGATGAGATATCAGAAAAGGTGTGGAAAGGGCAGGAGGAATTGTCGTCTGCTGTTTATGGGGATATCATGTCTCTTTATGATGAAGCGAAAGAGATCTATGACAGAATAAATTCGGAATTTAAATCGCTCCATCTGCAGCTGTTAAGCTATACCAGTCAGCAACAGGAAACATTTATGCATAGGAGCATTATATACTATGTCGTTTTTTTAGCGCTGATGCTGCTGCTTGGCATTGGAGGGGCAAGACGGGGAAAACGATTGAGTGGTTGGATCGTTGCGCCCATTCAAATTTTGACACAGGGAGCAGAGGAGATCCGTGATGGAAAACTATTTGAATTTCGGGAAATTCGCTTTCAGAAAAGCTTGTATAATGAAATTGAAATCCTGACTAACGTATTTAACATGATGGCTCAGCAGATCAAGACGCAGATTCGAATTATCGAGGAGGATGCGAAAACGAAAGTGGCATATCAGAAAAATGAGGTAGAACGGCTCAGGATTAAGAAACTTTTGCAGACCAGCGAATTGAAGGCGCTGCAGATGCAGATGAATCCTCATTTCCTTTTTAATACATTGAATATGATTGCAAAGACAGCGTACATTGAGGACGCTGGAAAAACTGTGTTTCTAATTCAAAAGACGGCCCAGCTTCTGCGGTACAGTTTGGATTATATGGGAAAATCTGTGACACTGGCAAGCGAGATGGAATGTCTTGGTAATTATGTCTATTTGCAGGAGCAAAGGTTTGGGAAACGCATTCAATTTGTTTTTGAATTGGATGAAAGATTTCATAAAACAGAAATTCCCTGTCTGATTTTGCAGCCGTTGGTAGAAAACAGTATTATACACGGTGTGGGTGCGTTTGTGGAGGGCGGTAAAATTAAAATACAGACAAGCTACATTCAGGAAACAGAAAGTGACATGATCTGTATTTCAGATAATGGAAGAGGTATTGAGGCCGAATTGCTGGAGCAAATACGGAAAAATCTTTACTCAGATAAGGAACAGCGTGAAAAAATAGGACTGGCAAATGTTTTCCGGCGGCTTTATATTTTTTTTGGCGACAGGATGAAGTTTGAGATAGTGAGTAAACCACAGGAGGGAACTCAGGTTCGGATTATAATTCCGGCGGAAAAAGAAAGAAGGGAAGAAATAGATGTGGCGGATGCTTATTGCGGATGATGAAGAAATCGAGTGCAGAGGGCTGGAGATGATGATACAAAATAATTTTCACAATATTGAGCTGCTGCCCAGTGCATATAATGGCGTATCCCTGATTAAAGCTGCTCAGGAGCTTCAGCCGGATATGATGATTGTGGATATCAATATGCCGGGACTTAATGGACTTGAGGCATTGGAATTGTTACACTTAAAATCATTTAGCTCAAAGGTAATTATCAATACTGCTTACAGTGATTTTGAATACATCAAAAAAGCGCTGCTTCTGGGGGCTGTAGATTATTTGGTGAAACCGGCGGAAGAACGGCAGTTGGTGGAGACAGTATCCCGGGTAATTGGAACACTTGAGCAGGAACGGAGAACACAATTTGAGAGTAAAATGACAGAGGAGAAATTTCAAAATATGCAGAGAATTGTGGGAAACGAATTAATGTCCTCAATTCTTTTGGGAAAACCGAATGAGGCGGATCTCAAAATTTGGTTTGATAATCTGGACAGAACATATTTTGGAGGAATCCTCGTAGCTATGCGAATAGCAGATCAAAAGAAAAATCAGAACGTCTATCTTGAAATGATCCGGAAACTGTTAGATGAAGAATTGAAGCGGTTTTGCACTTTTTTGTCTATGGTTTATAAAGATACGTTGTATCTTTTTTTATTTCCCGCAGGACAGGTGGGAAGAGATAATTACCATTCATGGACCCGAGAACTGCTGAACTATTTAAAGAAAAAAATTCAGATTGAGATTTCGGGAGATGTCATTTTTGGCGTTAGTCAATGGAAATACGAGTTTGAAAAAATGCCGGAGGCTTTAAAAGAATGTAAGTCTTCTCTGCGCAATCTTTCAGAGGATGGTATTTGTTTTTTTGAGGAAGAATGTTATGCACAGGTACAGAGAGGGAATGAAGAGAAGGAGGCGGGGCAGCTCGCGGAATTTGTGAAGGCTGGCAACCGGGATCAAGGAAAGATATTACTTGCAAAGAAAATTGCTCAATGGAAAGAAGCTGGAATTTGGCAGGAAAATCAGTTGTTGGTGTATTTTCTGCTAAATTGCAGTAAAATGCTTCAGGAGCAAGAGAGTAAGCATTTTTCCTGGCGGCAGATATTAACTAGACTGAAGGATACCGGAGAAAAGGATCGCATAGATACAGCACTGGATATTTTATGTGAAATAGCCGAACCACGGGAGATAGCAGATCGAGCAAACAGCTATGTAGAAGAAGCGGTTCTTTATATTGAACAAAATTATATGAAGGATATCTCTTTGGAGTTGGTGGCGGGACGGTTAGGTATCAGTTCTTTTTATCTGAGCCGATTATTGACACAGCAGCTGGATGAAAGCTTTACAGAAATTTTAACGGATACAAGGATCGATCATGCGATTGAATTGATTCGCAGAGAAAATTTTATGGTAAAGGACATTGGCAGAAGAGTTGGATATTTGTCAGACACTTATTTTTATAAAGTGTTCAAGAAAAATACAGGAATGACGGTAGGAGAAATGCGGCAGTTGTTAAAGGGGGAATAAAGTTGAGAAAAAAGTGCCAATAGCGGCACTTGCCAAATAAAAGGGTTTATGGTATGCTCATGCATGAACGCGCGATGTGAAAACATATAAGACCAGTTTCCCACACCCACACCACGCGTTCATTTTTTGACAAATAGTTAGATAAAACTAACAAAAGGAAGGGAGGAGTAACTATAAAAGGAAAGACTTTGACACTTTTGCTGGCTGTCTGCCTGGTGATTTTGTCGGTGGCTTCTCTGTTTGTGGGAGTGATCGATATCAATCTGGCTTCGCTGCTGTCCGGGGATGTGGAGCAGGTGGAGATTTTTTTGATTTCCAGGCTGCCTCGTCTGCTGGCCATCCTGTGTACCGGAGTGGGGATGAGTGTTGCGGGACTGATCATGCAGCAGCTTTGTATGAATAAATTTGTATCCCCCACTACAGGTGCCACCATCTCCTCGGCCCAGTTCGGTATTCTGCTGGCATTGCTTTTCATGCCGGGATCCACACTGTGGGGGCGTGCCATCTTCGCCTTTGTCACCGCCATTCTGGGAACCTGGATTTTTGTCTGGTTTATCCAGAAAATCCAGTTTAAGGATGTGGTGATGGTGCCTCTGGTAGGTATCATGTTCGGCAATGTGATTGGAGGTATCACCAACTATCTGGCCTACAAATATGAGATGACACAGGCGCTCTCGTCCTGGCTGGTGGGGCATTTTTCCCTGGTGATCCGGGGAAGGTACGAGATCGTATATCTGGTGGTGCCCCTGGTGATTGTGGCCTTTCTCTTTGCCAACCATTTCAACATTGTGGGCATGGGAAGAGATTTCTCCAAGAATCTGGGCGTCCATTATAATCTGGTGCTGCTGATGGGGCTGACGATCGCCGCCATGATTACCGCCTCGGTGGTTGTGGTGGTGGGATCCATCTCCTATATCGGTCTGATTGTCCCCAACGTGGTGGCTATGTTCAAGGGAGATAAAATCCGGGGAACGCTGGTGGATACCGCACTGTTTGGCGCAATTTTTGTTCTGGTGTGCGATATGATCGGCCGGGTGGTCATCGCTCCCTATGAGCTTCCCATCGAATTGATTGTGGGTATCCTGGGCAGCATCATCTTCATTGCTCTGCTGCTTTATCGGCTGAAGAACGGACGGAAGGCCATCAATCTGAAGGAACTGCTTTCAGCGGCACGGAGAGGAGGAGAAGCATGAACCAAAAAGCCTATCGGGGAAATATCCGGAAGCTGGGTGTGATGGCCCTTCTGGTGTTGGCGGCGGCTGTGGCCTATATGCTGGTGGGCGTAAATTTCGGCAATGAAAAGCTGTTCTGGTACGCTATGAAAATCCGCACTCCCAAGCTGATCGTGATGCTGATTACCGCCTATGCCATCGGAAGCGCATCCATCGTCTTCCAGTCGGTGATTAACAACACCATTGTAACCCCCTGTCTGTTGGGAATGAACTCCCTCTATACGCTGATCCATACAGCGGTGGTGTTTGTGGCCGGATCGGGAAGTTACCTGGCCATCAATTCTAATGCGGCCTTCGCGGTGGATCTGGTGCTGATGGGAGTGACCGCCACGGTGATTTACAGCTACTTTTTCCGGAAGACGAAGCACAATGTTCTCTATGTGCTGCTCATCGGAACGGTGCTGACTTCCTTTTTCTCCAGCGTGCAGACCACACTCACCAGAGTGATGGACCCCAATGAGTACGACAGCCTGCTGGCGACGCTGGTGGCCAGTTTCAGCAACATTAATTCGGAAATTATTGTGCTGTCTGTGGTAGTGCTGGCGGCGGTAACCTTTTTCCTGCGAAAGGAGCTGGCTCTGCTGGATGTGATTACCCTGGGGAAGGAGCAGGCCATCAACCTGGGAGTGGATTATGATAAGTGCATCCGAAGGCTTTTGCTGGGAGTGACTTTGTACATTGCGGTGGCCACTGCCATGGTGGGTCCCATCTCCTTTTTGGGATTGATCATCGCGAACCTCTCCAGGCAGCTTTTAAAAACCTACCGGCACAGTTTGTTGATACTGGGCTCTGCCTTCTTTGGCATGATTATTCTGGTGGGCGGACAGCTGATTGTGGAGCATGTGTATTCCTACTCTATTCCGGTCAGCGTGTTCATCACCGTGGGAGGCGGCATCTATTTCCTGTATCTATTGTTGACGAGAAGGAGGGTCTGAAGCGTGTTTGTAAAAGAACTGACCAAAAGTTATGACGGTAAGGCGGTGGTGGACGGAGTCACCTTTGAGATACCAAAGGGGAAGGTAATTTCCCTGATCGGTCCCAACGGGGCGGGAAAGTCCACGGTGATGGGGATGATTTCCCGGCTGATTGCCAGGGACAGCGGGCTGGTGGATTTTGAGGGGACGGACATCCGGAAGTGGAAAAGCAAGGAACTCTCAAAGCGTCTGGCGATTCTGACCCAGACCAACAACGTCCAGATGAAACTGACGGTGCGGGAACTGGTGGGATTTGGCCGTTTTCCCTATTCGGGAAACCACCTGACCCAGGAAGACCGGGAGGTGGTGGAGAGGGCTATTCACTATATGGAGCTGGAGGAATTTCAGGACCGCTTTATCGATGAACTGTCCGGCGGACAGAGGCAGAGAGCCTACATTGCCATGGTGATTGCCCAGGACACGGAGTACATTCTGTTGGATGAGCCCACCAATAACCTGGATATTTATCATGCCACTAATATGATGAAGATTGTCCGGCGGCTGTGCGATGAGCTGGGCAAGACGGTAATTTTAGTGCTCCATGAAATTAATTACGCGGCTTTTTATTCCGACTACATCTGCGCTTTCGTGGACGGAAAAATAGCAAAATTCGGTACGGTAAAGGAGGTGATGACCAAGGAGACCTTGTCTGATATTTACGGAGTGGACTTTGAAATCATGGAGATTTCAGGAAAGCCGCTGTCAATCTATTATTGAGGAAGCAGACATTACGTACTGCTGTGCAACTGACCAGAGATTCTGAGGGACGCTTTTAGCAGCGCTTCCCGAGGACCCAACATTTAAAAATATAAGGAGAAAAATTTATGATGAAGAAGATGTTAGCACTTGTTTCTGCCATGGCACTGTCTTTCGGACTGGCTACCTGCGCCGGCGCGGCACAGGAGGATACCACGGAGGCTGCAGCTTTGGAGACAGTTACAATCCAGAGCCTGAACGCGGCGGGAGAGGAAGAAGATATGGAAGTTCCCTATGATCCCCAGAGAATCGCCATCCTGGATATGGCGTGCCTAGATATCCTGGATTCCCTTGGACTGGGAGACCGGGTGGTGGGTTCTGCCAGCACCTCCCTGGAATATCTCCAGGACTATGTGACAGATGAAAATATTGTGAACCTGGGAACCATCAAGGAGGCCGATATGGAAGCTGTGATGGCCTGCGAGCCGGATGTGATCTTTATCGGCGGCCGCCTGTCCTCCTCCTATGACGCCCTGAGCGAGATTGCTCCGGTGGTGTATCTGAGTACGGATACGGAGATTGGATTGGTGGAGAGTGTGCGCAAGAATGCGTCCACCATCGCCTCCATGTTTGGTCTGGAGTCAGAAGTAGACGGGCTGATGTCTGACTTCGATGCCCGCATCGCTGCTCTGGCGGAGTTTGCTGAGGGAAAGACCGCCATCGTGGGTATGTGCACCAGCGGCAGCTTTAACGTATTGGGCAACGATGGACGCTGCTCTCTCATTGGAAATGAGATTGGCTTTGAGAACATTGGCGTGGATTCGGAGATTGACACCGCCACCCACGGAAATGAGGCTTCCTTCGAATTTATTGTTGATAAGAACCCGGATTACATTTTTGTGATGGACCGTGACGCTGCCATCGGCACGGACGGAGCTCAGCTGGCCCAGGATATTATGGAGAACGAGCTGGTGATGGGAACAGACGCTTACCAGAACGGAAACCTGATTTATCTGGAGCATCCCGCTGTTTGGTATACCGCTGAGGGCGGCATCAACGCGCTGGATGTGATGCTGCAGGATCTGGAGACTACACTGCTGGCTGAATAATAAAAGAAAAACAGACGGATGAAAACGGGTCTGCCGCAATTGGTGCTTTTGCGGCAGACCCGTTTGGCTTGCCCATAAACTTGTACGGGCTTCTTCCGTTTTTTCTGCCTGATGGCGGTATTGTTTTGTGAAAATCCTGTGTTTGGGGATGAAAAATGATTGCCAGCCGAGGCTAAAAAGGATATAATGAAAGCTACGGATCATTGCAGCGGCTGGCCGGAAGTATTTCTGATTTTTGCGGAGAGCACGCTGTTGAGAGAATATGGCGGATCCAGGCGATGGCTTTGCCGTCCGGGACGACCTGCCAAATGATGGAGGAATTTAGGTATGAAAACAGGATTGAAACGAGGACTGGCCATGGGACTGGGCGTGTGTGTGGCGGCGTCCATGCTGGCAGGATGCGGCAAGAAGGAGACGCTGGACACATCTGCGGTGGCTGCCACATTTGACGGGGAGGACATCTCCGCAGGATTGGTGAACTTTTTCCTGCGTTATCAGCAGGCGGAGTTTGAGACAAGCAATGCTTGGCTGGCTAGTTACTATGGCACAAGCGATATTTGGAGTATGGATTTGACCGGCACCGGTACAGCCTACGGAGACACCTTCAAGGATAGCGTGATGACCGCTTTGGAGAGAATGCTGCTGGCAGAGAAGCATATGGCTGACTATGATGTGGAACTGACCGAGGATGAGACGGCTGCCATTTCCCAGGCGGCTCAGGATTTCGTGGAGTCCAACGATGAGGAAGTTCTGGAGAAGATGAGTGCCACACAGGAGAATGTGGAGCGGATTCTTACTCTATATACGATCCAGAACAAGATGGAAACCCAGATGGCTGCCGATGTGGATACGGAAGTGTCCGACGAGGAGGCCGCTCAGAGAACGGTATCCTATGTAAGATTTACGGCCCAGACGGAGTCTGATACAGAGGAAGAGACCGAGGCCGGAAGCGAAGCGGCTGACACAGAAGGGGAGACCGCTGAGAATACGGAGGCGGAGACACCCTCTGAGACAGAGACCGAGGCCGCTGAGACGGAGAATGAGACCGTTCCGGCGGAGGATACTACAGAGGCTACGTTGACCGAGGCAGAGGGAACAAAGACCGAGGCTGCTGAGACGGAGACCGAAGTGGAGACCACCGCGGCAGAGGAAGAGACCGAAACGGAAGCGGCTGAGGAAGATACAGAAGCTGCAGATACCGAGAGTGAAACAGAAACCGAGACTGAAACAGAGGATCCGGCTATGGAGGCTGCCAGAGAGGAAGCCAGAGCCCAGGCGGAAGCTTTTCTGGAGCAGGTAAAGGGCGGAGAGGATTTCGATACAGCCGCTGAAGCAGTTGTGGAGGAGAACGACAATGCGGGAACCTCTGACTTTACCTTCGGCGATGATGATACTTATCCGGATGAGGCCATTATTGAGGCCACCAAGGGAGTGGAGGATAACACGCTGGTGGACGAGGTGGTTCAGGTAAATGATTCCTTCTATGTGCTTTACGTGGACGATGCCTTCGATGAGGAGGCCACGCAGCAGAAAAAAGAGGACATTGTGAATGAAAGAAAGAATGAGGCCATCAATGACCTTTACGATGAGTGGACGGATGAGGTGGAATTTACCATCAACGAGGATGTGTACGGCCAGATGGTGTTTGATCTGTCCCTGACTGTGGAGACTGAGGCGGCGACCGAGGCTGTAACGGAGGCAGAGAGCCAGAGCGAGGGTACCACGGAGAGTGGAACCGAGGTGACAACGGAAGCGGAAACAGAGGCGGAAACAGAAGCCGGTACGGAAGCTGAGACGGAGGGAGACACTGAGGCAGCGTCTGAGGCAGAAACAGAAGCTGAGACGGAGGAAGCTGCCGAGGCAGTCACCGGGGCTGAGACAGAGACCGAGACGGAAGCGTGAACCCATGGGATGCCGCAATCGTGAAGATTTTGCGGCATCCCTTAATTGTTATAAAATAAAAGATGCCGGACGACATCATCAAAGTGCTGAGGAGGTAATGAAGATGACAGCGGAAACAAAGAACTACGTGGTGGAAAAGACAAAGGAGCTGATGCAGGCTCATTCCTGCAGCAAGGAAGCGAAAGCGGCCGCTCAGGCCTGGCTGGACGCAGTTGGAACGGAGCGCGAGCAGGAGGAGACAAAAAAATATGTGGCTGAGCTGGAGGCGGACATCATGCCTCTGGATAACCTGATTGCCTTTGCCAGATCAGAGGCCGGAGCCGGAGTGTTTGGCGGCGCCCAGGCCGCGGAGGGTGTGGCAAAGCATGGAGAAGAGCTGAAAGCAGCCGGGAAAAAGTACTGTGACTGCCCGGCCTGCGCTGCCTGTGAGGCAATTTTGGAGAAGAAAGAAGAATTGCTGGGCTGATACCGGGCGAAATTGAGACAGGCAGGTTTGACAGAAAATGATAGCTGCCGCAGGAAGTACCCGAAAGTCGGGGAATCCCTGCGGCAGCTGTTTGATTCCTGCGGGCCAAACAAGCGATACGTCCCATGGATATTAATTTTTCCATAGGAGAACGCTGACCGAATCTGCGGTTTCTCAAAAAGATCTGGTACTCATCCCAATTGCCTCGGCCAGAAGCGCAATGCCTGTGATGATCAGATAAGCTGCCAGAATATAGTTCAGCGCCAGCGCAGTGACAAAGGGCAGAAACAGGAAGATCACTGCCAGAATGATGCACAGCACCCCGCTGAAGATCAAAGTCCCGGTGTGGGGCAGCTGGTAGTAGCGGAGACGCAGGGCGAAAGAAATTTTCTCCGCGCCGGTGAAAATGAGCAGAAAGGCAAGCAGAAACGTGATAACCTGAACCGTCAGCTCTACCGGCATAACAAACAGCAGAATGCCCATCAGCACGTTCAGAATACCGGAAATCAGCAGCATGGGATCCCGGAAGTAATAGGTCATGGACGAGTAGGAGATAAAATGATAGATTCCCACCACAATCATGGCGATGGCAGCCATGTACTGAATGACGGCGAAAATTCCC
>ERZ809224.2878-NODE-2878-length-10009-cov-5.198614_pt1 | contig 10009 bp, 4 predicted proteins | sample MGYA00520513_ERZ809224 | MGnify/ENA primary metagenome ERZ809224 (study PRJEB31576, sample SAMEA3212658) | Homo sapiens | biome: human-gut; feature: human gut; material: fecal | place: Sweden | collected 2012 ...
AATTTCATTTCTTTTCGTTGTGTCATCAATGATCTTATCATATGACAAAATTTCAATGTATGCATTTATAACATTGTTATAATAATACATCCCTAATTTATCCGGTGTTTCACAAAAATTATATTTTCTTGCTATCCTTATTAAAGTATTTGTTATGTCACATACAGCATATAAATATAATTGTGTATTATCACTTGTTTTTATTGTCCTTCCATATTTGTCTTTAACAGTATTTTCTTTAAGTTTTTCTGCATAATCCATCATCTGATCAATAGGATTATCACTTGATGTATAATCATCTCGCATCGGTCGCTTTAATTCAAATATTATGATGGTTCCATATTCTCTTCCAGTATTTTCTTCGTCTGATACTGCAACTGGACTATCTAGAAGTAGTACATCTGGTCTCCCCTCCTTTGAATCATTATTAAATGGAACGTCTGAAGATATATAATCACAATATGCTAATTTTTCATCAATTAACCACAAATTATGAGCCTGATATTCAATTTCTTCAGAAGTTCTCCGCATTGGATAAATAAGATTATGAATAAATGCTTCTTTGCTATATTTTCCAAAATCATTGGACCGAATTCCTTTTTTTAACAATTCCAAAACAACTTTTCTGTGTGCTACATATTCAGCTAAAGATGATTTGTTTGCTTCACTGATCTTAGCAAATTGATTGGCAAATTTTTCTTGATATGAATCCAAATTAACAGCACCGACTTCTAATGTTTTTAATATTTTTTCATTTTCTTCTTTTAATTGTTTTTCAAATTTTCGTTTAATCTTATGTAGTTCATCATCTAATTTTATCTCAGAAAGAGACGGTTTTATAGATTCAATATCTTCTTCCATGTAATTTAATAAATGTCTATACTGAGGAGCTGTTGTTTTTATATACTTAGCAATTCTTTCTTTTTTCTTTTTCTTTACTTCTTTCAAATATTCTGATAAATATACTTTGATTTCTTCGGATGTTTTTAAGATAATATCATTCATCCCTATTTCCAAATCATTTTCTGCTATATTAGGAATCATGAAAGAAGTTCGGTTTGTTCCAACGTTTTTATCTAAAAACTCTCCTGACAAAACCCCAGCATAATAATACCCATTCTCAAGAAAAAGGTTTTTATCAAGATCAACAATATATTTTTCTATATTTATTTCCTGGACCATCCGATCATTCGCATAAAGGTATAATTTACTTGCATCAAATGATGAATCCATAATTTTTGCATGTCGTAAGAAAAATTTTTCATTTTTAATTTCAAATTCTATTAGGTTTGATTCTTCTTGTATAGAATTTCTAAACATTTGATTTATATTATAAGTCTGCTGGTTGATATCATCTACTACTATAATTTCTGGACATGTTGGTGACATTAAATAGATAAAACAATGCTGCATGATTTTCGTGGCAACATTATCGCCTCCTTTTGGAAGTTTATCTTTATATGGTGATAAACAGTCTTCTAATATTACAACTGTTTTATTATCTTTTAATTCATCAATTTTTATTAATGAATCATTAATTTCATCTTGACCCAACATAAAATCAAAACTTCTTTTTACCCATTGATTACCATTTTCAAAGCAGCTTTCAATTTTAGCTTTTCGGAAAGCCTTTAGCCATGTAAACCTACCAACGCCCTTTCCACCTTTTTCAATTCTATATGTAGAATCTAATTGTAAAAAAGATTTCATATTAGCATCATTAAAACCGATTCCATTATCAATTATAATAAACCCCGTAATATCATTAATGCTGCCATCAATCCCATCTGTCTGAATGTACTGTTGTGGTTCACGTACAATATGAACCATAATACGACCATTTAGAGTATTTTCTTTTTGTTGTCGTTCATCAATGGCATAGATAGAATTAACAATTGATTCGTATAGAGGCATCAACGCTTTTGTTGCCGGTAATTCAAAATTTCTAACTCGACCTGATAAATTACTTGTAAAAAATGACATTAATTTAGTCCTTTCTTCTTTTTTCATATCAATTTTGATCTTCTTGTTATGACTCATTTTATCAATTTTTTTAATTTCCTTCAACATCTCCACCTCACAATCTATTACAAATATGAGTTTTTTCACAAAAAATATTTTTCACATATAAAAAAAAGAAGCAGCCTTTCAAAGAAAGCCACTCCTTTCGTTTCGTTATTTAATTTTTACTTTCTTCACACTACTCCACTTACCATAAGCCTTTGTTTTTCCAACCTGTTTGTAAGCTCTGACTCTGACATAAACTGTTTTCTTTTTCTTGAGTCCTTTTACTTTGTAAGAAGTGATCGTGTATTTTTTGCGTTTTACTTTGATCTTTTTGTATTTGAACTTTTTCAGATCTTTTACTTTCTGCCCTTTAAAGTTTTTCTTGTAAGAATAGCTGATCTGGTATCCTGTGACCTGATCCTTATTCTTTAAGATATTGATCGTAAACGCTTTCTTTAATACTTTGATCTTCTGGATCGCAGCTTTCTTTACAGAGATCCTGATCACAGGAGCTGCAGTTGTTGCAGTTTCTTTTTTTGCTGCAGTCGTTCCTGCTGTAGAAGAATCTTCTGTGCTTGGTCTTGTTTCTGTCGTAGCAGGTTTTGTTTCTGTTGTTGTGGAAGATGTGGTTGGTTTTGTCTCCGTAGTCGTTGTTGTAGGTTTCTGATCTTCGGTTGTCGTAGGAGCTTTCTTTTCGATCACAAACGTAAAGTTTAATTCATACCCTTTGTAATCTCCCATACCGATGATCTTCATACTTGCAACACCCGGATCGATGTTATTGCTGTATTCTACCTTGTAATCTACATTTTCCTGTAATTCTTTGTCACAGTGGCTGCATCTCATATCAGGATCGATCAGGACCGTATTTCCAGTCCATTTAAATGTTCCAAGACTTTCTCCATCCTTGTGTCCTTTAGAGTAAAATCTATTCCAACCATGCTGTTTTTCAATGTGGTATGTATAAGTTAAAACAGTTCCTTTTGCATCTCCGATTCCAACAACCTTGACCGTTGCAGTACCCTCTTCAATGTTATTGGAATATTCTAACTGATAATCTTTTCCTTCGACAGCTTCTGTATCAACTACAGATCCATAAATATCCTGAACATAGATCTTTCCAATATCTGGTTTTACTTCTTTTCCTGTCCATTTGTAAGTTCCAAGATCATCTCCATTATAATAAGATTCTGCCGTTAGATCTTTTGGTTTTAATGTATAGGTAAAACTAAGCTCATGTCCTGCATATTCATTTAATCCCACAACTTTTGCTGTACCTTCTCCTGGATGATCTGTATTAGAGAATGTGATCGTATAATCTTTTCCATTTTCCAATTCTTTTCCGCAATGATTACATGCAATAAAGATATATGGAGTTTTTTTATTATATCTCCATTCACTCCATTCAAGACTTCCGATATGATCACCATTCTGATACGTGTCATTATAATACTCGATACCATTCCATCCACAATCTTCTTCGATCTCAAAATTAGCGGTCTGGTCAACACCTTTATAAGCACCCATACCAACAACTTTGACTGTTGCAGTACCGACATTTACATTGTTTTTATATTCCAGTTTATAATCTGTTCCTTCTTTTAATTCCTTGTTGCAATCAGCACAACGGATCAGAACATCCGGTTTTACTTCTTTTCCAGTCCAGTTATAACCAGAATATAAATTATGGATATCGTATCCCTCTTCTCCATGCTTATGATATTCCACATTTACAGAAGTCTTAGCTGTCATTCCCTCAAAAGCATCAATCCCCTTAATTGTCACATCTACTTTTCCAGTTTTTTTGTAATCAGAAACAATGACTTCATAATCTTTATCTCTCCCTAAATTGTTATGACAATCTGCACAGGTTACATTAATGCTTTTTTTAATGTTGTCTAAAAGATTCTCTGTTTCCCACCATTCTTTATAAACGATTGTTTTCTGATCTGCTGTTACATTGATTCCTGATCCTGCCTGTGTTAATTTATAAGTTGCTGTATGATCTCCTGCGGTTGCAGTAATAGTTGCAGATCCATGTGCATTTGCTTTTGTAGTGACCACACCATTGCCATCCACAGTTGCAAGATCTTCATTTGAACTCTTAAAAGTTACCACATTGGTACAATCATCTTCGGATAATTTTGCGATCAGATGAATTTCATGAGAAGCTCCATCACATAAGATCTTATCGGATGTTTTATTGAGAGTAAGGGATGTTGTTTTCTTTTCTGGGAGAACAGTATAAACCTGTTTTTCTCCTTTATAAATATACATCACGTACTCTTTCCAATACTGCTCAAACTCATCCTTTAAGGCAGCAGTCTTGAATTTAATTGTTTTGGTTCCTAATACTGCATCTTCCTTTCCCGCATCACTATCACCAACTGAATAAAAGCACCGATATAAAAATGCAGGAAGTTTGTTTCCATAAATATCAACTTCAAAATCTTGTTTTGGCATTGAATATACAAGATTAAAGGATTCAATACTAGCTGGTAAAATAAGTTTATGATATAATTCTTCAATTGCTGTGGAATGTCCTTCTGAATCAATGTATTGTGCATAAGCTGTTAATCCAGCATATCCAATAGCCGTTACATCATTAGAAATTTTCAGAACTCCATTATTTTTTTGTGCATCGACTTTCTGCATTTGTACTGGATATCCCAATAAAATTTTGCCTGTCAATGTTTTTTCTTCTCTTTCTCCATTTTGAGCCCCAACATATCCTTTAATCTTAGAAGAATATAATTTACCATCTTCGACATATAAATTATGGATATTGTTTTCTCTTTGAACATATTTTTCTAATCTTTCACACCCTGCAAAATTATTAGATCCAATACTAACTTTACCTGAAAAATCTGTGTTTTTTCCAATATAGACTGTCTTTAGGTTATGACATGATCCAAACACCTGAATACCGCTCATATTACTAACATTACTTAAATCCACATCCTCTAATCCAGACTGCTGAAACGTGTACCATCCAGTTAATTCCGTTACATTCTTCAGATCGATATGTTTTAAAGCATCTGTGTACTTAAATGTCTCATATCCATCAATCTTTGTCAGACTCTTGGATAAGTCTACATTTGCTAATTTTGTACAGTAATAAAACGCATATTCATCTAAAACAGTCACGTTATCATTCATCTGTACGTTTTCAATGTTGGAATAAGCAAAAGCTCCGTTTCCAATGGATGTGATATTTTTACCGAAGACTACCTTTTTAACCGTTTTGTTGCTCATAAAAGCACCTTTTGGGATTTCTTTGATCGTATCTGGAAGGACTAAAGTATCTTTCTCTAAAGCGCATGGTACTTTTGTCAGCATTTCTGTTTCTTCTTTATTGTAAACAATACCATCTTTGACCGTCAGATATTTTGCTTTTTCAGGATTTGACATCTCATATCCTTGAAATGTGGCGTTATCTCTTGTATCTAGAAAACCACTGTCATAATAGTTGTGAGAAGATGGGCAAGCTCTGAATCCTGAGCCGATCTCTTTTAAAGTGGATGGGATCGTTAATTTGACCATATCCGTGGAAGATGAAGCTCCCATACAGCTTTCTACGCCCTCTGGAACAATGACATGTTTTGCTGTTGTATTATGAAATAACGCTGATTTTACCTGATAGGTTGTTCCGTTTAATGTGACCTCAGATGGATATGTCAGTTCATCATTGATCTCATAAGTCTGTACTTCATCCAGATAATTGACTTTCGGACTTCCATTTTCATAAATAACCCCATTCACATAATCTGCGGATACTTCTCCTTCAGCCGTGATAATGTATTCATATCGGATACGATGTGTTTCATCCACATACTGATCCTGAGTAAACTGATATCCAACTTCTCCCTCTTTGGCGTCTTTATTGACCGTTGCTTTTTTCAGATTACTTTCTTTTGTATTCGTATCCTCTTTGATGATCCCTTTTTTCTTTGCAAGCTTTAATCCTTCTTCCGGACTCATCGCATTGATCTGCTGCATGATCTTTGCACGTTCTTTCTTATTTAATACAGTAGCTGATGATGTAGTTTTCTTTGCAGTTGCTACTTTTACGGTATCTGCCATCACTGGAACTGCAGGATAGATCCCCTGTAATGACATCATAACTGCCAGTCCAAATGGTACAACTTTTCTTAATTTACGCATACTCTTTCTCCCTCCGTATATAAAACCTGTTTTTTGCATCAGGTTATTGAGTCTTTTTTTTAATCTTTACATAATAAATATGAGAGATTTTTATTTTTTTATTTTTCACATATAAAAAAATGGACTTCCAAAAAAAGGAAGCCCGTGATTGTTATTATATGAGATTAATTTTACTCCCTTATGGAGTATTTTAACAGATTTTAGATGAAAAGTAAATTATTTAATAAATAAAACTTTGGAACAATTGAATAGCATATGGAATATTGAAAATCCAACAAAAAATTATCACTAAAACAAAAATTCCATAAATAATATTAAGTACAATCATGTATTTAGGATATAAAATCCGTTCATCTTGCTTTTTTGTTATCTCCATGATAAAACGCGTTAATATATAAATAAGATTTGTTAATGCAAAAGCAAGTATAATGGAAATTAAACTGATTCTATATATGCTTGCTTTTGCGATATTCTGCAACACCGATGTAGAAAAGGCAATTCCACCAGTAAAAGCCAACACGATTGATGCAAAAATACCAAGAATGGTAATATATTGCTTTTGTATATCATCCGCTTTTTCTACTGCGTCTTCCATGTGTTCTACATTTCGTTCAATTTCTGCCAATGCATCTGAAACATTATCTAATTGCATTTGTGTTCCCACTTCTATTTGTTTTGAATAATTTAATCGCGAAATCTCCAAATTAATATGATCATACAACTTATTAATTTGTTTTTCAATATTAATTGTTTTACCAGTATTGTCTTTATTCATAGGATGATACCCCTTGCGGATAATATCCATATTTTGAGACAAAACTTCTACATTACCAAACGTTACTTGTCTATCAATAGCTGATATTACTGAAAATATGTCCGAATAAAAATGTCTAAAACTTTCGTTATTTCCAATATAAATATCTTCTAATTCTAAATATATTTTTTTCTTTTCTTTTATTGAATGCAACTCAGTTTGAGATGACGCCAGTTTTAATAATAAAGTTCTAAAATTTTCACGTTTCTCATCATATTTTTCTATATTCACTTTTTTATCCTTTTTCTTTGATCAATTCTTTAGGAATAATCCTTTTATCGCCTAACCCGTTCCTATATGTGATATACCAAGGTTTTCCTTTTGCATGTGTTTCATAAACTAAATCCCATGGATATTTTTCACGTTTATCTTCTATAATTGGATCCATTTTTTTAGTGTCATCTACATCTATAACAATATCATATTTTAAAGTGATTGTAGTAGATCCAAAGCCACAAAATAAAAAATAAATATCTGGAACTACTGGACCGAACTGCCATGCATACATATCCTCTGAAAAAAGTGGGCATCCATATTTTACAAGATACTCTTTTTGTAAATAGTACAATATCTTTTGTAATTGCAGATTACTAATTGCTTTTTTTTCACAGGTACATTTATTGATAATATATTTTGCGATATCTAATGCTTTATATACTTTACTATTCATAATATAAACTCCTTTCTCTATATAATTTGAGAAGGCAAGCCTCTTTTATTTTATTATATTCTACTTCTTAAAATAACACAATATTTTCTTCATTATAAATATGAGATTTTAAGCCAATTATTTTTTCCATATATAAGATCTTTTACAAAAAAAAGAACAGACTCAATTAAGAATCTGCCCTTTTCGTTTTTTTAGGTCTATTGACGTGCTATGCCTCCAGTATAATCATACAATTCATTTTGCATTGTACTATGATTCGTTTTGAATCCTTCTGGATGAATGTATTTTGTGAACTACTCGGTCATTGAATGGCCGAGCATCCGGAGATACTCTTTACAAACAATTTCCGAACTTAGAGAAATGAGACCAGACTGCATGTATCGTACCATCTAGAAACATCTCTTTTCAGACAGTCCGGATACGGTCATGCCGTACCAAGACAGTGGTAGTTCCTATGTTCCATATGACTGGGCAGGCTCATGTTTCAGGTTACACACCTGATCTTGGGACCGCTTTTTATATGGATGCTGCTTTTTTATAAGCACTGCATCTGTCCGCGTAGATCTGACGCAATGCTTCCTGTAGTTTTTTATGCTGATACTCATATTTTTTACTGACCGCAAGGATCTCTTTATCATTCGCACGTTCCTTGATATTTACGGAAGCATTATGATCTGCATCATCCTCATGTCCACAGCAGGTACATTTGAACGCCTTATCTTTACGATTATCTGCATCCAGATTTCCACATACCGGACATACCTGACTGGTGAAGTCCGGAACAACTTCCATAAAGTCATAGCCTTTCCAGTTTAATGTGATCATCAGCTTCTGTTGAAGTTTTCCTCTCGCAAACATGGAAAGCTTTCCATTGGCTTTCTTACTTTTGTTGAATTCACGGATATCCAGTTTTTCCAGAACCGTCATCGTATTCTTTGCCAGATCGTTAAGATAAGAACTGACAGCTTTTTTGATCTCCTGATCGAGCATCTGATAATAATGCCGTTTCTTTCGATATGGGACTTCCATAGTCTGCATCATATGTTCCAGCTGATCCACCTTCTGGATGAGAGAACGTCTCACATCCTCGGAAAGATCATGACTGTGCAGGTAATGGCAGATCTTACGCTTTTTATTTCTCAGATCAGATAGTTCTGCAAAGGCAGTCTCCACTTCCTCATGATAGAAATCGATCACCCGCTTCATAGATCCAACATGTCGTCCGTCAGAAGCATAGAGAGCATCCGTGATCCCGGTATCAACACCGATATAAGTATCTACGGCAGGCTTTTCACGTTTTACGGTATAAGACCATCCGATCCGGAGAACAGGACCACGCATCTGTAACATGACAGTCCCGCCCAGTCGATTCGCTTCGATCTTATGCAGAGAATGTCTGCTCGTATCGATCGGGACTGCGATCCTCTTTCCGCCAGTAGGATCAGAGATCGTGATCACATAGGGCATGACGGTATCTGTTGACTTTTCCAGTCTCATGAGTCTGGAATCCAGAGGGATTGATACATTACGTAGTTCCGGAACTTTATACTCGATAGATCTGGCAGCATAAGCATCCAGAAATCGCACACGGATGTCATAAAACTCTGCATCTGTCATCGCAGATAATTTCTTCGCACATTCCTTATGGAATTTTTGTCCGATCTTGTTCATCGTCTGGATCATATCAGTGCGGGATCTGCCCATGATATACATAGCGAACAATACCTTTGACTTTGCAAAGATCCCGAATCCGTCAGCGATCATATCCAGACGGATGTTATCTAACCGGTTGGATAAGTGAGTAACTGCAACATCGAACGCATTCTGACAAAAAGCAGAGTTGATCCCTTTCGGACGGTTCGTCTTTTCCAGTCTTCGTATCTGCGAATCTTTCTTGTCATTCTTTACGATCTGAAAGAATATAGAAGTTTCCTGATCCAGAAGCCGTATGTTATGATTCACGAGCTTGATGAACAGTCTCTGCATTTCTTTTAGAGCAGAGCGTTTCTGTACATTCGGTGTTCCATACAAGAAAACACTTTTGGTAACGGATGTCTGAAATTCACTGTCTTTTCTGCGTCTTGCCTTTGGCATATAGAACTTTCTCCTTTCTGTAGGTTTTCTTTCACTATAAATATGAGATATTTTAGAAAAAATAAAAATCATATATAAGAAAATGATTCTAGATAATTAGGACTCTAGCCTCTCGGTTATCCATATGAGAATTGTTCGTAAAAACAGAGAAAAAGCAATGTTTATGCAGTTTATATCATATACACACAGTCATGCTTTTTATCGGTCGCTTTCATCTCGGTCATTGAATTTCAGACATCCGTTACCAAAAGTGTTTTCTT
>ERZ809224.2882-NODE-2882-length-10000-cov-3.867773_pt1 | contig 10000 bp, 6 predicted proteins | sample MGYA00520513_ERZ809224 | MGnify/ENA primary metagenome ERZ809224 (study PRJEB31576, sample SAMEA3212658) | Homo sapiens | biome: human-gut; feature: human gut; material: fecal | place: Sweden | collected 2012 ...
ATTCTGCATTTCTACCTGCGGAGGTGTTTTACTTGGAGACCTTATGTATTTCCTTACAAAGGGCAAGGTCAATCCGCTTATCGGTTCAGCAGGTGTAAGTGCGGTTCCAATGGCAGCTCGTGTATCACAGATTGTAGGACAGAAGGAAAATCCGTCTAACTTCCTTTTGATGCACGCTATGGGTCCGAACGTTGCGGGAGTTATCGGTTCGGCAGTTGCTGCCGGAGTATTCCTTTCAATGTTTACCGGAGTTTAATTTGAATTTAATAAGGAGTGAATATAATGGCAAATATAAAGGCTAAGCCTGTTGAGATCACAGAAACAGTCCTTCGTGACGCTCATCAGTCCCTTATCGCTACAAGAATGACCACAGAGGAAATACTTCCTATTGTTGAAAAGCTTGATAATATCGGGTATCATTCTCTTGAGGCCTGGGGCGGAGCTACATTTGACGCCTGCCTGAGATTTTTGAATGAAGATCCTTGGGAAAGACTCAGAAAGATCAAGGACAAAGCAAAAAAGACGCCTATACAGATGCTTTTCAGAGGTCAGAATATTCTTGGATACAGACACTATGCTGATGACATAGTTGAATATTTTGTTCAAAAATCAATAGCAAACGGCGTTGATATTTTAAGAATTTTTGATGCGCTTAATGATGTAAGAAATCTTGAATGCGCTATAAATGCCTGCAAGAAGGAAAAAGGTCATGTACAGGCAACAGTCTGCTATACGACATCTGAATTCCATACAAACGAAAAGTTTGTAGAAATGGCAAAGCAGCTTGAAAATATGGGCGCTGATTCGATTTGTATCAAGGATATGGCAGGACTTTTAAGACCGTATGTCACATATGATTTGGTATCAAAGATGAAGAAAGCGGTTAAAATTCCTATTCAGCTGCATACTCATTATACAAGCGGAGAAGCTTCTATGGTATACCTCAAGGCTATCGAGGCCGGAGTTGACGTAATTGACTGTGCAATGTCGCCTCTTGCTATGGGAACATCACAGCCTGCTACAGAGCCGATGGTTGCGGCTTTGCAGGGAACTCCGTATGATACCGGATATGATTTGGACAAGCTTATTGAAATAAGAGATTATTTCCAGCCGTTAAGAGAAAAATATATATCAAGCGGTCTTATGAGCACAAAGGTAATGGGTGTAGATGTAAATACACTGAAGTATCAGGTTCCCGGCGGTATGCTTTCAAATCTTGTGTCACAGCTTAAGCAGATGCAGAGAGAAGACGCATATGAAGAGGTTTTGGCTGAGGTACCGAGAGTAAGAGCAGATATGGGTTATCCTCCGTTGGTAACTCCGTCATCGCAGATCGTAGGTACTCAGGCAGTTCTTAACGTAATAGGCGGCGAACGTTACAAGATGGTTTCAAAAGAAACAAAGGGTCTTGTAAAGGGTGAATACGGTAAGTGTCCGGCAGAAATCCCGGCAGAAATAGTAAAGAAAACTATCGGAGACGAGGAAAGAATTACTTGCCGTCCGGCAGATCTTATTGAACCGGAGCTTGATAAGCTCAGAAAAGAATGCGCAGAATGGATAGAGCAGGATGAAGATGTTCTCTCATATGCTTTGTTCGGTCAGGTTGCGGTTAAGTTCTTTGAATACAGAAGAGCTCAGAAATATAAAATTGATGCGGATTTAGTTGATATGGAAAATAAGACTTATCCGGTATAATGATTGTGTAAAGGCTGCTTCGGAAATGTTCCGAAGCAGTTTTTATATTTATATATATTCATACTTTACGTAAATTTTACATTTGTTTACTTATATTTAACATAAAATTGAATACAATTTTACATTACAGATGTATAATTTAAGATAAGGGTATAATTTTAAACTTATATAACCCTTTGTAAACAAAAGTTTAAATATATCTATATTTTGTAAAAACAAAAAGGAGAAAATGTATGAATATTTTTAATCTTATCAGTCTCTTCGGCGGTCTCGCCATGTTTCTTTACGGAATGAATGTTATGGGTGACAGCCTTGAAAAGATCGGCGGCGGAAAGTTTGAAAGAATTCTTGAAAAACTGACCTCTAATCCCATAAAGGGAGTCTTGCTCGGAGCAGGTGTTACAGCTATTATCCAATCATCATCAGCTACTACTGTAATGGTTGTGGGCTTTGTTAATTCCGGTATTATGCAGCTGCATCAAGCTGTTGGTATAATTATGGGAGCAAACATCGGAACAACGGCTACAGCATGGATCCTGTCACTTTCCGGAATTCAAGGCGACAGTTTATTGGTGAACTGTTTCAAACCAGAAAACTTTACTCCGGTCCTTGCATTAATTGGTATCATTCTTATAATGTTCAGCAAAAAAGATAAGAAAAAAACTATCGGTACTATTTTAATAGGCTTTGCTGTTCTTATGTTTGGTATGGAACAAATGTCGGGAGCGGTTGAACCGCTTAAGGATGTTCCTGAATTTACAAATATTCTTACAATGTTTAGGAATCCAATTCTCGGCGTACTTGCCGGCACTGTGCTTACTGCTGTTATTCAGTCATCTTCGGCTTCGGTCGGAATTTTACAGGCACTCTCATCTACAGGCGCAATTACGTTTGGAGCGGCTATTCCGATTATTATGGGTCAAAACATCGGTACATGTGCAACAGCTTTAATTTCATGTATAGGAGCAAATAAGAACGCTAAAAGAGCGGCAATTGTTCATTTGTATTTTAATATAATCGGAACGATATTGTTCCTGACGATATTCTATACTGCAAATTCCATCGTTCATTTTGAATTTGTAAATGATACGGTTAACGCTGCTAATATAGCGGTTGTTCATTCGCTGTTCAACATACTTGCAACTGCGGTTTTGCTGCCGTTTAATAAGTTACTCGAAAAAGTCGCGACTCTTACCATACGCGAAGGAGCCTCAAACGACATGTTCTCTACGCTTGATGAAAGATTCCTTAATACACCTTCATTTGCTATTGAGAAATGTATGGCTCTTACTGTTGACATGGGAAAGATCGCCAAAGAAACATACGATTTGGCAGTTGAATGTATGAATGAATATTCTGAGAAATCAGATGAAAAAATTATTGCAAATGAAAATCTTGCCGATGAGTATGAAGATGCTCTGGGAAGCTATTTGGTAAAAATAAGCACCAAAAATCTTAATGATGAGGATTCTGAAAAAGTATCTCTGCTTCTGCATGCGATAGGCGATATAGAACAGATCACGGATTACAGCGCAAATATCTTATTTAATGCCAGATTCAAGAATGATAAAAATTATTCATTCTCTGATAAGGCAAAAACAGAAATAAAAATAATGACAGATGCTGTAGATGAAACACTTGATACTATAATTTCCAGCATAGCAAATAATGATATTAAAAAGGCCGTTATAGTAGAGCCTCTTGAAGAAGTCATAGATACGCTGAAAACCGAGCTTAAAAACAGGCATATAAGAAGAATACAGGAAGGCAAATGTACAGTAGAAATGGGATTTATGTTTACCGATTATATTTCCGCTCTCGAAAAAATATCGGATCATTGTGCTAATATAGCCGGTACAATGATAGAGCTTAATTCCCGTACATATGACGTACACCAATATATGACTGAACTTAAAAACAGTGATAAATATGCAACAAAATATGCACTTCCATATTCTGTTCCGGCATCGCTTAGAAGCTAGTTCGCCTATTTAAACATTAATATATGGATTTATCATCCTCCTTTCCGTGAAAAATACCGATAAATATGGTATTGAAAAATTGGGAAGGAGGATGTATAATATATATGTGGTTTATTGGTAGGCATACGAATTTTTAGCGATAGGAGGAAGTTCCAATGAAAACAATATACTGTGTTGAAGATGATGAAAGTATAAGAGGACTTATTGTATATGCGGTAAAATCAAGCGGCTTTGAGGCAGAGGGCTTTTCAGACGGTGCTGCTTTTGAAAGAGCTGTGTCAGAGAAACTCCCGGATTTAATACTGCTTGATATCATGCTTCCGGATAAGGATGGTATTGAAATACTTACTGAATTGCGGTCAAACAGACTTACAAAACATATACCTGTTATTATGCTTACGGCTAAGGGCGAGGAATGTGATAAGGTCAAAGGATTTGAGGCAGGCGCAGATGATTATGTCACAAAGCCATTCGGCGTCCTTGAGCTTATATCACGTATAAAGGCAGTACTTCGCCGTTCTAATATAATCGATGATGATATTTTAAGCGTTGATGGAATAGAAATAAACCGCAGTAAGAGAACTGTTACTGTCGATGGTCAGCCGGTAAATGTTACATATAAGGAATTTGAGCTTCTTCAATACCTTATGCGTCATAAGGATACTCCGGTTTCGCGAGAAACACTGCTAAATAAAATATGGGGCTATCATTTTGAAGGCGAATCCAGAACGCTTGATGTTCATATAGGAAGTTTGAGGCATAAGCTGGGCGACAAGGGAAGGCTTATAGAAACAATAAGAAATGTTGGCTATAAAATATGAAAAGAAAAATATATACAACTATTTATATTACAGTTATAGCGGCAGTAGCAGCGGCAGCAGCTCTTATTTTTGGGGTTTATGTTTCGCAGTCTGCCGCTGCTACTCAAAATGAATTACGCGATCAAACACAGGTTCTCGCAAGATTACTGGAAAATCTTTCTGATCAAAATAATTATATTAATACCTTGCAAAAAACTTACAGTGCTTCCGATAATACGAGAATAACTATTATTTCAAGCACAGGTGAAGTGATTTTTGATAATAAAAGCAATATTTCTCAAATGGAAAACCATTTTGAACGTCCTGAAATACAAGAAGCCCTTAACGGCGGCATCGGAGAAAGCAACCGCAAATCTTCTACTATGGGCAGAAGAATTTTTTACTGTGCTCTAAAGCTTGATGATGGAAATATTCTAAGGGTTTCTAAAAGCGGAAATGCCGTTTTAATGATGGGAATACATATCATTCCTGAGATTCTTGCTGTTATTGTTCTTATAGGGATCATTTCAATATTTGTGGCAAAAGGACTTACTTTCCGCATAATGAAGCCCATAAATGAAATGGATCTCGATAAAATGGAAAGCGATGATCTCTATGATGAATTTAAGCCTTTTTTTGATAATATAAAGCAGAGGAATGAAGAAAAGGAAAAATCAGAGCAGATAAGACGTGAGTTTTCCGCAAATGTATCCCATGAATTAAGAACGCCGCTTACTACCATTTCCGGCTATGCTCAGATGATAAATAATGGCATGGCAAAGCCGGAAGACATACGAAGCTTCGGTGAAAAGATTGAAAAAGAAGCAGACAGATTAATTCTTCTTATTAACGATATAATTAACCTGTCAAAGCTTGACGAAACAGATTCCATAAAGGATCCGGAAGAAATCGATTTGGCAGAAATGGCAAAAAGTGTGATTTTTAACTTACAGGATCATGCAAAGAAAAAAAATGTACAAATATTTTTAGGCGGTGAATCTGCTTTTGTTACCGGTAACAGAACTCAGGTAAATGAAATGATTTATAATATAATGGATAATGCCATAAAGTATAATAAGCCTAATGGTAAGGTTATTGTTTTTACCGGAACAACGGAGGATGGTTCAGTAATAAATGTAAAAGATACAGGAATCGGTATTCCTGAAGATGAAACTGAACGTATTTTTGAAAGATTCTATCGCGTTGATAAGAGCCATTCAAAGACAGTCGGCGGTACAGGATTGGGATTATCTATTGTAAAACACGCGGCTATAGCACATAATGCTAAAATAACTGTAAATAGTACTCTGGGCAAAGGGACACAGATTTCCTTGCAGTTCCCGCCCGCGCAAAAAGAAAACAATCAATAACATCTCAAAAAATCAGTGTATTGTGCGATAAAAATTTTCTTGACAAATAAGTAAATATGATGTATAATGATATAGCTTGATTACTTTAGTGCTTTATCTTGATAAAGTGCGAATATGAAAGGAAGATTAACATGTCAGACTGGAAGCTTCATACTCCAATAGGTGTGAACGATTTATTGCCGGAAGAATGCGGCATAAAAAAGGATATTGAAAATACAATATGGACGGTCTTCACCTCTGCCGGATATAATGAGGTTGAAACACCGGCATTTGAATATTACGACTGCTATATAGGAGAAGGCGGACAGATTTCCCAGGAAACAATGTACAAATTCTTTGATGAGCAGGGACGCATACTTGCTCTTCGTCCGGACTTCACCACCTCAATCGCACGTATGGCCGCAACAAAAGAATCGGACAAACAGGTACCGCTTCGATATATGTATACCGGCAATGTATACCGCCGCGAACTTACCGAAGGTGCCAGACAGCGTGAGATAACTCAAACGGGCATTGAGCTTATAGGCTCATATTCACCTATGGCAGACGCTGAGGTCATCGCATGCGCTATAGAAGCAATTATGGCTGTAGGAATTGAGGAGTTCTCTATGGAGATAGGTCAAGTTGCATTCTTTAACGGTCTTGTTGACCAAGCGGGTCTTGATGCAAAAACAACCGAAAGACTGCGCGAAAGAATAGATTCAAAGGACAGTGTCGGAATAAAGAATATAGTGAGAAACTTAAATATAAGCAATGACGTAAAACAACTTATGATCGATTTGCCATATATGTTCGGAGATAAGAGTGTTCTTGAAAAGGCCGACATAGCCGGACTTAACTATACATCAAAAATCGCTTTAGATAACCTCAAAAGAATTTACGATTTGCTTTGTCTTTACGGCTTTGAAAAATATATCTCCATTGACCTTGGCATGCTTCAAAGCATAGATTACTACACCGGCTCAATATTCAAATGCTATACGCAGGGCGTCGGTTTTCCGATATGCGCCGGCGGCAGATATGATAACCTTATGGCAAAATTCGGCGCTCCAAAGGGCGCTGTAGGCGTTGCTATAGGAATAGGCAGAATAATGCAGGCAGTTAAAGGCAAGGGTCTCGGCAGCCGTCCCGGCTCAACATTGGTTTTTGCAGAGCCGAATGCTGACGGCATCGCATATGAAGTTGCATACGGTCTTCGTGTAAACGGCTGTCTGGTGGAGATGTATATCGGAGACGGTGATTTCAAGGATGCAAAAAAATACGCTAAGCTTACAAAGCAGGAATGTATTTTAAGAACCTATTCTGACGGCAGATTAAAAATCGTCGACTTAATGCAAAATACAGAAATAGATACCACTGTTAATGAATTTCTCGGCTACAGCGAGGATATTCCGGAACCTACACCGCAGGATTTGGGATTCAGAAAGTTTTAAAGGAGTATACATCATATGAGATATTTAACGGTTGCATTGGCAAAGGGCAGACTTGCAGAGCTTGCGATGGATATTTTCTCGCAGATAGGCATGGATTGCTCTGAGATGAAGGATAAAAAAACAAGAAAGCTTATTTTCACAAACGAGGAAAAGAAGATGAAATTCATCCTTGTTAAAGCTTCGGACGTTCCTACATATGTTGAATACGGCGCTGCCGACATCGGAATCGTCGGCAAAGACACGCTTTTGGAAGAAAGCAGAAATCTTTATGAAATGGTCGATTTGGGATTCGGCAAATGCCGTATGTGCGTATGCGGTCCAAAAGAACTTAAAGGAAAGCTTGATTCCATGACTAATCTTACTGTAGCATCTAAATATCCGCATATTGCAAGCAAATATTTTCAGGAAGATAAAGGATTGACAATAGAGCTTATAAAGCTTAACGGCTCCGTAGAGCTTGCTCCGCTTGTTGGATTATCAGACGTTATTGTGGATATTGTGGAAACAGGCGCAACATTAAAAGAAAACGGACTTGACGTACTTGAAGAAATAGTTGAATTAAGCGCACGTTTTGTTGTAAATAAGGTAAGCATGAAAATGGAAAAAGACCGTATCATGGACATTGTCGAACAATTTAATGATCTCACACAAAAATAACTTATATAAAAAGATGGCTGCCGCGTTCAGAAAAGCGGCAGCCACTATTTCAATATCAGCCTACTACCTTGTAGCCTTTTGCCTCGATAGCATTTTTAAGTGTTTCATCTGAAACATCCGCACTCAGCGTTACAACTGCTTCCCCTGCCTCATGGCTTGCCGAAGCCTGCTCCACGCCCGGAATTTCCTCAAGCGCGCTCTTTACGCTCGCCTCACAATGCGGACACATCATGCCCTCAACCTTTATTGTCTTTTCCATCATCTCACCTCCCTTTACCGTATTCTGCTTTATTTTTTTATCTCTTCTCGAATCCCTTATATTAAAAAGATTCAAACGAAGCGCATTTGTCACTACGCAAAAGCTCGAAAGACTCATAGCCGCCGCTCCGAACATCGGATTCAGCTTCCAGCCGAAAAGTCCTATCCATACTCCGGCTGCCAATGGTATTCCTATAACATTATATATAAATGCCCAGAACAAATTTTCATGTATATTCCTAAGCGCTGCACGGCTTAATCTTATAGCCGCCGGAACATCACTCAATCGGCTCTTCATTAATACTACATCCGCTGCATCTATAGCAACATCCGTTCCTGCGCCTATCGCGATTCCTATATCCGCCCTTGTAAGCGCCGGAGCATCATTTATTCCATCACCGACCATCGCTGTTTTACCCTGAGAGCGAAGCCTGCGTATTACGTTTTCTTTCCCGTCAGGCAGTACTCCGGCTATGACCTCGTCAACTCCTGCCTGCTTTCCTATTGCGGCTGCTGTTTTTTCATTATCTCCTGTGAGCATTACCACACGTATTCCCATATTCTGAAGCTCACGCACCGCCTGCGGACTGTCCTCCTTAATAACATCCGCCACCGCTATTACTCCTCTGAGCATATTGTCACTGATGAAAAACAGCGGAGTCTTACCCTCTTCAGCAAGCTTCTGTGCCTCTGTTTTTATTTTATCCGGTATACTTACCTTAGAGGATATAAATTTCATATTTCCTCCGAATATTTTTCTTCCGTTTAAGTCCGCACTCAAGCCGTTTCCCGGCAATGCTGCGAAATTCTCTACCTCATGTGCTTTTATTCCTCTCTTGTCGGCTTCCGCAAGAACTGCCTTTGCAAGCGGGTGCTCACTTTTTCTCTCAAGAGAATAGGCTTCCTCTAAAAGCTCCTCTTCCGAAACACCGTCAGCCGGTATGATATTCGTAACCTTAGGCTCTCCGACTGTTATCGTTCCTGTTTTATCCAATGCTACGATCTGCGTTTTTCCGGCCTCTTCAAGAGATACCGCAGTTTTAAACAATATGCCGTTCTTTGCACCAACGCCGTTTCCTACCATTATAGCAACCGGGGTCGCAAGTCCAAGCGCACACGGGCAGCTTATTACCAATACCGATATTCCCCTTGCAAGTGCAAAGCCTATCCCCTCGCCCAAAAGCAGCCAGACTATTATCGTTACAGCCGCTATCAATATCACCGCCGGAACAAATATGCCTGATACCTTATCCGCAACCTTTGCTATCGGAGCTTTCGTTGCAGCGGCATCACTTACCATTTTTATGATCTGAGAAAGCGTAGTATCCTCGCCTACTCTTGTAGCCTCGCATTTGATAAATCCCGATTGATTTACCGTAGCCGCCGACACGGTATAGCCCTTTTCCTTGTCTACAGGTATGCTTTCTCCTGTAAGCGCCGATTCATTTACCGCACTGCTGCCTTCTATAACCACTCCGTCAACCGGAATATTTTCACCCGGTCTTACCGCAAATATATCTCCTTTTCTAACCTGCTCGATCGGAACTGTTTCTTCAATCCCATTTCTTATTACATTGGCTGTCTTAGGCGCAAGCTTCATAAGCCCCTTGAGAGCATCGGTAGTTTTTCCCTTTGAGCGTGCCTCAAGCATTTTTCCTACTGTTATAAGCGTCAGTATCATAGCTGCTGATTCAAAATAAAATTCGTGCATATATGACATCACTCCGGCGCTGTCACCGTTCATTTGCGCATTGGTCATCGCAAACAATGCGTATGTGCTGTATACAAAAGACGCTCCCGAACCC
>ERZ809224.2883-NODE-2883-length-9995-cov-6.008652_pt1 | contig 9995 bp, 7 predicted proteins | sample MGYA00520513_ERZ809224 | MGnify/ENA primary metagenome ERZ809224 (study PRJEB31576, sample SAMEA3212658) | Homo sapiens | biome: human-gut; feature: human gut; material: fecal | place: Sweden | collected 2012 ...
TCTTGTCCGATATTTCTTGCTTTCTTCCTGTACTCTCTCATTTCCTGAACCTGTCCCCAAAGTTCCGGCGAAACAATCGGCTCATGATTTTCAGAAATGTAATAGCTCTGCACTTCGCCCCGGTTTCTCCGTGTCGCATTTCGCTGCGTAGGAGGCGTGTAATATTTCTGCAAGTGAAAATCTCCCTTGTATTTTTCATTGGAAAGCATTCCGCCGATTGTTCCGCTTTCCCATTGGCCTCCTGTCACAGTCTTAACACCGAGATAATTCAGCAGGTCGGAGAGTCTGCTGCACCCTACATTCATCAGATAAAGATCGAACAACAGCCTGACAATTTCCGCTTCTTTCTGGTTCACTACCAAATCCCCGTATTCGTTTTTGTCATATCTGCAAAAGCGTGTGGTGTTGATCATCCCTTCGCCGCGTTCAAATTTCTTCTTAATGGACCATTTATTATTCTCACTCATGCTTCTGCTTTCTTCCTGCGCAAAAGAAGCGAGGACGGCAAGCATCATCTCGCCGTCCCCCGAAAGAGTGTTTATATTCTGTTCTTCAAAAAAAATACCGACACCAAGTTCTTTCAGTTCTCTTGCAGACTTCAGAACCGTGACGGTATTTCTTGCAAACCTTGATATGGATTTCGTAATGATAAGATCAAGTTCGCCCGCCCTTGCCCTTTCCAACATTTTCTGGAACTGCGGACGATTTTCACAGTAGCCGGAGATACCCTGATCTGCATATACCCCGGCAAACTCATATTCCGGATTCCCTTTAATCAGTCTTTCATAGGCTGCTGTCTGATTTTCCAGAGAATCTTCCTGTCTCCGGCTGTCTGTGGAGACTCTTGCATAAGCGCATACTCTCTTTTTCCTTACTGCCGATGCCGGAAGTTTATTGATAATCTTTACCTGCATATATGATCACTTCCTCCAAAATACTCTTCCGCAAACTGCTGTATCTTTCCAAAAATAGACTGTGCGTCTTCAATCCTGTCCGTACACACTACTTTTACATTATTCTTACTGCAAACCAGCATGAATTCTATAAACTGTCCCCAGTCACGGGCAATTGTGGCAGCCTTCATAGTAACCACCACATCAATCTTCCTTGCGGCAATCTCCATTTTCAATCGGTTGAATTCTTTTCTGTCCGGATCTGCTCCTGATGCCTCTTCAAAGAATATCTGCAGATTCCATTCCTGCTTTCCATATTCTTCTTCCAGCCTTCTCATCACAGCGTCAAGATACTGTGTATAATCCCTGTCACGATGGTTCACGCGGCAGTAAAAAGCCGCCCGGTTTTTCGTTCCTGCAATCACCATTTTAATTTGTTCCCCCTTTCTTTTTGGTAGTCTATCTATCACTCTGAAGCCCTTAAAAGTCAAGCAATTCCGCTGTTTCCACCGCATCTTTTTCACTCTGTCCAAACTTGTCTGGACGTCAAAAAAAGCCAGACGGGAAAGTTCCCGCCTGACCGATTCTTCAGCACCTCTCTGTATAATCCAACGCAATCCAGCCGATTCCGCTTTTTAATCTGCCCCATCTGGAAGCCCCTTTTCCCTCTGCTTCTTCCACAATAGTATAAACACCGACAGGGATATACTTCACACGGGCATAATCCGTCCCCGGTCCTTTGCGGATGTTGAGGTCAGAAATCTTAACCCTTACCATATAAGGAAATTTCTCAGCCGCCTTTTCCGGGTAAATGGCTGTCCCACTCTCATCAAAAACAAAATATTCTTTGTTGGAATCAGCACACTTCTTTGCATTTTCCAAGCTGTGGAATGCGCCTTTCTGAGAAGATTTGTCAGCCCATGCCTTCCTGACACGGTACCAGACTTCGGTTTCCTCTGCCGTATCATACTGTGTCAGATTCCAGCGTTCAATAATGGAGCAGAGCTTTTCCACATAATCCGGGGAAGTCGCATAGCCGCCATCCTTAATGATCTGCGCCGCTTTCCTGTAATCCGTACAGCCCTTCAGGCCGTCATACCGCAGCCTGCTGCCATTTTTTGCTCCAAGCAGGTATGCGGAATGGTCTGCAATGGACTTTTCTACGGATGGGTATTTACGGAAGTCTGCAGTTACCGTCACATAAGCGCCGTTCTCATACTCCTGCGTTTTCTTTGTATAGATGGAGATGCCGTCCCATGCAGATCCGCCCCATGTGTCGCCGGAGAGGGATTTCTTCATGCCGAACACATTATTGGCATTCTGCGCCAGTTCGCTTTTTCCATAGCCGGATTCCAGAATAAACTGTGCAAAAGAAATGCTGGCAGGGATGCCGCTCTGCTTCATATCTGCAGTAAATAAGGCTCCTGCTTTTGCGATTATTTCCTTTTCGGAAAGCCCCGCAAATACAGAAGCCTGTGTGCCTGTGGGAATGTCCGCACTGCCATCCATTGCGGCTTTTACTGCCTTGCGGAATCCGTCCATTGTATATCCCATCTGAAGCTTTCTCCACAAATGCTCCGGGTCTCCGTGGTTGCTCGCCACTCCCCGGCTGTGTCCCTCCCTGTGGGAAATAATTACCCCATTCGCCAGCGGATTAAGGCCGAACTTTTTACAGAGCATAGCGAACAGCCCCACCGCCGCTTCATAGGTACGTTTTGCCACTGCTTTCGCCGCAGCAGTATCGGAACAGGTAAAGTTTGCACCAGATGTGTACTTAATACACGCAGGTTCGCACATCTCCACCCCGATATGGGTATCATTCGCCGCTCCCCCACAGTGCCATCCACGGTAATCCCACGGAAGCGTCTGGTAAACGGTCCCGTCATTCCCGTCAATGAAGCCATGTACACAGGCGCTTGAAAAATCCGCCCTGTTCCAACTGCTGATAAATGCAGATGCCCGTGGCTGAGGGCATCCCACGGAATGGAGCATCAGCCCCTTTACCGTAATCTTTCTCCCTGCCGTATAGCAGGGATTCCTTGTCAGGATGCTTTCCACCAATTTCATCTTCACTCATCCCCCTTCTCTGCCCTGTCATGAAGCTGCTCCAGCACCGCTTTCATCTGCTCCGGGATGGGAAGCCCCAGATGCGCCGCATTCTCCAGAAGGCTTACACCTTCATTGGAAATGTAGAAAAAGATAACTGCGGTACGCAGCACACTCCCCGTCCCGATGACCTGCACATCAAGGATGTTGGCAATGCCGACAAGCAGAAAGATCAGTACCTTCCTGCAGATCCCCTTAAATCCCACCTCACTGGACAGTTTCTTATCCGCCACCGCGCACATCACGCCCGTGATGTAATCCACAGCCGCAAATACCACAAGGGCAACCAGCAGGCCGTCACAGCCGCCCAAGAAATAGCCGAGCCACCCTCCGATGGCTGCAAAAATGAGTTGGATCGTGTTCCAGAATTCTTTCATAGCGAACCCTCCTTAAAATGATTTTTTGTATGAAAAAAGCGGCTGTCCCTGAAACAACCGCTGATTCCCAAGTAAAGGCAATGTCTTTTTACACAATGTTTCCTTCTTATCTTTGTTGGATTTATGCCCTTGTTCCGCTTGCTATTTCCTGCGTTTAGAGTGATTAATAACACTACCAGAAACGCCGCCCAAGAGGCGGCACAGAAAGGAGACATTTTATGCAGACAAAAAATTTAAAAGTAGCTTACACCAGCCGCCAGACGAAATCCTCTTATACTTCCGTCCCGAAAATACAGATGGAAGGGAAATGGCTTGAGGAACTTGGATTTGCCATCGGCACACTCCTCAAGGTAGAATTTGAGGAAGGCTCCATCCGCATCCGCCCCCTGTCGGAAGAAGAAGCGGCAGAACGCAGACAGCAGGAGCTGAAAGCGGAGCTTGACCGCAAATCTGCGGAGCTGAAACAGGTACAGCTTGGCCTTGCTGCCGCCTATGCTGGCCTTTCCCCGGAACTCTCCCAAGTTGCCGAGTCCAAATCCCCGTATTCTCCTTCCGGCAGGAAGTCCAAAAAGTCTGAAAAAAACAAATAACCGCCGCCATATCACTCCAACACCTTCCAATTTTGCAGGGGATATCTCTCCCCTGCTTTTTATGCTTCCTCCGTCAGTGTATAAGTGATTTTCATCGTCTTATCGACCGTTTTGATCACCGCCGAGGAAAGGTTGTTGATGGAAGCAAGGTACGGCGTCAGCAGATACGCTGTCCGGTATTCATTCCCATAGCTGCCTCCCCATCCAAACAGGAAATGCTTGTACTGGAACAGCGGCGTTGCCGCATCATTCAGCCTTGCGCTCCCCTGCGTATGGATGACTTCATCCGCCGCAGTAATCTGGAAATCCCCGGCTACAATCAGATCCCCTACCAGCGTCATATACACTTCGCAGGAGCCAGTCTCGCATAGCGGCTTCCATTTGGATGTGAATCCGAATTCGATCAGCGTGACATCCGCCTGATTGGAAAGGTTAATCTTGTAAATGCCCTTCTTATTATAGGCGGGGACATACAGATACCCGTTCCTCACACAGCATTTGACTATCCGCTCCGGATAAGTGGTGTTCCCGTCCCGGTTTCCCACATCCATTAGCTTTGCATTGGACAGCGTCCACTCCCCTTCTGTAAAGGAATAATCTGTTTTGGAAATTTTGATCCACACCATCGTGGCGCTGCCGGAGGAATTCCCTTCATTGGAAAAGCCGTACCAGTACCCGTCCCTTCCATCCATGAATTCCCCATAAAGCGTATAATCCCCAAGGAAATGGAAGGTCTGCGTGGTCAGCACTTTATCCTCCAGTACCGTATAGGTTGAATCATCCAGTTTCTCATTCAGCCCGATATTGAAAACAGGAATCCGGATTTTTTTGATCTGCACGCTGGAATCTTCCGAGGTAATGGAATACAGGATATTATTCTCAAAATCCACTTCCACCGTCTCAAACAGCACCATCTGTTTTGCCTTTGGGATGTCCCCGATATCCGCAGCTTTCAGCAGGAGGAACGTGCTGGCATCCCCCGCAAGGCTGCCATATCCGTTTTCCCCTCCTTTGGCGCTCGTCAGGGCGATTGCCGCTATCGTCCCGTTCCCTTGGCTCGGCGTAAATTCCCATACAAATTTGTACCCGTTCTCCAGCGCCTTGCTCTCCGTTGTGTTCAGGCTTCCCCGTGCCGTATTCGTTGTTGCATTGACATTATTGGAAGCATAGGCTACCGGAAGGTTATCTGACAGGGCGTAAATATTGTCCGCATCCTCTTCCAGAGTTTTTGAGAAAAGAAGGATGCCTCCGATCATGTTCGGGCAGATCGGGAGCAGGCTCCCATTCCACAATACGGCATCATCGTACTCCCCCGTGGCTTGGTAAAAAATCCCCATCGGGTTTAAGCCGAGGATGTTATTGACTGCATTCGTTACCATATTTTCTTCTGTGATGGTTTCTACCTCAGAAGTATTCACATCCGTCAGCTCCACAACCATCGTCCCTTTTAATTTCATTTCTGACCTCCTCGTCCCATGACCACCGGGCGGCAGAACGCGCCGATGGCATATTTTCCTGCCACATGGTCACTGTAGCTTCTCTGTACCAGTTCCATTGTTTCCATCTTTACGGTTTCCCCATAGCCCCTCGCCTGAATGCCTCCGCCAATCAGAAACCTTGCCGCTGTTTCTTCTATATTGATCTTGCCGTCCCAAGCTGCTGCCGCCGCCATTGCCTGACCGCTGACTGCCGCAATGCAGCCCCCGGTATCCACGCTGCCCGTCCCATTCGCCATCCGCAGATATACCTCAAAAGTGTTCGTGATACTCGGAATAACATTGTCAATCGGATAATAGAGGGAAAAAGTATGCTTCCCGCTGTGCCAAGTTTCCACCGGATGGTGGAGCAATATCTCCTCATCATTGAATACGAAGGTCACAATGGCTTCCGCCATGCCGTCTTCCTTCCAAGTGACCGGAAGCTCCACCTCAACGGTAATTCCATCATCCCCTGTTCTGGTGCTGCCAGATTCATCCGTGCCTCCCGTTTCCGTATCCCCGTCTCCTGCAGTCCCATCTGCATCGGCCGGAATTACGATGCTTCCCTTTGCGCTTGCTTCCCGGTTCTCCTGTACCGCTGCCACATCTACAATGACCTGCCCGAAAAACTGTACATGGGTTTCCTCCGATGATGCAAATTCGATGCTGATAATCCGCACGTCACTGTCAGCGATTGTATAAGCGGACGCGTTCGTAAACGTGTGTATGCCGATTTTTCCCGCTTCGATCTGGTTCAGCAGCCCGGAAATGTTCTTGTCATTCTTGCTCTTGGCCTGTGCAAGCCGGGGATTCTTTCCTACGCACCGGATGGACTGTCTTCCGCCGATGCGGTGTTCGATGGATGTAATACAGGCAGTCTGCGTCCCGTCTGCCTGACCGCCGGAAAAGGTCAGCACATCCCCTAAGTCCAGCGCCGGGTTCCCTATCGTAGACGAATCAAACGGGACATAAGATATAACAGACAGGTCTGTTAAAATATTTTCACAGAGCGTCCGCCGCGTTTCCTCAAGACCGAACTGCAGGAGTGGGTTGACACCAAGATTCATGGTCAGCCCGTCATCCGTTTCCAGAGCATAATATTCCGCCGTCTGCGTCCTCAGATTCGTGGAGCTGACCGCCGTATACCTCGTAATAAAATCAGAAAAGCTGCTGGAAAACCGATGCCTTCCTTTTATCTCCAATGCCGGAACCGTACCGTATTTGCGAAGTTCAAGACGCCCCTCCCTGTTGATGCAGAAAAAACCGCCCAACACCTGCGCAACAAAATACAAAACATCCCGGTACGTTTCAATATCATTTTCCGGATAGATGGAAAGAAGCTCCAACCCATTCGGCATCGCTTCAATCTCCTCTTTGGTATGTGCCAGTTCCACATTGCAGGCCCCACAGCACAGTTCGAGAAAAGCATAGGCATTTCCCACAGTTTCAAACCCGTTAAAGCTCTTCTCAAACCGGAGCATATAATCATATGCTTTCAGTTCCAGTGTTTTCAGATGCCTGTTTGCTTCGCTGACTTCAAAAATGCCCATCGGGATTTCCTCAAAGGTCCCGTCCGGCAGCCGGAAATGGCAGGACAGCTCCACCCTCGCATCTTCCAATGTGTAACGGTCAATCTGCGAAAAGAGCGTAATCCCCATCTCTGACGCATACACCGTCCCGATTTCCAGTTCCGTGCTTCCGCAGCACTGCGCCGTGATATACCCGCTTCCCTTTACGATATCACGGTACCCGAAAGGATACTCTTTTCCCGCTTTTGTTGTGATTTTCCCCGTCCAGTAATATTCTCTGGTGTTCTCCTGCACCGCCTGCAGGAATGCCTCGCTTACCGGGTACATGGAAACACCCCTTTCCGCTATAATTCGTTCAGCGTAAATGACACCGTCCACAGCCCTTTCTTGGAAGTATCCTTATAAAGTTTTGCCTTGAATCCTGTCACATACATCTCTGTTTCCTTAAGTGCAAGCTCCTCCGTATCAAAATACTGGACGGCAATCTTTTCCTGCTTGGAAAACGCCGTCAGCCGCGCAAGCCATGCGGCGCTGACAGAAAAAGACACTGCAATCGTAACCACTCCTGTCCTTACCACATCCCTCTGCGTTGTCCCGGCTTCTGTCTCTCCGCCGGAATCCGCCTCCACATCGGGAAGCCCAAGATCATACGAATCGGGAAGCGGAAGGTCGGTACCTTCCATTTTCAGATACTGTACAAACGCCATTCTTATCTCCCTCCGCTCCTTAAATTCGTCCTCTGCTGTGCGCTTACCACAATTTCATCCAGCATTGCACCGCCAAGATAAACAGGGATGACGATGTCTCCACCCTGCCCGTTCATATCCCGGATAGCCGCTGTAACCGCCGATGTCAGCCCTGCCAGACTGCTGCCTGCCGCCGCTCCCGCAGAGGTTTCTGCATCAGCCATACCGGAAGTCACCCTCGGATTAATGACCATATCCTCCGATACGCCCCGGACAGCCTTCTCTATCAGCCCCCGGCTCCCTTCTATGCCTCTGGCAAGCCCTTTCATAAAGTCCGGCATCCAAGACTCATACTCCGTAAGCGGTCCTTCATCCGGCACGGAGAAATGAAGGAACGATTTAATCTTATTTGCCACCTCCGAAACCGCATCCCCGACTGCGCCGATGCAGTTCCTGATCCCGTTGACGATCCCCATAATGATATCCTTCCCCCACTGCAGTGCTTGGGAAGGAAGGGAGGTAATAAACCGGATTGCTTGGTTAAACCCGTCCCTGATGACTGATACGATACTGCCCATCGTGCCTTTGATTCCGGTAAGCATATTTTGGAATGCACCTGTAACTGTATTTTTGATGCCGTTCACGATGGATGTGACGGTATTCTTAATACTGTTCCAGACCGTGGAAACCACCGTCTTAATCGCATTGACCACTGTCGTGACCGCCGTTTTAATGGCATTCCATACCGTGACAATCACTGTCTTTATGGCATTGACTGTTGTGGTAATGACCGTTTTTATCGCATTCCATGCCGTGGTAAGGAACGTCTGAATTGCCGTGACCACCGTAGTGATTACCGTCTTGATGGCATTCCATACCGTAGTCACCACCAGTTTGATTGCATTAAGCACCGTGGTAATGACAGTCTTATACAGGTTGAAATACGTTGTGATAATAAGTCTGATCGCTTCCGCAGCCGCAGAAAATATCAGCCTGATAGCTTCCCATATCCCGGAGAAGAATGTTTTAATTCCCTCCCATATGGTCTTGGCTGCCGCAGAAATTGCTTCCCACGCTGCTGTAAAAAATGCTTTCAGCCCTTCCCATACAGCAACTGCCGCCTCCTTAATCTGGTTCCAGAGGCTGATCCAAAACTCCCGGAATTCCTCACAGTTATTCCACAGATAGATAAATGCGGCCACAAGCGCTGTAATAGCTGCAATGACCAAAACAATCGGGTTGGCAATCATGGTGGTATTTAAGGCAGCAAATGCGGTTTTTACCGTATTGATAACTCCCGCAATCTTTGGTACGACTGTCATGATTGTACCGACTGCAGAAATGACTTTCCCAACCACGATAAGGACCGGCCCCAATGCCGCCGCCAGCAGCGCCACCGTCATAATGACTTTCTTCGTCCCCTCTTCCATGCCGTTAAGCCAGTCCACGAACTTCTGTACCCAGCCGACAATCTGCTTGATAGCTGGCATCAGAAGCTCACCGAAGGAGATTGCCAGACCTTCCAGTGCGGATTTTAAAATAGTAAGCTGCCCTTGAAGGTTATCAAGCTGCGTATCCGCCATCTGCTGCGCCGCCCCGCCGCTGTCAATGATTGACTGCTGGAGGTCATCCCATGTGCTGCTCGTATTGGCAAGCAGGGCATTCACGGAAGCAAGGTCAGTCTTATTGAAAATGGTGCTGATGATATTGGACTTCTCTGCAGAAGTCATCCCGTCCATGCTCCTGTTCAGATCCCCAAGGATATCATTGAGGGAGCGCATATTCCCTTCGGAATCATAAACATCCACGCCGAGCTTTTCCATGCTCGCCGACGCTTTGTCTGTCGGGTTCTGCAAAGACAGGATGACATTCCTAAGATGCGTCCCTCCTTCTGCCCCTTTGATGCCGTTGTTGGCAAGGATTCCGAGCGCAGTATTCAATTCCGCTGTGCCGCCCTTTACGGACTTGGCTGTCGCACCAATGGTAAGGATTCCCTCGCCAAGCTGTGCAACGGAAGTATTGGTAGTAGATGCGGTCTTTGCCATCTGGTCTACCATCATCTCCGCTTCATCCACGCCCATACCGAGCGCTGACATGGCATCCGTTACCATATCAGAAGCAGAAGCAAGGTCAATCCCCCCTGCTGCCGCCAAGTTCAAAACAGTCGGCAGGGTATCGCACATCTGCTGCGTATCGTATCCTGCAAGTGCAAGGTAATTTAGTGCCTCGGCACACTCTTTTGCAGAAAAAGCAGTCTCCGCACCCATCTTCTTTGCAAGCTCGGACAGCGTGGACATGGTATTGACCGTCTGCCCGTCCACCTGCGACATGGAATC
>ERZ809224.2893-NODE-2893-length-9971-cov-8.946753_pt1 | contig 9971 bp, 8 predicted proteins | sample MGYA00520513_ERZ809224 | MGnify/ENA primary metagenome ERZ809224 (study PRJEB31576, sample SAMEA3212658) | Homo sapiens | biome: human-gut; feature: human gut; material: fecal | place: Sweden | collected 2012 ...
GCGAAGCGGTTTTTGTGGGGAGAGGAGCCGCAAGGGAGCGCACGCAGTTTTCACCGACAGGTGGAAACGGAGCAAAGCGGGCTTTGCGGCGACGAGGTCGCCGGGTCTCGTCCCGGCAGACGAGGTACTTTCTCTTACACCAGAGAAATTACCCAAAGAGCGTGTCTAGGGGGCGTACCCCCTGGATACCCCCCACTCAGCCGGAGTGCCAGCACAGCTTTCCGGCATCCGAAACACGACGGTGCGGAGATTCCCCCGGCGGCCTCCGGCCTGGTACTGGAAAAACCGCCAGCTGGTACACCCCATCTGGGAGCCTGGCTGGGTATAGAGCGGGAAACTGGCAGGGCACCGGGATGGGATGGAGGTTGAGGGCCGCCTCACGGGCGGAACCGTGCCGCTCCCGTCTTATCTCCCCTATGCGCCTATCCTCACGCTTCCAAATAAAAATCGGCGCCTTTCCGGCAGAGCCGGAAAAGCGCCCAAGGTCTTGTCGCGCGGGAGAATGGAATGACCGCATGGGCCCTTGTCCCTCCAGCCCAGGCCGGGGAGAGACATCTGCGCGGGACGGACAAGGACCCATGCCGCGGCGCTTGCCGCAGGATGATGATACCACACTCCCGCCGGGAGTCTTGTCGAAAGGTGGAAGGGCGATGCTGATTCTCAACGGAATCATTCACACCATGGACGGGGAGACCATCGACAGCGGCTTTGTCCAGGTCAAGGGCACCCAGATCCAGGCGGTGGGCCACATGAGCCAGCTGCCCCCGGGGGCGGAGCTTGACCAGGTCATCGACGCCCGGGGGGGCCATGTCCTCCCCGGCCTGCTGGACATCCACTGTCACCTGGGTCTGTACGGCACGGGGACCGGCTGGGAGGGGGACGACCTGAACGAGGCCACCAACCCATGCACCCCTCAGCTGCGGGCGCTGGACGGGGTCAACCCCCTGGACCCCGACTTCCGGGAGGCCCGGCGGACGGGGGTGACCTGCGTGCTCACCGGGCCGGGGTCCACCAACCCCATCAGCGGACAATCGGTGCTGCTCAAGACCAGCGGGCGGATCGCCGACCAGATGGTGGTGCGTTCCCCGGCGGCCATGAAGTTCGCCCTGGGGGAGAACCCCAAGGGGGCCTACCGCAAGGGCCCTGGCCCCATGACCCGCATGGCCACCGCCGCCCTCATCCGGGAGAATCTGACGAAGGCCATGGACTACCAGCTCAAGTGGGAGCGGGCCCAGGCCAGCCAGGAGGAGGACGAGCCGGACTTTGACCCCCGGCTGGATGCCCTGCGTCCGGTGATGGCGGGCAAACTGCCCGCCCACTTCCACGCCCACCGGGCGGACGACATGGTCACCGCCGTTCGGCTGGCCCGGGAGTTCGGGCTGGAGTGCGTGCTGGTTCACGGTACCGAGGGGCACCGCATTGCCGACTGGCTGGCCAGGGAGGGCATCCCGGTGATCACCGGGCCCAGCCTCACCCACCGCTCCAAGCCGGAGCTGGCCAACCTCACCATGGAGAACACTGCCATCCTGGCCCGTGCGGGGGTGCAGGTGGCCATCTGCACTGACCACCCGGAAATCCCGATCCAGTACCTTCCGCTGTGCGCTGTTCTGGCCGCCCGGGCGGGGATGGACGAGGAGGAGGCGCTGGCCGCTGTTACCATCAACGCCGCATGCATCGCAGGGGTGGGGGACCGGCTGGGTTCCCTGACCCAGGGGAAGGACGCGGACATCGTGGTGATGGACGGCCACCCCTTCGACTGGCGCAGCCGGGTCACCCATGTGCTCATTGACGGACAGGAGGTAAGCGAGGCATGATACGGGAAATTGAGGCAAAGACCCTTTCCGATACCGTTCGAGAGCTGTGCATCCAGGCCAATACGGTGCTGCCCCAGGACCTGCGGCGGGCTATCCGCGCCGCCCGGGAGGAGGAGCCATCCCCGGTGGGGCAGGCCATCCTGGAGGACCTGCGGGCTAACTATGAGTTCGCCCAGGAAAAGGGCCTGCCCATCTGCCAGGACACGGGGATGGCGGTGGTTTTCCTGGACTGGGGACAGGACTGCCACCTCATCGGGGGCAGCCTGGAGGAGGCGGTGAACGACGGCGTGGCCCGGGGTTACTTAGAGGGGCACTTGCGCCTGTCGGTGGTGGCCGATCCTCTGCGCCGGGTGAACACGGAGAACAATACCCCCGCCGTCCTCCATCTGCGTATGGTGTCCGGGGATAGGGTAGACGTCACCGTGGCCCCCAAGGGCTTCGGCAGCGAGAATATGACCAGGCTGAAGATGTTCAACCCTTCCGTCACCCAGAGCCAGGTGGAGGACTTCATCGTGGACTGCGTGTCCCAGGCCGGATCCAACCCCTGCCCGCCGGTGGTGGTGGGGGTGGGGCTGGGGGGCACCTCGGAGATGGCCGCCCTGCTGGCCAAGCGGGCCCTGCTGCGTCCGGCGGGAGAGGGGAGCCCGGACCCCTTCTACCGGGAGATGGAGGGGCGGCTGCTGGAGCGGATCAACGCTTTGGGCATCGGTCCTCAGGGGATGGGTGGGCGGACCACGGCCTTGTCCGTGGCTATCCTGACCTGCGGTACCCACATCGCGGGGCTGCCCTGCGCGGTGAACCTGGGCTGCCATGTGACCCGGCACGCCCACACACAGCTTTGAACGACGGCGGGAGGCGAAAGCCTCCCGCTGTTTTTTCATGTAAAATTCGGCCGGGATACTTCACTGGGGGCGCGTTCCCATTGCCGACGGGTGCCGGCAGGCACTATAGATTTTGGGGTTTCGCCCCCAGGGCGAGTTCCTTTCGGCACCGCCCGAAAGGAACCAAAGGGCGGCTTAGGGGGACAAATCCATCGGACAAAGGGCGTCCTCCAGGATTTGCCCCCTAGGAACCCCTGTTTTACGGGAGAGTAAAACTGGTGCGGTGTCCTCTTTCCGGCGTGCGCCTGCTGACACTCCCATCGACGCACGGCGGCCTCCGGCCTTTTGCTCAAGTGACCAGTCACCCTGCCCCCCGCCTATGGGCGCCTGGTGCGGGTGTTCAAGCCTTCGGCCTACGCCTCTAACGGTGCATCGCACCCCAGGGCCGAACCCAGTCAGGCGCCTCGATGGGGTGGGATGGCCGAAGCATACGCCACGCACAAGCCCGGAGGGCGCCGGGGGAAGCTGCGCAGCCGCGAGTTTCGCCACGCCGGAAAGAGAAAGACGCGGTCCAACTGAGCGGGGGGATACCCAAGGGGGGACGCCCCCCTTCGGGCGCGTCTTTGGTGACTTTCTGCGCGTACAGAAAGTCACCCCAGCGGAGCGTCCCGGGGGTTTGGGGGTGGAACTCCCAAGCGACTGCCGGGCGGCGGAGCCGCCCAGAAATTTTTTGTGAATTTCGCATAAAACTATGGCGCAAATTGGAAAACTGTGCTATAGTTATGACAGGGAGATCCCCGGGGTTTCCCAAGCTGCGCCCCCAAACGGGGCGAAAGGAGCTGAGCACATGAAGTTTACGTTTACAGGGAAAAAGGTCAACTTGTCCAATCGAGTTCAGAGCTACGCGGAGAAGAAAGTGGGCAAGCTGGAGCGCTATTTCAAGACCGAACCAGAGGCTAACCTGGTATTCTCCGTGGAAAAGGACCGGAATAAAGTGGAATTGACCATCCGCTCCGGCAGCATTGTGCTGCGGGTGGCAGAGAGCACCTCCGACTTGTTCGCCTCCATCGATGCGGCGGTGACTTCCATGGAACGGCAGCTGCGCAAGCACAAGTCCCGCCTGGAGAAGCGCTTGCGCCAGGACGCGTTTGAGCGGGCGGTCCCAGCCGAGGAGGTGTCCACCCTGGTGCCCGACGTGGTGGAGGAGAGCGAGTTCGAGGTAGTGCGCACCAAACGGTTTCCAATCAAGCCCATGACGGTGGACGAGGCCATCCTTCAGATGGACCTGCTGGATCACACCTTCTTCGCCTTCAAGAACGAGGACGGCGGGGCCTTCAGCGTGGTCTACAAGCGCAACGACGGGGGCTACGGCCTGATCGAGGACGACGAGGGCTGACGGCGGTTCGCGTCGGTCCGAAAGAAGAAAACAGTCCGCCCCGCCGGGGAATCCCGGCGGGGCGGTTTTTGTGTCTGGGGAGCGGTGGTGTGGAGCGTACAGTGTCTCAGCCCTGATCCTTTCCCTCCCGGTATTGGTCAATGAGGGCCTTGAGCTCGTCGGCCTCCGCGTCGGAGAGGGTCCGGCCGCTCATGAACGAGGTGAGGAAGGAGGGCAGGGAGCCGCCAAAGGTGCGCTTCACCACGTCCTGACTCTCCGCCCGAAGGATGTCCTCTCGGGGGACCAGGGCGGTGACAGTGGCGTTCTCGTTTTTCAGAACCCCCCGCTCCACCAGCTTTTTCAGCACGGTGTAGGTGGTGGATTTCTTCCAGCCCAGTTGTTCCCCGGCCAGCTCCACCAGTTTGCCGGAGGGAAGGGGCTCGTGATCCCAGACGATGCAGGCCAGGCGGTACTCGCCCTCAGAGATTTTTAGGTGTTCCATAACGTACCTCCGATCCAAAGCAGGGAAGCGCTCAGTAGAGGGGGGAGACGGTGAAGGTGCCGGGGACAGTGTGGAACTGGCCGTCGGCAAAGGTGATGTCCCAGGAGACCTCATAGAAGGGATACCAGAAGAACTCCCCGTCCACCTCCTCGTCCAGCGGCCTGGCCTGGAGGGTGACGGCGGCAGAGCCGTCCTCGTTGAAGGCGTAGTTGACGAACGCGGTGTCCGGGGAGAGGGCGGTGGTCCTGCCCTCTTCCAAAACGATGTCCCCCCGGGGGTCGGACATTTGGCCGGTGGGGTAGTCCTGGCCGTCGTAGGTCAGGGTGAAGGTGTTGCCGTCGGCGTGATAGGTGAGGGTGTGGTTGGCAAAGAAGTCCGCCGCCTCCTCACAGGTGCGCCAGTCGTAGGCATAGTCCTGGCCAAAGACCTCAAAGTCCAGACGGTAGACCACCAGCTCCTGGATGTCGTCCCCACGGGCGCTGAGGGACTGCTGGGCGATGACCCACAGGTCGCCCAGTTGGGTGGAGGAGCCGCCAGTGTAGTTCAGCAGAGGCGGGGTATAGGGCATGACGTGGAGGCGGCGGCTGACCGACCGGGACCAGTTCTCCCACACCACCACGGTCTCCGCCCCCTGGTTCCGGGCGTAGAGGCGGATGTTCTCCTCCGGGAGGCTGGCCACCAGGTAGTACCGGGTGGGGTCCTCCGGGAGGGTATCTGCGGTGACCGGGGTGGTCAAATCCAGGGTATCCTGGGTGTGGCTGCCCACCGTCCATCCCTCATCCTCCTGGGACCAGTTCAGAGAGGCGGTGTTGTGAATGCCGGCCAACACGCTGCTGATGGTGAGCATCGGGCGGCCGGGGGAGGCCCCTAAGGGATTCAGGCAAATCTGGTAGACAACCGAACTGTCGGAATAGATCTCCTCCGGGAGAGGAGGGACGGGGCCGATGTACGCCCCGGAGCGGAGGATGCGCTGGCCGTCGGGAGTGACGTAGAGGTAGGCGCCCGCCTCGGGCAGGAAGGACAGCAGGGTCATGGCGTCCTCGTAGTAGAAGGTCCCGGACTCGATGATTTCCACCGCCGCCCCGTCCGCAAAGTCCTGGGAGGAGAGGGTGGACAGCCTGTCACAGGCGGGGTAGAGGGCCACGGGGCTCTGGGAGAGGGTTCCGTCGGAGGAGTAAAAGAGGCGGGAGAGCAGCTCCACGCGCACGTCGGTGCCGTAGGAGGTGGGCTCACCCCCCGGATCGGGATGCAGTTCCAGGGAACGCTCTAAGCGCAGGTAGGGGACATCCCCCCACCAGAAGATGGAGTCGGTGGCCGAGGAGGAGGATACCACATAGGTGCCCTGGATCTGGGACAGCTCATCACTGACGGTGAAGGTGAGCTCCAGCCCCGGCGTCAGGGACATGGTGACGTTGGGGTTGCCCAACTCGTGGGTGAAGGCGGCGCCATCCAGCAGGTTATGGATGGAGTCCCGCACCGGGGAGGATTCCGTGTTGAGCAGGCCGCTCATGCCGTCCACATCCCACTGGCCGTCCACCTGCTCTAAAACCCGCAGTTCCCCCTGGCCCCCGGCTCCGGTGTAAAAACGTCCGGTGATGGCCAGCTCCTCCGCCCCGTCCCCGTCCAGGTCGGCCAGGCGCAGGTCGGTGACGGTATCGCCCACGCTGTAGGGCAGTTCCTGTACCGAATCGCCGGCTACCAGGTAGGTGGTGAAGGGGGTGCGGGACTGCCGGTAGAGGGCCAAGCCGTCCGACTGATTCTCAAAGAGCAGCTCGGCCCCCGGGGGCAGAGTGGTCGCAGGTTCGAGGCTGGGGCTGGCGGAAGGGAACGCGCTGTCGGTGGCGTCCGGGCCAGGTTGCTCTGCCATCGGGTCGGTGAGCAGGCACACTGCAGCTGAGATCACTGCAATCACCACCACAACGAGAATCCACAGGGTAGGCTTCTTGTAGTTGAGTACGTTTTGGATTCGGCCCTTGGTATTGTTCCCCCCGAAGGCTAAGGGGCAGGGGGTGGGAAAGCGTCGGGGTGCTGCCACCGAGAGCAGGGCAGCGGAGTAGTCGGCCTTGACCTGGCTGCCCAGGCGGCGTACCACGGATTGGTCGCAGGCTACCTCCAGGTCCCGGCTGAGCAGGAAAAAGGCCAGCCAGGCGGCGGGGTTGAACCAGTGCAGGGACAGGGCCACCCAGCAGACGGGCTTGACGATGTGGTCCAGGCGGTGCAGATGGGTGCGCTCATGGGCCAGCACAAAGAATCGGGCTTTGGAAGGCAGATGGGCAGGGAGATAGATTCTGGGCCGCACCACCCCCAGCAGGAAGGGTGTGGACAGGCCGGGGTGTTCCCAGGCTCCGTCGGAGGCGCGCACTGCGTCAAACAGCCGCCGGCGCAAGAGCAGATAGGAGATCAGGGCGTAGCCCGCCATGGCCAGCACCCCCGCCAGCCACACCCCGGAGACCAGCGCTTGCCAGGGGAAGGAGGCGGCGGTTTGGTTGGGGGTCTGGACGGTTTGGCCGGGGTTCTGGATCGCCGTGCCGGGGTTGACCGGCTGGGTGATGGGGCCGCCGGACGGAGCATTAGAGACGCTCTCCGGGGGAACCGTGGTGTCTTCCCCTGTCCCATCGGGCCGGGCGGGGGAGGCGGCGTCATCCAGTCCCATCGTTTGGGAGGCAGGGACGTCCGTCAGCGCCTGTGGGACGGCGGAGAAGGGGCTTTCCAGGCTGATGGGTAGCAGCAGGCGTGCGAACACGATGAGCCACAGCAGGCACACCGCCTGCCGGGGCGCCCGGTTCCTCAGCGCCAGGCGCAGCAGGAGTACCACTACGGCAACATAAGCCCCGGTGAGGCTCATCTCCCACAGGGGGGCGAGGGCGGAGAACAGGTGGCTGAGCAGGGACAGCATGACGAAACCCTCCTTTGCGCCGCAGGTGGAACCCAGGCAGCGGGAAAATTTTGGAGGTCTATCTTGATAGACCCATTCTTGGGCCGAGTCTATCACAATAGACCAGCCGTGTCAATTGTGAAACCTGGCTTTTGCTGAAAAATTTTCAGGATAGATTTTGGCTGTTTTGATGAAAAAATATTTTGCCGCAACCATTGGGCACTCTGAGGCGTGTTTCCAGTGAGAGGAGGTCGGCGCGTGGAAAACACCAACCGGTTGGAAGAGCTTGTCACAAGGTATGAGAACACCCTGTTCCGCGCCGCCCTGGCCATCCTCAGGGAACCTCAGGAGGCCCAGGACGCGGTGCAGGACGCCTATGTCCGCTATCTGGAAAAGCGCCCCCGGTTCCAGGACGGGGAGCACGCCAAGGCCTGGCTTCTGAAGGTAACTGCCAACGGCTGCAAGAGCCGCCTGCGCTCCCGGAAGCGGCACCCTGCGGTGGAGCTGCTGGACGTCTACCCCGCCCCAGACCCGGACAGCGGGGAGCTGGTAGAGGCCATCCTGGCCCTGCCCGCCGACCAGACGCCCACCCTGGGGGGCTACGAGGTACAGGAGGGAGAGATGACGGCCTACTATATGCTGCCCTACATTGAGTACGGCACGGTGGAGGAGGCCGGCCTGGACCTGGCCCCTCCGGCGGAGGTGACCACCCAAGAGCTGACCCAGGAAGAGGTGCTCACTCTGCTGGGCGGGGAAGAGGCGGTCAAAGTCCATCTGGGCTGGGAGGACTACTCCCTGGGCGGACACGCCATGGTCTACCCCGACGGACGGCTTTGGATGCTGGTGCTGGGTGGTTGGAAAGAGGGAGCGGATCGCGTGTCCATCAACCTGACCCCAGACCAGCTACCCCCTACCTGTCTGTTTTACATGGACTCGGTGGTCAATCACATTGGGGACCTGGAGGTTACCGCCGAGCGGTATGTGGGGGAGGACAGCCAGACCCTGCGGGTGTCCTTCCTCACCGGAGGGTACGGCTACCGGTTTATCGCCATGGGGACGGACGGTCAGGCTTCTGAATTGCTGGTGTCCCGCTTCGTGCGCTATGCCCGGGACGGGGGACTGAACCTGGACGCCCTGGAGGGCGTGCTGGCGGCGGCTGCCAGCCGCGCCTGAACTCTAACCCGCCATAAAAGCGAATGCCCGCCCTTCCGGCTTGCCGGAAGGGCGGGCGTCTCATTCAGTAGAGGACCTCCACCAACACCAGCCCCTGGGCGGGGGCGGTGAAGCCGGCGGCGGAGCGGTCCTTTGCTGCCAGGATGGCGGGGATGTCCTCCGGGGGACGCTTACCCAGCCCCACCTCCAGCAGGGTACCGGTGAGGATGCGCACCATGTGGTAGAGGAAGCCGTCCCCCCGGAAAGTGAGGGACAGGTCCGCTCCATCCCGATCCAGAGAGATGGAGGACAGGGTGCGCACGGTGGACTTCCTGAACCGCCGGTCGGCGCAGAAGGAGCGGAAGTCGTGTGCCCCGGTGAGCAGGGCGGCGGCCATCTCCATGGCGGACAGGTCCAGGGGCTCCTCCAGCCGGTATTGGTACTTCCGGTGGAACACGTCGGGGACGGAGCCCAGGCGCAGCTGGTAGCGGTACACCTTCCCCTTGGCCCACAGCCGGGCGTGGAACCGCTCCGGGGCGTGCTCTACGGCGGTGACGGCGATGTCCTCGGGCAGGTAGCGGTTGAGGTAGTCCATCACCTGGGTCGGCGTGTGCCCGTCGGGCAGGCGGACGCTGGCTACCTGGCCCAGGGCGTGGACCCCGGCGTCGGTACGCCCCGCTCCTTGGACATCCACCGACGCCTCGGCCAGCTGGGAGAGCACTCCCTCCAGCTTGCCCTGGATGGTATTGGCGGTGTTGCCCTGGCGCTGCCAGCCGTCGTACCGGGAGCCGTCGTATTGGATGGTGAGCTTACAATTCATGGAGCCCCTCCTGTGGCGAACTGGGGAGCGGGCGATTCCCCGGAGAGCCTGGCCTGGTAGCCCCTGCCCCACCGCTCCATGGTGTCCAGGATGGGCCGCATGGATTCCCCCAGCTCGCTCAGGGAGTACTCCACCCGGGGAGGCACCTCTGGATAGATGGTCCGGATCACAATGCCGTCGTCTTCCAGAGAGCGCAGGCTGTCGGTGAGTACCTTCTGGCTGATTCCCTCCAGATCCTTTTTCAGCTCATTGAACCGCCAGGGTCTGACCAGCAGGTTGCGGAGGATGAGCAGCTTCCATTTGCTTCCGATCAGGGCCACGGTAGTGGCCACCGGACAGGCGGGAAGCTCTTCTTTTGTCAGCATATCAATTCCTCCTTGGGCAGATAGGATGAGCCGGTGGTATGTCCATTATATATGCCGTGTTTCCATCCGGTCAAGAGGTAACAAAAAGGTGACCGGGTTATAAAAATGTGCGTACTTGTGGAGGACAATTCCGCCCGCTATACTCAAGCCAAGGAACGGGGAAGCCCCTGAGTTCCAAAGAAAATCCAAGGAGAAATCCATCATGGGACTGAAGCATCTGTTTGACTGGAGCCGGCCGGCGCACGCC
>ERZ809224.2894-NODE-2894-length-9964-cov-4.105056_pt1 | contig 9964 bp, 10 predicted proteins | sample MGYA00520513_ERZ809224 | MGnify/ENA primary metagenome ERZ809224 (study PRJEB31576, sample SAMEA3212658) | Homo sapiens | biome: human-gut; feature: human gut; material: fecal | place: Sweden | collected 2012 ...
CGTTCCTTTTCGGAGCACTTTATATTCTGTATCTGTATATCCCGGGACTGGGACCGCCTGGAGACCCTTTGCCTGCGTGCGCTGGAAGTGGATGGCCTGGATGAAGATATCTATTGCTGGCTGATCAGGAGTCAGATTGGAAAGAAAAAATATGATCTGGCTATGGAGTGGTATGATAACGCAAAGAAAACGTTCTATGATAATCTGGGTATCCGTCAGGTGGCGCGGTTTGATGAAATCTATGAGGAGATTCTGGAGCTCTCAAGCAACCGCAGATCGGACATGAAGGGCCTTTTAGGTTCTGTGTGTGAAAAAGAAAAGCCCAAGGAGTCTTTCTTGTGTGAGTATTCCATTTTTCGTGAAATTTACCGGATTGAGGCCAGGCGCATGAAGCGGACGGGAATTGCGGAGTACTTGATCCTTATTTCCGTGAAAAAAAGCGGAAGCAGGCAGCTGGACAGTGTGGATGCCACTGTAAAGGCGGGAATGCAGATTCTGGAGCAAATTCTAAAAAGCACACTGCGCATCGGTGATGTGGCGGCAAAATACAGCGCAACTCAGTATGTTCTGCTTCTTCCCACCTGCAATTATGAATCGGCATTGCTGGTGGCGGAGCGGATCGATAAAAAATTTCGAAGTGCGGCCGGAAAACGGCGGCTGCTTCTTCATTTTGAATTAGAAGCACTGTCGGCCTCTGGAGAAATCGGATGAAGGGAAGTATGTCTGTGGAAGAGAAAAGAGCAGCGCCTGTGTCTCTGGTAAAGGGTGTGTGGGTGTGCGTGGATCGTTGTGGAAATTATGACCTGGCAGGCAGAATCTACAGTGGGCCGGGAGGGCAGAGGACGGAATTTGAAAATGTGGCGGATCTGCTGCTGAAGATTGACACGATTTTGGATGCCCGAAAGTCTCCGCAGGCGTTTCAGAAAAAGAGAAGTTTCCAGAAAAAGAAAAAAGAAGCGGGAAGCGGGAAAACGGAAGAGCGATCCCCTGGAGAAGCAAATCAGGAGTTGGACTTTCAGACTGTTCTGCGTCAGAGGGGGGACTACGGGACCTTCAATATCGACATAGAATCCAGAATGCACACCAGCTGGCAGGGGTTTGTGAAGGACGAGACGGGAAGACTGATCGGTGTTTTCGAGAGCGAGCTGGGGCTTATTGACATTTTGGTTCGAAGAGGACGTCAACTGGCAGTTTTGACGGACCAGTCTGCAAGGTAATTGGAGGAAGCGGCTGTATACAAAGCTGTTTCCTTTTTTAAAATCTTCCATAATGGATGGCCGTGGCCTTGTTGTGTTGGAAGAAAGTATGATATGATGTATCATAATATCATGTTCGCTTTATGTTTTCATGAAAAGGATTTTTGGAACGGAACAGAAAAATGACAAGAGAAGGAAAACGGAAGCTGTTTAAAAAAAGATATTACTGGGTTATTTTGGTCATATTTTTGATGCTTATGCTGGGCAGCCTGCTCATTTTTTTCTTCGGAATTCAGAAACAGATTGAAGAGAAGGTGAAAAATTCCGCTCTGGAGGATCTGACCAGGGACAGCGGCCAGATCCGGTCCGTAATGGAACTGTCGCTCTCTTATCTGGCGGCCGTCTCCGACTATATCAGTGAGGGTGAGAAACGGGAGTGGGCTGATTATCAGAGGCTGCTGGAGGAACTGCGGGGAACGGGCTTGAAGCGTGCCGGGATTGCAGATGCCGCAGGAGAGATGTACTATCAGGATGGCAGCCGGGAGGATGTATCCGGAGAGGAGTATTTTCAGAGAGCTATGCAGGGACTGCAGACGGTGAGCGACCCGCTTGGAGGGGAGACCATCGGGGAAGCGGAGATTGTTTTTGCGGTTCCCATCCGCAGCAGAGGAGAGGTTGTCGGCGTTCTGGCCGGTATCTATGATGTGGATGGAATGAGCGAGATGCTGTTCGGGGAAGGATACGATGGGGACGGCTATGTCTTGATTACCAATGCCCTTGGTGAAGTGGTAGCGCACAGCTGCCAGGAGGAGTTGTCTCAGCTTTCCAGGGAGGGCATTTTTGCGTCCTATGGGGAAAATGGAAGCTCTGCAGGATCGGGAAGTCTGTGGGATGCTTTTGCCGGGGAACATGCGGGAACTTTATCTACAGTCTGGAATGGACAAGAATATTTAACAGCCTATGGTGCTGTGGCTTTCAATGGTTGGATGATTTGCTGCGCTGTTTCTGATGAGGTGGTTCGAGAACAGTATGGGTTTATCACAAATTCTGAGATCATTCTGTTTGGAGTGGTGCTTTTGTGGGTGGCCCTGATGCTGGTGACCATTCGCAGTATTACCCACAGAAAAGAGGAACAACTGATTGAAGTAGCCCAGACGGATGCGTTGACCGGACTTTTGAACAAAGAGAGCACAGAAGAAAAAATAAACGAATGGCTCTCCATGGCTGAGGGGGATTCCGTGCAGGCATTTTTGATGATGGATATCGACCGTTTTAAGGAAATGAACGATCTGTATGGCCATGTGCTGGGGGACGAGGCACTGCGCCGAATCGGAACGCTGCTGAGGAGTTTCTTCCGGGAGGGAGATTTGGTGGGAAGAATCGGTGGGGATGAGTTTGTGGTGCTGATGAAAAATATTCCCTCCGCCCAGCATGCGCAGGAGCGGGCAAAACAGCTCTCCAGGGAAATGAAAAAAATTCAGATTAAGGGCATGGAACCGATACGGTTTACCGGCAGCATGGGACTGGCATTTTATCCGGTTCATGGAAAAACGTATCTGGAGCTGTACCGCTGCGCGGACGAAGCCCTCTACCGTGTAAAGAGAAATGGGCGGGACGGATGTGCCATGTATGAAAAACTTTACACAGATTTTACCTGATGCCTCCATCGGATTTTACTATGATGTGATACTTTCATAGTTACGGCAGTCATCAGGAAGTCAATTTGGGATGAAAAAGAAAAAACTGCGAAAACTATTAAAAAACTGTTTGACACGGTAAGCTGGACGCAGAAAAGAGGAAACCCATGGATATATTTGACTTCTTGACCTTGCTTGGAGGCTTGGCCCTGTTTTTGTATGGAATGGGAACGATGGGAGATGGCCTTGCCAAACTTTCCGGAGGACGGATGGAACGCCTGCTGGAGCGGCTGACCTCCAGAAGACTGACGGCGGTACTGCTGGGAATGACGGTGACGGCGGTAATTCAGTCTTCCTCTGCCACCACAGTGATGGTGGTTGGCTTTGTGAATTCCGGAATGATGAGACTCTCCCAGGCAGTAGGGGTAATCATGGGCGCCAACATCGGAACCACCATTACCTCCTGGCTGCTGAGCCTGACGGGTATTGAGAGTTCCGATTTTTTTCTGCAGCTGCTCAAGCCCTCCTCATTTTCTCCGGTTTTAGCGGTGATTGGAGTGTCACTGCTGATGTTTTCCAAGAAGGAGAAGAAAAAGGAAGCGGGAACCATTCTGGCCGGCTTCGCCATTTTGATGACCGGGATGGAGACCATGAGCGGCGCGGTGAAACCGCTGGCCCAGATGGATGGATTTACCAGGATTTTTACGCTGTTCTCTAATCCGGTGCTGGGAATGCTGGCCGGCGCTCTGCTGACGGCGGTGCTGATGAGCTCTTCCGCTTCTGTGGGCATCTTGCAGGCATTGTGTTCCACCGGTGTTGTGACTTATAGCGCGGCGATTCCAATTATTATGGGGCAGAATATCGGAACCTGCGTGACCGCCCTTCTTTCCGCCATCGGCGCGGGTAGGAATGCCAAGCGGGCGGCGGCGGTTCACTTGTACTTTAATGTGATTGGCACAGCACTGTTTATGACGGCCTTCTATCTGGCAAACAGTGTATGGCAGTTTGAATTTTTGAGAGAGGCAGCGTCTCCGGCTGGGATTGCGGGAGTGCACAGCTTGTTTAATATCGGTACGGCCGCAGTGTTGTTTCCCTTTGGAAATGAACTGGAGCGGCTGGCGACAGCGACTATACCGGAGCATTGAGGGATTTCACAGAAGAAGAGGTGGGAAGATATGGCATGTATTTATATTGTGGAAGATGATACGGACATCAGGGAGATCGAGGCGATTGCTCTGAGGAACAGCGGCCATACGGTGGTGGATTTTGACAATGGCAGAGCCTTTTTCCATAAAGTGGAGGAGAAGGTGCCGGATTTGGCGATTTTGGACATTATGCTGCCGGACATGGACGGCTATGAGATTGTAAAAAAGCTGCGTGCGAACCCGGGAACGAAGCGGGTACCGGTGATTATGGTGACAGCAAAAGCCACGGAGATCGACATGATCAAGGGATTGGAGATGGGGGCGGACGATTACATTAAGAAGCCATTCTCTGTGATGGAGCTGATTACCCGGGTAAAGGCGGTGCTGCGTCGGACTATGGAGGGGGATAACAGCAAATTTATCACCGTGGGAGAAGTGTTCCTGGACAATGAGCGTCATATGGTTTATGTGAACGATACGGCGGTGGAGCTGACTTTCAAGGAGTATGAACTTCTGAAACTTCTGATGAGCAACTGTGGTATCGTAATGACCCGGGAGATGATCATGCACCGGGTGTGGGGCACGGAGTTTGAGGGGGAATCCCGCACGGTGGATATGCACATCAAGACACTGCGCCAGAAGCTGGGGGCCAGCGGGTCCAGGATCAAGACGGTGCGGAATGTGGGTTATGTGATGGAATAGGCGGGAGCATCAGATATGAGAAGGAAAATCAACAAGCAGTTAATTGGGATTGCTGTGGTGGGAATTTTTGTGACTATGCTTCTTATGACAGCAGTCTTTTATGATTTGTTCCGCAGGCAGGTGGAGGATGATCTGCGGGTCAATGCGTATATTTTAAAAAATACAGATATTTTTCAAACGGAATCCCCCGATGAGATTCACCTGGATATGGATGAACTGCGGATTACCTGGATTGCGAAAAATGGGGATGTCCTTTACGATGATGATGTGGATGTGTCGGAGATGAGCAACCATTCCAACCGTCCGGAGGTGGAGGAAGCCTTTGTCAACGGGGAGGGGAGAGCGATCCGCGAGTCCAGCACGCTGGGGCAGAGCACCTACTATTATGCCGTTCGGATGGAGGACGGCTCCGTGCTGCGGGTGGCGCGGGAGGCCAATAATATTTTCAGCGTTTTTCAAAGCGCGCTGCCCAGCATTTTTCTCATCACGCTGGTGATGGTGGTGATCTGTGTCATTCTGGCCCGGTTCCTCACGGGAAAGCTGATTCGGCCCATCGAGCAGATGGCGGTGGACATGAATGACGGAACAATCAAGCCGGCGTACCGGGAACTGGTTCCCTTCGCCAATATGATTCGCGCTCAGCATGAGAATATCCTGAAAAATGCCAAGATGCGGCAGGACTTTACGGCCAATGTCTCCCATGAGTTAAAGACGCCCCTGACTGCCATCTCCGGCTATGCGGAGCTGATGGAGAATGGCATGGCCCGGGGACCTGAGGTGGAACGCTTTGCCGCGGAGATCCGCAGGAATGCCAACCGGTTGCTGTCTCTGATCAATGACATCATCCGGCTCTCAGAGCTGGACAATATGGAGGACGCGGTTACCTTTGAGCAGGTGGACCTCTATGAGGTGGCCTGCAAATGCGCGGACAGCCTGCGGATCAATGCCCGCAAGCATGATGTGTCCTTTGCCCTCCAGGGGGAGCCGGTGCTGATACGGGGAAACCGTGAGATGATTATTGAGCTGGTGAACAATCTCTGCGACAACGCCATCCGTTATAATGAGAAGAACGGATGGGTGGCGGTGACCGTCAAAAAGGAGGAGAACCAGGGCGTGCTGGTGGTGGAGGATAATGGAATCGGAATTCCCAAGGAGCACCAGGACCGGATTTTTGAGCGCTTTTACCGGGTGGACAAGAGCCGCTCCAAGCAGACCGGAGGGACGGGCCTTGGACTGGCCATTGTCAAGCACATTGTGATGCTCCACGATGCCCAGCTGGAGCTGGTGAGTGAGGCGGGGAGCGGGACGAAGATTACGGTGACTTTCTCGTGCTGAATTTAGAATTTTCTTCCGATTTATGGATATAATAAGAAATAACTGGACAAAAGATTTTTTCTGTACGATAATAGAGGCGGGATCATTCCCACCAACAAATAGAAAGCGAGGTATTTCGGATGCCAGAGTTAAAGGGAAGCAAGACGGAGAAAAATCTGATGACCGCATTTGCGGGAGAGTCAGAGGCCAGAAACAAATATACTTATTATGCGTCAAAGGCCAGAAAGGATGGATACGTACAGATTGCCAACATCTTTGAGGAGACGGCCAACAACGAGAAGGAGCACGCCAAGATGTGGTTTAAGCTGCTCCGGGGCGGAATCGGCTCCACCATCGAGAACCTGAAGGACGCCGCGGCGGGGGAGAATTATGAGTGGACGGATATGTACGCCACCTTCGCCAAGGAAGCCAAGGAGGAAGGGTTTGACGCCATCGCCAAGCTGTTCGAGGGCGTGGCGGCCATCGAGAAGGAGCATGAGGAGCGCTATCTGAAGCTGCTGGCCAATGTGGAGGGCGGCCTGGTATTCAGCCGGGATGAGGATATGATCTGGCAGTGCTCCAACTGCGGACATGTATGTATCGGGAAGAAGGCCCCGGAGGTTTGTCCGGTGTGCGCGCATCCCCAGAGCTACTTTGAGCTGAAAAAGTCCAACTACTAAAGAGAGGAGATGGCGCTGAAAACCCTTTCAGCGTATCTCACTTAACAAAAAATACTCCTTACGAAACTGTAAGAAATCAGAGGGAAATGTAAGCCAATCCTATGGCAGCGCATTTCCCTTTTTTGATATGCTGATAATACCAGGGGAAAATAGCCTTGAACCGGGCCACGCTTGCATGGCAGCGGCAAAAAGGCTGTTTTCTCCGTCAAAATAGGAGGAAGCAGTGGAAGGGGAGAATATCATCATGAAGAGGATTGCAAAGTATTTGGCGAAACTGTGCCTGCTGTTTCTCACGGCGGCCTTTTGCCTGATGGCTACAGCGGGAATTGTGCTGGGATTTAAGGGATATACCATGTACCGGAGCGCGGTGCGTCAGGAGCCGATAGAGGAAAAGCTGCGTCAGGTGCAAAACTCGGAAGAGTTTGTTCCCTTTGAGGAGCTTCCGCAGATTTACGTGGATGCGGTGACTGCCGCTGAGGATAAACGCTTCTGGAATCATCACGGGATCGATCTGCTGGCCATGGCCAGAGCGGCCTTTCATGATCTGCAGGCGATGTCCTTCGTGGAGGGAGGCAGCACCATCACCCAGCAGCTGATGAAGAATCAGTATTTTAACCAGGACAAAAATGTCGAACGGAAAATAGGAGAGATTTTTGGCGCGCTGAAGCTGGAGCAGGAGTGCAGTAAGCGGGAAATCTTTGAGTGGTATGTCAATACGATTTACTTTGGAAGCGGCTATTACGGGATCGGGGAGGCCGCCAGGGGATACTTTGGGAAGGAGCCGTCCCAGCTTGAGGATTGGGAGGCTCTGCTGCTGGCGGGCCTTCCCAACGCGCCCTCCGCCTACAGTCCGGACGCCAGTCCCAGGCTGGCACTGCAGAGGGCCAGGCAGGTGGCGGACTGTATGATAAAGTGTGAAATGATAACAGATAAACAGGCGGAAACGATGATGAAATGTCTGGGTGATTTTGTCACAGAAAAAAAGCTGGAAACAGGGTAGAATATACAACATGAAGATGAAAAACGGAGGTACAGAATATGTCAGTGATACAGATTACGAAACAGAATTACCAGCAGGAAGTAGAAGGCAGTGAAAAGCCGGTATTGTTGGATTTTTGGGCCGCATGGTGCGGACCCTGCAGAATGCTCTCCCCCATCGTGGATGAGATTGCCGGGGAGCATCCGGAAATTAAAGTGGGAAAGGTCAATGTAGATGAGGAACAGGAACTGGCAGCACAGTTTGGGGTGATGACCATCCCCTCCCTCTTTGTGATGAAGCAGGGAAGGATTGTGAACCAGTCAGTGGGCGTAAAGCCCAAACAGCAGATTTTGGCGCTGCTGGGCTAGAAGGGAAGCGGAGGCCATGGAGAAACTTTACGATGTGATTGTTCTGGGAGGCGGCCCGGGAGGATACACCGCAGCTATGTACGCAGCCAGAGCCGGGCTGGATACCCTGGTGCTGGAGCGGATGGCTCCGGGCGGCCAGATGACAGAGACTATGCAGATTGACAATTACCCGGGATTTGAGGAAGGCATTGACGGCATAACTCTGGGGGAGAAGATGAAAGCCGGGGCGGAGCGCTTCGGAGTGCAGACCCGATTTGCGGAAGCCCTGGGGGTGGATCTGAAAGGAAAAAGCAAGACCGTGGAGACTGACGGGGACACGTTCCATGGCAGGACCATCATTCTTGCCACCGGGGCCAGACACCGCCATCTGGGCCTTGACCGGGAGGAGGAGATGATTGGCCGGGGCGTGGGGTACTGCGCAGCCTGCGATGGAATGTTTTACCGGGGAAAAACGGTGGCAGTGGTGGGCGGAGGAAATTCCGCTGCCGCGGATGCCATGCTGCTGTCCCGGATTGCGAAGAAGGTGTACCTGATTCACCGCAGAGATACACTGCGGGCGTCAAAGGTATATCATGATCCCCTGAAAAAGGCAGAAAATGTGGAGTTCGTGTGGAACAGCACGGTCAGCGGCCTTCAGGGAGAGGAACTGCTTCATGGAGTGACGCTTAACAATGTGAAAACCGGGGAGGAGAGTGCGCTCCCGGTGGACGGGCTCTTTATCAGTATCGGCAGGGCTCCGGAAACGGGCCTGTTTGCCGGCCAGCTGACATTGGACCAGCAGGGGTATATTTTGGCGGATGAGACCACACGGACCAGCCTGCCCGGGGTGTTTGCCGTGGGGGATGTGAGGACAAAACCCATGCGCCAGATTGTAACCGCTGTTGGGGACGGAGCAGTGGCAGCCCTGTACGCGGAGGAATATCTGGCGGGGGAAGCCTGACAGAGGAATGCCGTCGGAAAGCCCCTGCGGGAAGCAGCGCAGAGGGTGCATGGCATGATCAGAAAATATTTTGCAGAGGATAGGACAGGGGCCCGGACTACTCGCAGTCCGGGCTCCAGTCTGTTTCGGAAAGGGGAGCGGTCTTGCCGGTGGGCGGTATATGATATTTTTGGCGGTAAGCGTAATAAAAGGAAGAATAATTCCGAAAACCGCTGCGGTAGCAGGCCTCTGTCACTGCCATGCCGGAGCTCATGTATCCTCTGGCCAGAAACAGCCGTTTTTCCGTGATATAGGTTCCGATGGTATAGCCGGTCTCCGCTTTAAACAGATGCATCAGATAAGAACGGTTGAGAAAACAGGCTTTGGCAATGGCATCCACGGTCAGCGTCTCCTGAGTCAGATGGTCGTTGATGTACTCCATAATGCGAAGTACAGTGGGATTTGCCGTGACAGCCTGGGCGTAGCCCATAGGCTCCGCCATGAGAGCCCGGTTTAAGAGAATCAGAAACTCGGTAAGTTTTACTCTGCGATAGAGGGAGGCGGTGTAGCCGTTATCTTTGGACGCTGAAGCCAAATCCCGGATCATTCGGGGAAAATGGAAAGCCTCAGGGCTGGAGAGGCGCACCAGGCTGGAACAGTTTTCCCGGCCCTGGCGAAAACACCGGAAAAGATCCCAGCCCTCCTGTTCCAGCCGGTCAAAAAAGGAGAAGGAGAGATAGAGAATAACCCGCTCGTAGACGGAAGAATCGTGAATCAGAGGACGGTGCACCTCGCCGGCTTCCACCAGCACCACATCCCCGGGGACCAGGTCGTACTGACGGCCCTCCACCACATAGCTGGCATTGCCCCGCAGAAAGATCAGAATTTTGTGAAAGTCGTGATAATGGGGAGCAAAGACGGTCTGGGGCTGATCCGTGATATGAAAAATCTGGAAATCGCTGTCCAAATATCCGGTTTTCCTGGAAGATGAAGTCATGGACATCCCCTCCTTGTTTTTAATTAA
>ERZ809224.2898-NODE-2898-length-9953-cov-10.800566_pt1 | contig 9953 bp, 9 predicted proteins | sample MGYA00520513_ERZ809224 | MGnify/ENA primary metagenome ERZ809224 (study PRJEB31576, sample SAMEA3212658) | Homo sapiens | biome: human-gut; feature: human gut; material: fecal | place: Sweden | collected 2012 ...
TGACATTATTGGTAATTACAGATTTGACCATGATGTTCAGATTGGCGAACGCCTGACTTTTTGTGATATGGCGATTTATTCCATGGTAAAAAATAATACATTTAACGGGATACCGCTTCCATCCATATATTCAATGGATAGAAACGGGGATTGCCGTCTGATAAAATCTTTTGGATATAATGACTTTAAAGAAAGGCTTTCATAGATAATGGACTATAGTATAATAAAAAATTACCGTATGCCCGGTGAATTTGAACCCCATGACGGCTGTATTATGATATGGCCCGTGCGACAGGGCAGCTGGCCTTATAACGGCAGAGATGCCCAAAAAGCTTTTATGGAAGTTGCCAAAGCCATTGCTAAAAGTGAAAAAGTATATATGCTTGCGGATGAATGTCATATTGAAGAAGTTAAAAACAGCCTTAAGGAAAATATGGAGGCTGTGATTATAGAAAGCGATGATGCATGGGCAAGAGATGTGGGACCTACCTATGTTGTTGATGATAAAGGCAACAGAATGGGAATTAACTGGAAATTTAACGCATGGGGAGGCAGCTTTGACGGGCTTTATATGCATTATGACAAAGATGACAAGGTAGCTTCCCGGTTTTTAAAGTATACAGGAGATATGATTTTTGATGCCCATCCTTTTGTACTTGAAGGCGGTTCTATTCACAGCGACGGAGAAGGCACAATTCTTACTACGGAAGCATGTCTTTTAAGCAAGGGCCGTAATCCTTCAATGACCAAAAATGAGATTGAGGATATGCTCCTTAAAACACTCGGCGGCAGAAAAGTTCTCTGGCTCCCTTGCGGTATATATAATGATGAGACTAATGAGCATGTTGACAACATATGTGCATTTACAAGACCGGGCAGAGTAGTGCTTGCGTGGACTGATGATAAAAATGATTCTCAATATGAGATGAGCAGAAGATGTGAAGAATATCTTTTACAACAAAAAGATGCAATGGGAAGATCTATTGAGATTGTTAAACTGCCGGTTCCTTCAACTCCTGTCCTTGTTAAAGAAAGTGACCTCCAAGGATATGTGTTTGAAGAAGGCGAGGATGTGAGAGAAGCAGGAGAACGGCTGGCTGCCAGTTATGTTAATTTCTATATATCCAATAAAAGTGTTATTGTTCCACAATTTGGTGATGTTAATGATGAAACAGCGGTTAATATTCTGCAAAAGGAATTTCCCGGCAGGACGGTATGCCCTGTCAAAGCAGATGTGATTTTGCTTGGAGGAGGAAATATTCATTGCATTACCCAACAGATTCCTAAAGGAGGAAAATAATGAGAAAAGTATGTGTTGCTTCCATTCAGATGAAGTGCAGCAGGGAAGTTAATGAAAATATTCTTACGGCAGACAGACTTGTAAGGACTGCCGCAGAAAAAGGAGCAGAAATTATTCTGCTTCCTGAACTTTTTGAGAGACAATATTTTTGCCAGGAAAGACGATATGAGTACTACGGATTTGCAAAAACGGTTGAGGATAATGATGCAGTAAAACATTTTCTGCCTGTGTCTGAGGAACTAAATATTGTTCTGCCATTGAGTATTTATGAAAAGGACGGAAATGTTCTGTATAATACTGTTGTGGTACTTGACTGTGGAAAAATACTTGGAATTTACAGGAAAACACATATTCCGGATGACCATTTTTATCAGGAAAAATTTTATTTTACTCCGGGAAATACAGGATTTGTGACATTTAAAACAACTTACGGACAGATAGGAATCGGTATATGCTGGGACCAGTGGTTTCCGGAAACAGCAAGGTGCCTCACACTTAATGGGGCAGAGCTTTTATTTTATCCTACGGCGATTGGCAGTGAACCTATCCTTAACTGTGACAGCATGAAGCACTGGCGTAATGTTATGAAAGGTCATGCCGCAGCTAATATTATTCCTGTTATAGCAGCCAACAGATACGGCCTTGAAGAAGTAACGCCGTGTGATGCCAACGGAAACCAGAGTTCTTCACTGGAGTTTTACGGTTCCGGATTTATTACTGATGCTACGGGCGAACTGCTCTGTGAGTCGGGAAGAAAAGGCGATGACATTCTTTTACAGGAATTTGACCTTGATGAAATAGCCGCAATGCGACTTGAGTGGGGACTTTTCAGAGACAGAAGACCGGAATGTTACGAAAAAATATTGAAATAATACACGTTAATGTGTTAAAATAAGTAGTGCATAATTTTAGCACTTGATTAAATTCCAAGGAGGAAAAGATGGGAAAACTTTTTAAACTCAAAGAGAATGGTACTACTGTTCGTACTGAGATAGTTGCAGGTCTTACCACATTTATGACAATGGCTTATATCATTGCATTAAATCCTAACCTGTTAACGGCTTTTGGTGCCAATGGTGGAACAGAGTTATGGAACGGTGTGTTCCTCGCAACATGTATTGCTTCTGCAATCGGTATGTTCGTAATGGCATTTCTTGCCAACAAGCCTTTTGCCCTTGCACCGGGTATGGGACTTAACAGCTTTTTTGCTATAGTTGTAAGTAATATTGTTTCAATTACGGGATTAAGTTACACTGAATCATTTCAGGCTGGACTTTGCATAATCCTTATTGAAGGTATTATTTTCTTTATTCTTTCTGTACTTAATATACGTGAGAAAATTGTTCAGGCAATTCCTTTGGGAGTACGACTTGGTATTGCTCCGGCAATCGGTCTTATGCTTATGAACATTGGTTTTGGTTCTAATGCGGGTATTTATAGTGATAAGGGTGGCCCTTTCTATGTAATGAGAGACTTTTTCGGTTCATTAACACCGGGTCTTGCAAGAGATACAATGGGCTCAGGTTACTCAGCAATGGTTTTAGCTGTAGTGACAATGTTTATCGGATTATTTGTTATCATTATACTTGCTCATAAGAAAGTTAAAGGTGCCGTTTTACTTGGTATGCTTGCTTCTTGTGTTATCTATTGGGCAGGCGAAGCTATCTTCCTTGATACTAATCCATTTGCATCACTTAAGGGTGCTTCTTTTGTACCTCCATTCGCAGATATGGCGGAGACAACCTTATTCAAGTTCAATTTTTCAGGATTTGTTGAAATTGGATGGTTTACAGCAATTACGCTGATAATTACATTCTGTATTATCGATATGTTTGATACAATCGGAACTCTTGTGGGAACAGCTTCAAGAGCCGGTATGGTTGATGAAAATGGCGAGATGCCTAACATGAAGCAGGCATTGATTTCAGATGCTGTAGCAACAGTAGTAGGCTCTGCAACAGGTACTTCTACAGTTACAACATTCGTAGAATCAGCTTCAGGTGTTGAAGCCGGCGGACGTACAGGTCTTACAGCTTTGGTAACAGGTATTCTTTTCCTTGCATGTATGTTTATTGCACCTATTGCAGCAATTATTCCACCTGCCGCTACATCAGCAGCGCTCATCTATGTTGGTATCCTTATGATTAGTGGTCTTAAGAAAATTAACTTTGATGATATGACACAGACAGTTCCTGTAGCACTTATGTTAATTTCAATGCCTATATCAGGATCTATCGGACATGGTATTGGATTAGGATTAATTGCTTACACAGTAATTAAAATATTCACAGGTAAGGCTAAGGAAGTTTCAATTCTTACTTATATAATTTCAATTATATTCCTTATTAAATTTTTCCTTGTTGTTAGCGTGTAATAACATAGGATAATATATAAAAATCACTGAGGGCATACCGCCTTCCGGAAGTCAGACCTGTAAATCTGACAACAGGAGGCGTATGTTCTCAGTGATTTATTTTAATTCAAATAATGCGGCACTGAATCGTGGCATTGTGCAGGTTAATGTGTTGCCGTCAATATGCCAGAACACATTGTTTTCATCGGCATTTCCGCCATAACATTTCCAATCACTGTTCATAAGGATATTTACACCCTTATTATCCGGAAGTTCAATCCGGTAATCAATCTGCTCATATTTGCTGAAGTTAAATATTGCAAATATACGGCTTTTATTATCTTCTCTCAGAATAGAGTACATAAGTCGGTCAGGGGAGTTACAGTCCAGCCATTTAAAACCGTCATAATCATATTCTTTTCCGAAAAAAGCCGAATGGGAAAGATAATTTTTGTTAAGATCTGCAATGTAATTGTTAAATGCCCTATGGATGGGAAAATCAAGAAGCATAAAGTCTTGTTCTCTTTTTTCGTCCCATTCCCTGAACTGACCGAGTTCATTACCCATGAAATTAAGCTTTTTGCCGGGATGAACCATCATATACATATAAAAAGCTCTTGCCTGAGGAAACTTAATATCGTAGTCCCCATACATTTTCTGTAAAATTGTAGCTTTGCCGTGAACCACTTCGTCGTGGGAGAGAGGCAGAAGAAACTTTTCATTATAGTAGTACATCATGGAGAAAGTGAGCTTATGGTAATTGTTATATCTGTCGTCCGGTGACATCTGAAAATATGATAATGTATCATGCATCCAGCCCATATCCCATTTGTAATCAAATCCAAGTCCGCCTTCCGACACTGATTTGGTAACATTGGAAAAATTGGTTGAGTCCTCGGCAGCAAGGAAACATCCCGGATTTCTGTCTTTGAGCCCCTGATTCATATATTTGATGAAATCAACGGCATTACCGTTAACACCTCTTTTTTCATCACCATGCCAATAAATTATACGGCTGATTGCATCCATTCTGAGACCATCAAAATGGAAAGTCCGGAGCCAATAGTTGGCACATGACTGGAGAAAACTTCTGACCTCACCTCTTGAATGCATAAAGTTATTGCTGCCCCATTCACTGATACCTACGTCATTGTTAGGATATTCGTAAAGTGCAGAACCGTCATATTTGGCAAGACCATAGTAATCTACAGCAAAGTGCACAGGCACAAAATCAAGTATTGCACCGATTTTGTTACGGTGAAGTTCATCTATCATATACATAAGGTCTTCGGCGGTGCCGTATCTGCTTGTAGGGGCAAAGAAGCCGGTATTCTGGTAACCCCAGCTTTCATCGCATGGATGCTCGCTGATTGGAAGAAGCTCGATGTAATTGTACCCGTTTTCCTTAAGATAAGGAATGAGTAGTTTTACAAGTTCCCTGTAATTATACCAGTCGGTAGGGCCATCACCTTTCTTTTTCCAAGAACCGGCATGTAATTCATATATGTTAAGAGGACCGTTAATACATGAAGTCCTGTTCTTAATCCATGCACTGTCCCTGAATTTGTATGAGGAAAGATTTCTTATAATTGATTTATGGTCAGGTCTTAATTCCATACCAAAACCATAAGGGTCACAGTGGTCGGTATATTGGCTTCCGTGATGGTAAATTCTGTATTCATAGGTGTCACCACAGGCTGCATCAGCAACTTTTACTTCATAGAAATTGCCGTCGGAAATGCAGTTCATAGGGATTTCCCTGCCTTTATGAAGAAGAACCACACCTGAAGCAGATGGAGCGAATGTTCTGAAAACTACACCGTCATCCTCCACATGGGCGCCCAGCCATTCGTGGGCATCAAATATTTTTCCTGTATAAAAACCATAATTGTCCATATTGTTTACCTCTTGACTTATTCTGTATTTCTGTTATAAAGATAATAGACACCAGTCTAAAAAACAACGTGCTATTTTTAAAATTAGTCAATTAATAGACACATAGAGGAAAAAGGATAATAAAATGGATTTAAGAATGAAAAAAACTTTGGCTGCAATCCGTAATGCATTTATTGAATTAAGGTCACATAAGCCTCTTGAAAAGATTACAATAAAGGAACTGACTGAAAAAGCAGAAATAAGCAAGGCAACATTTTACCTCCATTATCAGGATGTATATGATCTGTCATCATCAATCCAGGAGGAAATAATTGAGGAAGTATTTTCCAATATAGAGAATCCTGAAACAATTCTTTCTGATACGGAAGGTTTTACAAGAACACTCTTTTATGCTACGTCTGCGTCTAAAGCACTGATTGATATTGTGTTTGCAGACAATCAGGCAATTGTACTCCCTGAAAAAATTGAGGAGAAGATTAAAAAAAGTATTTTTTCCATTCATCCGGAATTTAAAGATGATATAAGGCTTAATATATCTATTACATTCAGGGTGCAGGGGGCATATAACGTGTATAGAAAATATTACGGAATTTATGAACAGGAGGAGATTATTAACAATCTATGTGTGATATTTAATTAAATAATAACCGAGCTTGATTTATTATTTATTAAATGATATAGTATGCAAGGATGGTATTCGGAAAGAAGCTGTACCTGATTAATTTTGACCCATATGCTTTTATTGCTTACATTGTTTTTACAAGTAGGACTTTAACGGAGGAATGCGTATGAGAATAGGATTTATTGGCGCAGGGAAAGTAGGATTTACCCTGGGAAAATATTTTGCCGTCAACGGACTTGATGTTGCAGGATATTACAGCCGCAATTATAAATCGGCTGAGGAAGCCGCTGCATTTACCTGTTCAGAAGCGTTTGATTCAATTACACGGCTGGCAGGCATATGCGATATTATTTTTTTGACCGTTACTGACGGAAACATCAGAGAAGTAGCGGAGAGTTTAAAAAGGGCAGGTATATCGGACAGGATAATCTGTCATTGTAGTGGGGCACTATCATCAGAAATCTTTTCGGACATAACCGGATGCACCGGTTATTCAGTTCATCCGTTCTTTGCAATCAATAATAAATATGATTCTTACAAAGAACTTACATCCACGTTATTTACAATTGAAGGACCGGATACCCACAGGGATTGTGTTGCTTCCCTGATAAGGCAGTGTGGCAATAAAGTGATATTTATACAGCCGGATATGAAGGCAAGGTATCATGGAGCTGCGGTGTTTGCCAGCAATCTTTTAATGGGATTAATGGAGACGGCAGTTGATGAGCTTGCAGCCTGTGGTTTCTCTAAAGAGGATGCACTTACCGCAATCTATCCACTTGCTTTGAATAATTTAAAACATCTGGAAAACAATAGCCTTGAGGACTCCCTTACCGGACCGTTAGAGCGTAACGATGTCAGCACAGTCAGAAAACATCTTGGATGTTTTAAAGGCGATGACAGGATGATGTATATTTTATTATCCCGTAAGGCACTTGAAATTGCAAAAAGAAAAAACTCTGACAGAGATTACAGAGAAATGGAGGATTTGTTATATGACAACAGTCACTACACTTATGAATATGAAACAGAAGGGCGATAAGATTACAATGCTTACCTGCTACGATTATTCAATGGCAAAATTAATGGATAATGCAGGTGTTGATACGCTTCTTGTAGGTGATTCCCTGGGAATGACCATACTTGGGTATGAGGACACACTTTCAGTTACAATGGAAGATATGATTCACCATACGGCAGCAGTTGCCAGGGGAGCAAAGAACGCCCTTGTTATCGGAGATATGCCATTTATGTCATACCAGGTTTCTGTCGAACAGGCAGTAATTAATGCAGGAAGACTTATTAAAGAAGGCAGGGCACAGATGGTCAAGCTTGAAGGCGGTGCAAGTGTCTGCCCTCAGATAGAGGCTATTGTGAGGGCGTCAATTCCTGTATGCGCACACCTTGGACTTACCCCACAGTCAATTAACATGTTTGGCGGATTTAAAGTGCAGGGGAAGACAGAGGAAGCTGCCAAGAAAATTATTGACGATGCCAGAAAGATTGAAGCTGCGGGAGCGTCAATGGTAGTCCTTGAAGGAATACCTACAAAGCTTGCCCAGATTATAACAAAAGAACTTACAATTCCTACAATCGGTATCGGAGCAGGACAGTTCTGTGACGGACAGGTGCTTGTATATCAGGACATGTTAGGCATGTTCAGCGATTTTAAGCCTAAATTTGTAAAGGTATTTGCCAATACCGGAGAATTTATGACTAATGCTTTTAATGACTACATTAAAGAAGTAAAAGATGGCTCATTCCCTGCTGAAGAAAATTCTTATTCAGTAGATAATGGAATTTTTGACTTTATTAATGAATAAAATAAAGAGGTAAAAGATAAAATGAAAGTAGAAGGAACAGTTAAATCAGTTAAAGACCAGGTTAAAGAATGGAAAAAGGAAGGCTTAAGCATAGGATTTGTCCCAACAATGGGATATCTTCATGAAGGACATGCAAGTCTTATTAAAGCCGCAAGAGAAGGCAATGACAGAGTTGTTGTAAGTATTTTTGTCAATCCTATGCAGTTTGGACCGACAGAAGATCTTGCAAGCTACCCAAGAGACCTTGCAAAAGACAGTGCTTTGTGTGAATCCTTAGGCGTTGATATGATCTTTCATCCGGAACCTGAAGAAATGTATCATGAAAATTTCAGCTCTTATGTTGATATGTCAGTGCTTACGGAAGAACTTTGCGGATTAAGCAGACCTGTTCATTTCAGGGGTGTATGCACAGTTGTTAATAAGCTTTTTAATATTGTACAGCCTGACAGGGCATATTTTGGACAAAAAGATGCACAGCAGCTTGCAATAATAAAGCATATGGTTGAAGACCTCAATATGAATGTGGAAATTATCGGATGCCCTATTATCAGGGAAGCTGACGGACTTGCAAAAAGTTCAAGAAATACCTACCTCTCAGCAGAAGAGAGAAAGGCAGCCCTTATTCTCAGTAAGAGTATAAACCTCGGACGTAAGATGGTAGAAGACGGTGAAACTGACACAGGCGTTATCACAAAAGCCATGACAGACCTTATTAACACAGAACCACTTGCAAAAATTGATTATGTTAAGGCTGTTGACGGCATCACAATAAGACCTGTTGCAAAGGTTAAGAAGCCTATGCTGGTTGCGATTGCGGTATACATCGGTAAGACAAGACTTATAGATAATTTCATGATTTAAGCTGTCCTTTAACCCCTTGATTTGACAAATTACAGAAAATGTGTAATTATATGGGGTATATTTAGAGAAGGAAAAAGTTATGATAAGAAAATCAAGTTGTATTTTTGTCCTGACACTTGTAGTCCTTGCACTTGTGGCGGCTGTCGGGTCAATTGATAATAACAGAATGATTGCCGGAAATAACGGAGTATCGGATAATGAGATTGTTACCGATATGGATGATATGGTTAAATATGATATCAGCATAGAGTCTGTAAAACAGGATAAGGTATCGGGAACGCTTTCAGGCGGAGAGACAGGTACCTCAGAGAATGTCAGTGAGGCACCTACGGAGCCTGTTACAGAAGCACCGACAGAACCTGCGACAGAACCTGTGACAGAGCCGGTGACAGAGGCACCTACAGAGCCTGTTACAGAACCGGAAACAGCAGCTCCTGTTAATTGGAAATATGTATATGTCGGAGATTCCAGAACAAAAGGACTTAAAGCGGCACTTGAGAAATATGGCAGAATTACCGGTAAAGAGACTTTTATCTGTGAAATCGGTGAAGGATATGACTTCCTTATGGCTAATATGGCTAATATCAGAAGTGTATGTGATTCTTCAACAGTTCTTATAATAGGACTTGGAATTAATGATATGAAATACAGATATAACGAGTATATAGCGGCTATTAATGATATGGCGGCTACAATGGACTGCCAGATTTATTTTATGCTTGTTAATCCGGTTAATGAAGCGGAAGAAGCAGCTGGCGGCAAGTTCCATATTACCAATGCCGATATAGATACTTTTAACGCCAGAATGTTGTCGGGACTTGGACCAAGTGTCCATATTATAGATACTAATTCATATCTTAAGAATGTAATCGTCAATTACACTACAATGGATGGGTTACATTATACGGATGAGACATATATAATCGTCTATGATTATATGCAGAATTTTATACCCCATAGTTAAAAAAACGAGATTCGCAAAACTTTATGCGAATCTCGTTTTTAATTAATTGTGTATACGTTCTGATTTATAAATTTCGGTGAATAATTTTGATTTATTGTTATTAATTTATTTAAAAAGAGAAAAGATATAATGGA
>ERZ809224.2899-NODE-2899-length-9951-cov-4.170574_pt1 | contig 9951 bp, 7 predicted proteins | sample MGYA00520513_ERZ809224 | MGnify/ENA primary metagenome ERZ809224 (study PRJEB31576, sample SAMEA3212658) | Homo sapiens | biome: human-gut; feature: human gut; material: fecal | place: Sweden | collected 2012 ...
GTTTGACTTCCTTAAAGATATCGGATTTCAGAAATTTGTTCAGTCTGTGAGTCCCGTACAGACGTATCTGCGGATATTTTTTTCTGTAATAATATATCGCTGCGTTTGACGATACGGCCGCCGCTTGTCCCGCAAGCTTTTCCGGAGCAAATATATCCCTTGTCTTAACAACTATTTCCGTCTTTTCATCCGTTTTTAACTTGCTTATCTCCGCGGCTGTCTCCGGCGGCGCATATATAAGCTCTATTCCATGCTTCAAAGCCGCTTTCGCCTGCTCTATATTTGATACCTCCGCACTTAGCTTCAGCTCCGTTTTTTTGATCTGACTGCGTTTCGGAAGCTCAACATTAAGGCTGCGTCCCAAAGACCGTTTCATTCTAAGCTTAGTAAGCCTGTCGAGAGCTTCGCGCCTTACGCTGTTGATTTCCTTTACCGATACTCCTGCCTTATTGTCAATATCGGTATAGACCTCGACCGCCTCATACGGAGTTGCTCCGGTTTTTGCAAGCTGAGCGCGCAATCTCTCATCATCTATAGGTCTGCTCAAAGCTTCCCGAACCAATTCCGAACCGTTTGCTTCGGCGCAGTTTCCGTCATTGTCGAATACCGTCACCGTTACAGGCTCTCCTGTATATATCCTCCCCGATATGCTCACCGGAATTTTTCTTACATTTGCGTCCGGAGCAGCCCGCCTTTTCGCTTCGTCGGTAAAGCTATTATCACCGTTTCCGGGATTTTTATGGCTCATCATCTGCTCTCCGAGCTGTCCCGTGAAATATCCATCGGTAAAGCCCGTGCGCGAAAAAGCGTCGTGCAGCTCGCGCATATCCTCCTTTGACGCTCTTCTTGTGTCGTCAAGGTACTTTCTGTATACACCCACAACAGCGCTCACATATTCGGCACGCTTGAGCCTTCCCTCAATTTTTAAAGATGTCACTCCTATGTCCTTAAGCTCCTGAATGTCATTTATCAAAGCCATATCTTTAGGGCTAAGAAGATAAGCATTCCCGACCGGCTTTCCTTTCTCAATCAGCGTGTACGGCAAACGGCACGGCTGTGCGCACATTCCTCTGTTTCCGCTTCTTCCTCCGAGTATGCTCGACATAAGACACTGTCCGGAATAGCACATACAAATCGCTCCGTGCACGAACACCTCAATCTCTGCCCTTGCGCCGCGGCATATCTTCTCTATCTCGCGGGCATTAAGCTCTCTTGCAAGCACCACTCTTGAAAAGCCCATATCCTCAAGATATTTCACTCCCTCAAGGCTCGTGACCGTCATCTGCGTACTTGCGTGCAAAGCCATATCGGGCACTGCTTTATGAATAAGCTCCGCCGCGCCTATATCCTGAATGATCAGCGCGTCCACTCCGGCATCATTCAGTTCACGGACATAGTCAACAACCTCGCCAAGCTCCTTTTCCTTTATGAGCGTGTTCACCGCCACATGCAGGTCAACTCCGTAAAGATGGCAGTAATCCGCCTGCTGCTTTATGCTTTCAATGCTGAAATTCTTTGCGCTGCGTCTTGCTCCGAATTTCGGTCCACCTATATATACCGCATCCGCTCCGGACTGCACCGCCGCGCGAAGCGCGTCCTCATTTCCCGCCGGAGCAAGCAGCTCTATTTTCTCTCTCATCATTTTCTTCGGTTTTTCTGTGAATTTCCGGAACGCTGATTATTTGAGCCGACAGACGGTATTTTCTGCGTGTCTCCCGTAAGCTTTGAAGGATTATCAAACATATCAAAAATTTCCTGTTCCCGTCTTTCGTATTCCTTCTTCATCTTCGCCGATTTCTCCTCAAGCATTTTTATCTGCCCCTCGAGGAATTTTATCTGTGTCTGTGCTTCCTCAAGCTCCTTGCTTGTTTTTGCGCTCTGCTCAACCTCCTGAGTCTTGAGTTTTTCGTTATTTTGTTCCTCAAGCTCTGCTAAATGCTCCTCAAGCTTCTCGTTTTCAGTTCTTAATCTGTTGTTTTCATCTCTCAGGCCCCTGTTTTCTTCTCTTAATGCAGTCATTTCCTCAACGCTTACATCGCTTTTTGACTGCAAAAGCTTATAATACTCGTCACATATGTTAAGAGCCGCAAGCACCATCGGTCTTTCGCCCATGATGTTTCTTCCGCCCTCCACAACAGTGCGCACCTTTTCATTTATATGCTCGCCCAGCATCTCCATATACTCCGGCGGCTCGTCTGCCACAACGGTATACATACGCGAATTAATGGTTAATTGTATTCTGTTAAGAGCCATAATTCTTTACCTGCCTCTTTTCTGCATAAATTTCCTAATATACTTTTTATTATACTATAAAACTGAAAAAATTAACAGTGTTTTTTGATAAATTTTAATGAAAATTTAAAATTATTTTTAGCTCGTTTTTTGTCGATTTTTTTACCCAATAGAATATAACAATACAAATTTCTTATATTTCCCACATTTTTTACATCTTCATATTTGACAAAGCCGGATATAGGGTGTAAAATATATTTATAAAAATAAAATCGACAGGAATAATTAACATGGACAAATTTGAGGCTTTAAAGAAATATTTCGGACACTCCTCCTTCCGCGAGGGACAGCAGGAGCTTATCGACGCTATTCTTTCCGGACGCGATGTTTTGGGCATTATGCCGACCGGCGCCGGAAAATCGATATGTTATCAGATCCCGGCGGTGCTGTTTGACGGAATCACCGTCGTCATATCACCGCTTATCTCTCTTATGAAGGATCAGGTCAACGCGCTTAACCAAATGGGTATAAGAGCAGCATATTTAAACAGCTCGCTTACGGAAAGACAATTCCGGCTTGCACTTTCGCGTGCTTATAACGGAGCGTACAAAATTATATATGCCGCGCCGGAAAGGCTTGAAACCGAAGGTTTCATGCGTCTTGCAATGAGCGTGAAAATATCTCTGCTGGCTGTTGACGAGGCGCACTGTATATCGCAATGGGGACAAGATTTCCGTCCGAGCTATATAAAAATACGGCAGTTTACGGACTCCCTCCCCTACCGCCCTGTAACGGCGGCATTTACCGCCACAGCCACCTCCCGCGTCAGAGACGACATAATACGCATACTTGCGCTGCGAAACCCGTTTACTGTAACTACCGGCTTCGACAGAAAAAACCTATATTTCGGCGTAGAGCACCCCAAGGATAAAATGAGCTCTCTTATACGCATTCTAAAAAGAAACAAGGATAAAAGCGGCATAGTATACTGCACCAGCCGCCGCAATGTCGAAGAGGTATGCGACAATCTGCGCCTTAACGGCTTCAGCGCCACACGCTATCATGCCGGTCTTGATGATGAGGAGCGGCTCAAAAATCAAGATGATTTTTTGTTTGACCGGGCACAGATAATGGTCGCAACTAATGCGTTCGGTATGGGGATAGACAAATCCAATGTGTCATTTGTGGTACATTATAATATGCCTAAAGATATAGAAAGCTATTATCAGGAAGCCGGACGCGCCGGACGTGACGGCGAAAAAGCGGAATGTATTTTGCTGTACTCAAAAAAGGACTACCATACGATCAAATATTTTATAGAACACCCCGCCCCAAATGGGGAGCTTACACAAGAGCAGAAAGAAATACTAAAAAAACGTGATTATGACAGACTGAGACAAATGACCTTTTACAGTACTACAGACAAATGTCTGCGGCAATTTATACTTGACTATTTCGGCGACAACCGTGTGTGCATATGCGGCAACTGCTCAAGCTGCCTGCCCGAACGCAGATTCGAAACAAGAATTGTTGACAGCAGCCGTTCGACAAGCGTATATTATTCGGGATATACAGACAGACCCGCAGTGCGGCAGCGTCCTATGCGCGAATTCTCTGCCGAGGATGAACAGCTGTTTAATTCCCTTAAGGCTATACGGCTAAAAAAAGCAAATTCATTGGGTGTCCCCGCATTTACTATATTTTCCGATGCAACTCTCAGGGATATGTGTGTAAGACGCCCTAAAAACCGTATGCAGTTTCTGGAGGTAAACGGCGTCGGCGAGGTAAAAGCACAGCGATACGGTGAGCTTTTTATGAACGAAATAAAAAAGTTTGAGAAAACATCATCTTAAATTTTAAAAATATATTTTATATAAAATGAAAATTGGTTACTGAAAAGTATTGACATATTACATATGTGTATTATATAATATTTTATAAAATAACAAAGAAAGGAAATATAGCATGAATAAAACAATTCTTAAATTTAGCATGGCAGCAGCAATTGCCTTTTTGCTGCCTTCATATGCTGCATATGCCGAGGATACCTGGTCTTCGGATATAGCTTCGTCATTTTCCGCTGGCTCCGGCTCTGATACTGACCCGTATGTTATTTCAACCGGTGCTGAGCTTGCATATCTTGCTCAGGAGGTCAATGCCGGAAATGAAAGCTATAACTCCGCTTATTATATTCTCGAAGACGATATAGACCTTGCTTCCAATCCATGGACTCCGATAGGTCTTGATAATGCTTTTTACGGTGTTTTTGACGGAAACGGCAAAACAATAACAAATTTAAACTCTAACCAAACCGATAAAAATTCCGGTCTGTTTGCTTTAAATGTCGGAACGGTCAAAAATCTCACGCTTGGAAGCGGAACTGTGGAAATAACAATTGATAAAGGAACTGAAAACACATATTCGGCGGGCATGATCGCCGTAAACAACGGCACGGTGGAAAACTGCGTAAATTATGCAGATATACAAGCCACATCAACTTCGCTGCTCTTTAGCGATGTTATTTGTATAGGAGGCATTGTCGGCTTCGACACAACATCAACGGTAACTGGGCATTCAAGCATCATAGACTGCGCTAACTACGGTGATGTTACAGGAATATGCACTGCGGCATCCAATAATCTCACACAAATATACGGCGGCGGAATATGCGGATATATTTCCGGCGGCATAATCAAGGACAGATATTCTGTTATGGACGGCTGTACAAACTATGGTGAGATAAATGTTTCAGGCGTCCGCACAGCACGTGCCGGGGGATTATCGGGATATGCCGAAACTCAAAGCTCAGCCTCGGTATCAGCCCTTGACAGGTGCATTATCATTCGAAACAGCGCCAATAAAAATCAGGTCAGCGCAAGCGGCTCTTATTGTATGACCGGAGGTTTAGTCGGATACCCATACAGAAGCAATACAATTATTTCAAACTGCTACAATACCGGTGATGTTTCGGGCAGCCAAAACAGCGGCGGATTATTCGGATTATCTACCTGTACAGCTGCTAACTGCTACAACAGCGGAACTGTTTCAGGCTCAACAGTTGGAGCTGTTGCGGGCAAAAAAAGCGGAGGGACGATCTCAAACTGCTATGCCCTTACAAATACCGCTGCAAAGCTTTCCGGCAGCGGTACTATAACTGACTGTGCTTTCTTTAACGAGGATACAGACGGCGAATTTACAGTTTCGGGTACATCATACAACAAGCTTACCGACGCTCTTAACGCATGGGTAGCCTTATCGGAAAACGGTACGATCTACAAATCATGGGAACTTTCGGGATCAACACCTGAATTTAAACTACCCGATTCCGGAGAGTTTACTTTAAACGAAATAACAGAATATACATCTGATAATGAGCCATACGACAAGGGCTTTTCTGTCAGCGTTAAAAATAATTACAGCGAGGATAAGACAATATCCGGCATAATATGGAATCTCAATGATTCGGATAATAAGAAATCCGAATATACCCAAACTGATATGGCAACCGTAACATTGGAAAAGGGTGCGACTGTTTCATACGGTATCATAATAAGAGGAACAGCACAAGACAGCGCTGCCAACATCAGCGTTAGTTCTGTTGAGGTTGAATAACGGAGGGATATAAATGAAAAAATATATAGAACCGAGTATAAAAATATCATCCTTTGACAAGGCAAAAATCCTTACCTTGAGTACTGAAACTATAGAAGATAAAATGAACCATGCAGGAGTGGACTCCGGAAATATCTCAGAATTAAATTACAGCGACTTAACATGGGAATAATAAAATAAGGAGTATATTTTATGAGAGCAAGCGGTATTTTATTACATATTTCCTCGCTTCCATCGGATTATGGTATAGGAACCATGGGCAAAGAGGCTTATAAATTTGTGGATTTTCTGGAAGAGGCACATCAGACTTACTGGCAGATCCTTCCCGTATGTCCGACAAGCTATGGAGATTCTCCATATCAATCCTTTTCAACACACGCCGGAAATCCGTATTTCATAGATCTCGATATGCTTGAAGACGAGGGACTTTTAAAAAAATCGGACTATTCAAAAATAAAATGGGGATCGGATAAATCAAGGGTCGATTACGAAAGTATATATAACAACCGTTTCAAGGTTTTAAAAAAGGCTTTTAAAAATTTCAAGCAAACTGAAATGACAGGCTTTAATGAATTCCTTGATGAGAATGAAAACTGGATTTCAAACTACGCCCTATTCATGAGCATAAAAGAAGAAAACGAGAACAAGTGCTGGCTTGAATGGGAGGATGGGCTGAAAAAACGCGACCCCCACTCCCTCTGGCTGTTTAAAAGCTCCCACGAGGACGAGGTCATGTTCTGGGAATTTTTACAGTTTAAATTCTTTGAGCAGTGGACGCAGCTGAAAAAGTATGCAAATTCCAAAGGCATAAAAATTATAGGAGATATCCCTATATATGTCGCGCTCGACAGTGCGGCGGTATGGGTATATCCTGACTTGTTTGACCTTGACGAGGATCTTGTTCCCAAAACTGTTGCAGGCTGTCCTCCTGACGCCTTTGCGGCGGAGGGTCAGCTTTGGGGAAATCCTATATATAATTGGAAGCGCCATAAGGAAACCGATTACAACTGGTGGATTGACCGCTTAAAGGCAGCTTCTGAGCTGTTCGATATAGTCAGGATAGATCATTTCCGCGGCTTCGAAGGGTATTATACCATTCCCTACGGTGATAAGAATGCCGTAAACGGAAAATGGGAGAAGGGTCCGGGAATTGAGTTCTTTAAATTCATCACCAAGCAGCTCGGCGAGCTTCCTATAATAGCGGAGGATCTCGGTTTTCTTACCGAGGATGTTCGCGACATGCTCAGGCAGTCCGGATATCCGGGTATGAAGGTGCTTGAATTTGCGTTCGACCCGCGGGAAGAGAGCGATTATCTGCCGCATAACTACAGCAAAAACTGCGCCGTTTATATCGGCACACATGACAATGATACAATTCTCGGCTGGATGAAAACAATGGATAAGGAAACAATGGCCTTCTGCCGTAAATATCTTGATATTCACGACAGCGCGGACGATGCTGAATTTGCAGAAACATTTATAAAACGTGCATTCGCATGTGTAGGCGATACGCTCATAATTCAAATGCAGGATTATCTCGGACTTGGCAGCGAGGCAAGAATGAATATTCCTTCCGTTCCGAGCGGGAACTGGCAATGGAGGATGAATTCAAAGCGTCTGCTTACAAAAAAGCTTGCCGCAAAAATCGCAGATGTTACACGACTTTATGGAAGATGCCCGAGATAAATATCAAAATCCGGAGCTTTTGCCGTATTGGCAAAAGCTCTTTTTGTTGTAAAACATAATAAAAGCTTGACCTTTAAGATATTTTGTTGTAAAATGTTTATATAGACATTCAGATTATTAATTTTACGAAAAGAGGTAATCATATGGCAGTAAAGATAGTAAAACAAAAGGTCAGAAAATCGACTGTTATTCTTATAATATTTTTAGCTCTTGTTGTGGCGGGAGCCATATCGGGAGGAATAATTCTTGCGGACAGCCTTGGAGTAAATATTGCTGACGGAACGAAGCGAATAGAAATAAAATCAGGTTCAAGCGCATCAGATGTGGTAAATGAGCTTGCTCAGGAGGATATTATAAAATACCCACTGATATTCCAGCTCCAGGCCCGCATGGGCGATTATGCTCAAAAATTCCAGCCGGGAGTGCTGGAGGTAACAGACGGAATGAGCTATAAGCAGATCCTTGAGCTTTTATGCGTAGATAACCGCAACAGTGTTACCATAACAATTCCGGAGGGCTATGAGCAGAAACAAATCGTTGCGCGACTCGTCGATGCCGGACTTTGTACAGAAGAGGAATTCAACGCCGCTACACATGACGATTACGGCTATGATTTTCTTCAGGGACTTCCCGACAGAGAAAAATACCTCGAAGGCTATCTCTTCCCCGACACTTATTTTATCCCGGAAGACGCCTCCGCACATGATATAATAGCTATGATGCTGAGCCGTTTTAACGAGTGCTTCACTCCGGAAATGCGCCAGCGTGCTCAAGATATGGGCTACAGCATTGACCAGATCGTGACCATGGCGTCAATAATAGAACGCGAAACGGACAGCGAAAATGAGCGCGCAAAGGTTGCGGGAGTTTTCTATAACAGGATAAACGACGGAATGAAGCTCCAATCCTGTGCTACAGTCCAGTATATCCTCGGAGAAAGAAAACCCGTTCTTTCTGTAAGCGACACGACCATAAACTCACCATACAATACATACCTGTATTCCGGACTTCCCATCGGTCCTATCGCAAATCCGGGGCTTGACTGCCTGCAGGCGGCGCTTTATCCGGAGGATACAGAATATTATTATTTCGTTCAGGGCAAGGACGGTCAGCATATATTCTCAAAAACCTATGAAGAGCATCTTGCCGCAATGCAGAGTACAGAAGCCGCTATAGAGGTCGATGAGGATGCAATATATAATGAAGATAATTTACAGAACGGAGCAAACTGATGATAGAATATGATCTTGAGGCGATAGTTCCTCCATATATCACCGACTATCTGAGAGCTCACAGTACTCATAAGGATGAGTTTCTGCATGAGCTTGAGGATTATGCGGAAAAAAACAAAGTACCGATAATTGAACCTGAAAGCGCTCGTTTCCTTGAAACAATATGCTCGATGAAAATGCCGGAGCATATACTTGAAATAGGATGCGCTATAGGCTATTCGTCCATTCTTATGGCTAAAACCTGCCCCAACGCTCAGATATCTACTATAGAGTACAGTTCGGAAATGGCGGCTATAGCACGGGAGAATATCAAAAAAGCTGAACTTGAGGACAGAATACGTATTATAGAAGCCGATGCCAAAGACTATGTTTCATATATCGATGAGGATGAATGCTTTGATTTGATTTTCCTTGACGGTCCAAAAGCGCATTATTACTATATGCTTGACGATTGCGTGAGAATGCTGAAAAAGGGCGGCGTGCTTATATGCGACAATGTGCTTTATAAGGGAATGACGGCAGACGACGCTCATGTTATAAAGCGTAAAATTACAATAGTAAACAGGCTGCGGGAATTTATCGATACTCTTTGTGAGCACCCACAGCTTAAAAGCTCAGTTTTACCGCTCGGAGACGGCATTACGCTGTCTGTTAAAATAAAATCCGATTTGGAATATTTCGGATTTTAGCAATACAAAGAAAGGATGATTTATATAATGAAAAAACCGGAGCTGCTTGCCCCAGCCGGCAGTCTTGAAAAACTGAAAACCGCAATCGACTACGGCGCGGATGCAGTTTATATAGGCGGTGAAATGTTCAGCTTGAGAGTTGCCGCTGAAAATTTTTCGCACGAGGAGATGCTCGAGGGCTTAGCATACGCGCACGAACGCGGTAAAAAGGTCTATCTTACGGCTAATATTATTCCGCATAATGATGATATAGACGATTTTGAAAAATTTATAGAGGAAATACGCCCTATGGGCTTTGATGCTGTCCTCGTATCGGATCTGGGCATGTTTGATATGCTGCGCACGCTTGCGCCGGAGCTTCCTTTGCATGTCAGCACACAAGCAAACAATGTTAACTGGCGTTCCGCCGCCGCATGGCATAAGCTCGGAGCATCGAGAGTTGTACTTGCAAGAGAAATGTCATTTAAAGAGATAGAGGAATTTCAAAAGAAGATACCTCC
>ERZ809224.2903-NODE-2903-length-9940-cov-46.240162_pt1 | contig 9940 bp, 8 predicted proteins | sample MGYA00520513_ERZ809224 | MGnify/ENA primary metagenome ERZ809224 (study PRJEB31576, sample SAMEA3212658) | Homo sapiens | biome: human-gut; feature: human gut; material: fecal | place: Sweden | collected 2012 ...
TTCCGCCGTTTGTTCCATCCGGTTTTTTCAGCTCATCTCCGTACCCTCGACTGCCTTCTTTCTCACTGTTCAAGCGGTTTCAGGCTTTCTCAAGTACCCTCTGTTTTCGTGTCCTCTCGTTTGAGTGCTTGTCTATTATATCACGGAAAACGACATTTGTCAACGTTTTTTTTAAAGTAAATTTACATAAAACTTACTCGTCAAATCCTGTTTTTAAAGGCACTTTACACAATCAGCCGTAAAAAGCTGTCTATATATTCTATTTACTGCATTTTTCTGCTATTTAATGTATTTTATCAGCTTTTTACCGCCGTCTTTTTCGGATACTTTCCGGTAAGAATTCTCTCCCTTATGTATACCAGCGTATCCTCCTCGCCGTATCTTTTCAGCATTATCAGCATCTTTCCAAGAAGTTCCATAGTTTCCGGGTGCATCATATAGTGTTTTCTGTTCTTGTTGAAATATTCAAACGGCATACTGTCGTTATAATTCTCTTTATAATATGTCTTACAAGCCGCCACTCTGTCGCAGAACATCTCCACAACATACTTTACAGGCATCTTCGTTCCCTGCATCGCAGAACCCGGCTCCTGTCCGTAATCTATCCAGTATTCAAAGTGATGCCTGTTCCTTCCCTTATGGTGAAGCCACGCCTCGCTTTTTCCCGTCACACGTCTTTCGGTCGTATTCGGGCTTTTATCCCCCGTGTAAAATACCACACCGCTTATGAATTCCTTCGGCGAGTATTTTGACAGATCGTGCATAAGCCCCTGCTTATAAAGACCGACCTTGAAGCACAGCCTCATTACTTCCATCTTGTGATGATTGATAGTGCTTAAATGCCCCTTGAAGTTTTCCTTAATGTCCATGCTTATCCTTCTTTCGTTCTTTCGAGATACTTTCTCCAGTTATCAATATATCTTGTTTTAAAGCTGACGCTTGTTATTTCTTTGTATGGAATTTTGGTTTCTTCCTGCCACTTTCCGTCTGCGTCAAACTCTCTCATCGTCAGTTTATTCTTCCCCGCCTTTAAGATTATCCCTATATGGAATATCTCTTCATTTTCATTCTCGACTATCGCCCATTCACCGCACTCACGGAGCGAATTGAATATGCTCTGCCACGAGCTTATATCAATTCCGGGAGCTTTGATTTGCCCTGCAACCCCGTTCAGTCTGTTTATCTCTTCGCATATATCATTCTTGATTTCTGCTTTTTGCAGTTCGTCAATTTTACGGATTGTATACCCGTTAAGTTCAAAGTCGTTTTCTTCCTGCCCGAGTACAAATTTGTCGTTGAAATCATTGATATAGTAATACCAATAGCTTTTGTCATATTCGTAAAAGCACCTGCATATATGCTTGTTCCGAGCGCACTCTCTGAGCACCGATATTTTCTTACTGCGTTTCATATTTTCCTCACAAAAAAGCAACTGCCGCATATATAACACGGCAGTTTCATATTTACAAAAGCCGTCAGCCTTATTCTATCACAGCCGACCTTTAATTTCAAGTCCGAAAGTCATTATCGTTCTTCCGTCAATTGTTACACGCTCACCTTCTCCCCCTCTTTTTCATCGCATTCTTTATTCTCAGCCGCTTTTTCCGGCTTTTTATCCGGCTCATCACCGCCGTGCTTATCCTTTTTCTTCTTTTCTTCTATATGCGACTGGTCGCTGACAACAAGAATATCGCCCTGCTTTATTACAGTGCTTCCGTTAGGTACGACCATATCGCCGTTTCTCTTTATCATTATAATAAGAAGCGTAGTCGGCAGGTCAAGCTCCTTTATAGTCTTTCCCTTCCATAAATGCTTTGGCCCTATCTCATATTCCTTGAGCAATATATTTCCGCTGTCCCTGTATGACGGAATGCTGAGTATAACATCATCTCCGGCATTTATCACCGTATCGCCTTTCGGCACGATAGTGCTGTCGCCGTGTTTTATCATAAGCACAAGCGAATCGTCTGGGAAATCTATCTCGCTTATCTTGTGTCCGTTCCAGGTGTGAGTATCCGATACGAATATACGCATCATATTGAACTGCGGAGTTTCGTCCTGATAGTCGTTGAACGTCTTTAATACACTGCTTTCGTTATCAATGAGTTTAAGCCCCGTTGCGACCTTCGGCAGTAACGTTCCCTGAAACGCAACGGAGATAAGGCAGACGCACACTACTATATTGAACAGATTGCTGTCCGTGTACACATCGCTCACCGTAGCCATTATTGCGAAAACGATGGACGATGCACCTCTCAGACCCGACCACGCTATAAACAGCCTGTCAGCCCAAGTATACCCCTTTGAGCATATCGCAAACACCGCAACAGGACGTGATATAAAGGTCATCACCGCAAATATTGCAAGTGCCGGAAGTATTATGCCCGGTAGCTGTGAAGGATTCGACAGCAATCCCAGCAGGAAGAACAGCATTATCTGGCTCAGCCCCGTGATTCCGTCGAAGAAATGTACAAGTTGCGCCTTATTCTCTCCTATGTTGCTGTTACCGATGATGATACCTGCTATGTATACACTGAGGTATCCGTTGCCGCCGAGCAGTATAGGTGCGGAATATGCCGCAAATATCATCGCCATCATAAAAATTATGTCAAAGCTGTTTTTCGACAGCTTCACCTTTTTCATTACAAATACTGCGGCAAATCCCATCGCAAAGCCGAATGCAACACCGAGGACTATCTGCAGCACCGCAAGAAGACCAAGCTGTGAAATATCATCACCTGCCATTATCGCAAGCGCAATGACCGTCAGCATATAAGAAAACGGGTCGTTAGAACCGCTCTCGATTTCCAGCAGTGAAGCCAGACCGCCACGCAGGTTCAACTGCTTTGAACGAAGTATCGAGAACACCGATGCCGCATCGGTAGACGAAATAACCGCACCGATAAGAAAGCTCTCTTTTATATCAAATCCTATCAGGAAATGACAGCCTGCCGTAGTAATAAGCGCCGTAACTATCGTACCGAGCGAGGATAAAAGTCCCGCACGCAAAGCAACAGGTTTTGCCGCTTTCCAGTTGGCAGAAAAACCGCCGCAGAACATTATAAATATAAGACATACCGTACACACCTGCTCGCTGAGCTGATAGTTGTCAAACGGTATCTTCAGAATACCGTCCGAGCCGCATATCATACCAAGCGCCAGAAATATAAGCAGGCTCGGTACACCTATCCTTGCCGACAGCTTATTGCCTACAATGCAGACAATGATGATTGCCGAAAAAAAGAGCATTACAAATTCCATCGTTCACCGTTCCTTCTGTTCAAATATTTTCTCTGTTTAACTGTTTTAAAAAAATAAGCTGCCAATGTGATTTGAAAGTCACCATTGACAGCCGATTTTTTACTATTCTTAAAGGCGTCAGCCGCTGAATGCGACGTCTTTATTTGCCTGCAAGCTTAGCGATTATTTCAGCCGCCTCATCAATACCGCAGGTAGCCGTATTGATGCACAGATCGTAATTCAGCGATTCGCCCCAGTTACGTTCCGTATAATACTTGTAGTGTCTGCGCCTTGCCTTATCCTTCTGTCTGATAATCGAAAGCGCCTCGTCCTTGCTTATATTGTCATGCTCGCAGATACGTCCGCATCTGAAATCATCCGTAGAATGCACGAAAACATCAAATGTACTGTACTGCTCCCTCAGCACATAGTCCGCACAGCGGCCGACTATAACGCACGGACCTTTATCCGCAAGAGCCTTGATAACTCTGCACTCCGCCGAGAAAAGCTGGTCGGTAAGCGGCTGTGTGTACATACCGTTTATCGCAAGATTGTAAAGAAAACTGGTCGTTGTCGTCTGCTCCGCACGTTCTATGTATTTGGGATCAAATCCGCTTTCCTTTGCGGTAACATCAATTATCGTCCTGTCGTAATACGGGATCGAAAGTGCTTTTGCGACCTTTCTGCCGATCTCGCTTCCTCCGCTTCCGTACTGTCTTGAAATAGTGATTATTTTTCCCATAATCATTCCTCCGTTTGTGCTTTATTCTTATGCCTGCTGTACCTGTGCCGAGGATTCATCCTGTTTGTCATACATTTTCGATATGACATTCTTATAGATCCTGCGCATAAGGAGTATCGCAACAATAAGTCCTAACAAATCGCTTACAGGGAGCGACCACCATATGCAGTCAACCCCTCCGATAATGCCGAACAGCCACGCAAAAGGCAGTGTCGGCACAATAAGTCTTACTATAAATACTATCATACTGTAAAAGCCGTTTCCGAGCGCCTGGAAACCCGAACTTAACACTATCGACACTCCGGCAAATACAAACGATACACTGAATATTCTGAGCGCCGTTTCACCGAGCCTTATCATATCGTCAGTCGGAGCGAACATACCCAGTAACTGCACCGGTATAAGCTGGAACAGCAGCAGTCCGACTATCATTATCGCAACCGAGCAGATAACACCGAGCTTCAGCGTATCCGTTATACGCTTTGGCTTTCCTGCCCCGTAGTTATAGGCTATGATAGGAACTATTCCGTTATTCATACCGAACACAGGCATATACACGAAGCTCTGCAGCTTGAAGTATACGCCGAATACCGTAGCCGCCGCAGGCTCATACGCTTTCAGTATTATATTCATACCGAACGTCAGCACCGAAACCAGTGCACTCATTATAATAGAAGGTATTCCGACGGCATATATCGTCTTTATCGTACCAGGATTCAGTCTGAATTTTCTGAATACAAGCCTTAATTCTTTATTGTGAAAGTGGTGCAGTAAAAATCCTACCGCCGCCGCTATTATCTGACCTGTTACAGTGGCGATTGCCGCACCCGTAACGCCCATTGCGGGTATTCCGAGAAAATCAACACCGAAAATAAACACAGGATCAAGCACTATGTTTATAACCGCACCGAGTATCTGCGACACCATCGAAAGCAGTGTCTTGCCCGTCGCCTGCAATATACGCTCGCCGTATATCTGGAAGAATAATCCGAGCGAGCCGCAGCATACGATTGACAGATATTCAACACCATATCCCGCTATGATTTCAGAATGTGTCTGTATCGAGAAAAACGCAGGTATCGCCGTAAGCCCTACTATTAAAAATACAACATAGTTCAAAGCGGTAAGAATAAGCGCATGCGTTGCCGCAAGACCTGCCTCATAAGGCTTCTTCTGTCCGAGATAGCGTGATACAAGCGCATTCATTCCGACGCCAAGCCCCGTCTGAAACGCTATCATAAGGCTCTGCATCGGAAACGCCATACCTACAGCGGTCAGTGCGTCCGGGTTTATCTGTGCCACAAATACGCTGTCAACAAGGTTATACATTGCCTGGATAAGCATTGATATAACTATAGGAAGCGACATTGTAACAAGCAGCTTATTTACAGGCATTACGCCCATCTTATTTTCTTTTGTCTGTTCCAATTTTCTTTTCTTTCCTTTATTCTTCTCTGTATTTCTTTTAATTCAGTATACCATAAATCCACGCATTTTGCAAGCCGCATACACGAAAATCGTCCGTAAAATCTTATTGACCCCACAGCCTTATTGTGATACAATAGCAGTATATATAAGCTTAGAAAGGAGAAGAATATGAACGATATAAAAGCCGTGCTGTTCGACCTTGACGGCACTCTGCTCGACTCGATGTACGTCTGGCAGTACGTTGACGAGGAATTTCTGCGCAGACGTGACATAACTCCGCCCGATGATTACGGCAGGCAATGCAGCCACCGCTCTTTTTACGAAACAGCATTGTACACAATAGATCTTTTCAGTCTTCCCGAAACGCCCGAACAGCTTATGCAGGAATGGACAGATCTCGCCATAGACGAATACCGACACAACGTAAAACTAAAACCCTTCGCTCGTGAAACGGTTGAGCTTGCTCTGAAAAGCGGCTACAAGACCGCCGTATGCACCTCGCAGACCCCCGAGCTTTACACCCCCGTGCTTCATCACACAGGACTGTGGGGAATGTTTGAAACGATAAGCTCCGCCGCCGTTTTCGGCAAAGGCAAACAGTACCCCGACATATATCTCGATACCGCAAAAACGCTCGGCGTACCGCCCGAAAACTGCATTATGCTCGATGACGTATCCGCTTCTCTCAAAGCCGCAAGGCAGGCAGGTATGATGACGATCGGCATAATCGAGCCTCTTAGCTCACAAAGCCCCGAAGAAATGGAGCTTTACAGCGATAAGCTTGTGAAAGAGCTTGATAAAGACATATTCACATTCTGACGGAGGCAAAAATGAACACAAACATAATCAGAAAGCACTTTTTCTTCAAAGGCAGAGTTCAGGGTGTCGGCTTTCGCTACCGGGCGCAGAATGCCGCCTCGCTCTACAGCGTAACAGGCTGGGTAAAAAATCTCTACGACGGCTCGGTCGAAATGGAGGCTCAAGGCACTGAGGAAGACATTGACAAAGTAGTACAGACCCTTCAGGACAGCCGCTACATCGTGATAAACGATATGTACGTTGCCGACCGTCAGCCCGACCCCCACGAAACCTTATTCCGCATAAAAGACGAATACTGACAAAACGATCCCTCCTGCGTAATAATGCAGGAGGGATCAGTTATATATTGTTGCCTGTTTTAAGAAATTCAGTTTTCGTCATCGTCCGGGTCGTCATCCTCATATTCGGGTTCTTCCCCGTTTTCAGCGTTTTCCTCTTCCTCAGACGGTTCTTCATCCTCTGCCGCATCCTCACGGGCAACAAGTTCCTTGTCGATCGTAAAGCCGCATACCATCTCGTCAAGCAGATTTGCCTGTACCGAAAGTTCCTGTGCAGAAGCCGCACATTCCTCGCTTGTAGCGGAATTTGTCTGTACTACCGAAGAGATCTGATCAACGCCGACATTGATCTGCTCTATAGCCTCAGCCTGCTCTGCACAAGCCATTGAGATTTCGCCTACCAGCTTTGTTGTGGCAGTTGTCGTATTGACGATTTCGGTCAGCGTCTGTGCCGTCTTGTTTGCGATCATCGTTCCGTTTTCAACGGCCTTCATCGAGTTCTTGATAAGCTCTGTCGTTGTGCTTGCCGCCTCAGCAACCTTGCCCGCAAGATTTCTTACCTCGTCCGCAACAACAGCAAATCCCTTTCCTGCGTCACCCGCTCTTGCCGCCTCTACCGCCGCATTAAGCGCAAGTATATTTGTCTGGAACGAAATATCGTCTATCGCTCTTATTATCTTTTCGATCTCGCCGGATGTTTCTCCGATTTCCTGCATAGCCCCAAGCAGACCGTTCATCTGTTCGTTGCCCGATTCAACAAGCTTTGTAGCCTGAGCCGAATTCTCAGCGGCGTTTTCCGCTCTCACTGCGTTACGGTTGACCTTTTCCGCAACCTCGGTAAGCGATGCCGAAAGCTCCTCGACCGATGCCGCCTGCTTTGCCGCACCGCCCGAAAGACTGCCTGCCGCAGATGCCACCTGCTCAGAGCCTGTAGCAACACGCTGACCTGCCTTGCTTATTTTGTCCATCGTCTTATTAAGTGAGATCATTATAGATTCGTATGACTGCCTGATAGGCGCAAAGTCACCGAGATAAACATCAGCCGGCTTATATGTAAGATCGCCGTTTCCGAGCGTTCTTAGCATAGTGTCGATGTCGGATATGATTTCATTTATATTCTTGCTGATAAGGTTCGTGCTTTCGCTCAGCTGAGATATTTCCTTGTCAATTTTCTTGCCGAAGTCAAGTTCCTGCTGGTGAAGATCGCCGTGCGATAACGTAACGATTCTGTCCGAACACTGCTTTACGGGCGAAATTATCTTTTTCACTATCGTTATTATAAGCAGTACCGACAGCGCAAAGCATACGACCGCTACAATAGTGCCGATAACAACAGAATTATAAATGCTCTGCGTATGCTCAGACGGTGTCGCAACCATTATACAGCTCCAGCCTTCCGCATTGCTTATAGGCGCATAGCTGACATATTTTGAAACGCCGTCAAGCTTAACCTCGCCGAATCCCGATTCACCCGCAATTGCCGATGAAACGCAATCAGCCATAGCCTGATATGAGCCGTCCTGCGAAGCAAGACTGATATAATTCATCTGCTGCGGTATCAGTTCCGAGTCCGGATGTGCGATTATATTTCCCTTAGCGTCAACCACCATCGCATAGCCGGTATCCCCGATCGAGATCTGACCGATAACATTCGAGAATACATTCACGTCAACGGTTATACGAAGCACCGCTCTCAGTAGCTTATTTATATCGTTTGAAATTATAGGCACGGTAACGTCCATAACGACCTTACCCGTCTTTTCGTAGAAATAAGGCTCACCGACAACCGCTTTATTGGTTTCTATTACCTCACGATATGCAGGATCGTCCGACCAGTTGAGAGAGTCGTCATTAAGTCCCTTACCGTCCCTGTCCGTCATATCGACCTTGACATACATAGAATTATCTCTTGCGACAGAAATACACTTCGAGCGTATCGAAGATACATCTGCAACGTCAGAAAAATCGGCATCGGCAGAGATCTGCGTTATTGCGTTTACAACAGATTCAAGCTGATTTGAAATAGTATTCGATGCGGTATGCGCTACCTCGTCCATCTCATTCACAAGCGCCTGCTTAAGATATGTATAGCTCAGCAGTATATTGATTATGCAGACAAGCATAAGCGAACCGCCGACAGCAAGACACATCCACCTGAATATTCTGCCGGTAAGAGATTTCCCTTTCTTATGTGTATTTTCAACGTTCTCCGGAACTATTTCAGCCCCGTCATATACATTCTTGTTCTTCTTCATTCCGCTACCTCACACAAAGGATAAACAATACGGTTTTTGACCGTCTTTATATAGGTTTATCTTATCACATTGTGTAACTAAAGTCAAATTTAAATCACGTTTTCACATCATTTTCAACAAAACCGCCAAATAATTATTGGATTTTTTGTGGAAATGAATAAATACAAAGCAAATATATATACCGATTTTACGATATTGTCATTTCACCGTCCCACCACCCACAACCCTCTCAAAAGCACCAACATCCTTACGCCCGGACCAACCCTCCCAAAACCGCACTATCACTCTCGCTTTTCGTAGGGCGAGCGTCTGTGTGTGCTTAGTTGGCTTTGCATCCGCACTATCCTACTCGCTTTTCGTAGGGGCGGGGTCTCTGCCCCGCCCGTTGCATCGTAGTTATTGATTTTCTCTGCGTTTTTAATCTGTTAAGCGTCAAAGATTAATTGCGGTTAAATTTTACATTATTATTCTATTAACTTGTTTTTGATAATTGCAGTGATGTTTCGGGAGGGGCAAGCCCATCCCCTACAAAATTTCCCAACACAAAAATCCGCCATTAGAGTAAACAGCGGATTCTTTATATTCAATTCTCAGCACTTGTTAAAATGGTGTCCGGTAGTAAAGCATAATGCTTTAACAGCGCTCTCAGCATCCCACCGTGACCGCCTTTTCCGCACTATCCCTCGAAAAACACTATCACACTTGCCTCCATTGTCAAAGGGAGGTGGATTGACGGCAAGGCACAAACTGTTGTTTTGTCGCTTTCTGCTTGCGATATGCCCACCATTTTTATATTGCAAACTTTTCTGCCGTCAAGACGGAGGGATTGTTCCCCATCCGCACCATCAATTAGATTTTCCGCACTATCCCACTCGCTCCCCTACAAACTCCCCAAACACAAAAAATCCGCCATTTGCGTTAAACAGCGGATTCTTTATATTCAATTTTCGGTACTCGTTAAAATGGTGTTCGTAGTAAAGCAATAATGCTTTAACAGCGGTCACAGCAAACACCGTGACCGCCGCTCCGCACTATCCCAATCACTTTTCATACTGCAATCGTCTGTGTGCTTATATAGTTTTGCATTTGCACTATCCCACTCGCTTTTCGTAGGGGAGCGGGCTTTGTCAAGAGTAACATGGTTTACACTTTGTGCAAGCACATGGTTTACATGTTAT
>ERZ809224.2914-NODE-2914-length-9894-cov-5.665413_pt1 | contig 9894 bp, 7 predicted proteins | sample MGYA00520513_ERZ809224 | MGnify/ENA primary metagenome ERZ809224 (study PRJEB31576, sample SAMEA3212658) | Homo sapiens | biome: human-gut; feature: human gut; material: fecal | place: Sweden | collected 2012 ...
GTAGATGATGATTTTAATCTGAAAGGTCTGATCACCATCAAGGATATTGAGAAGCAGATCAAATATCCGCTTTCTTCAAAGGACTCCAAAGGACGTCTGCTGTGCGGAGCAGCTCTCGGTATTACGGCAAATGTTCTGGACCGTGCGCAGGAGCTTGTGAAAGCACATGTTGATGTTGTTGTTCTGGATTCTGCTCATGGACATTCTGCAAATGTTTTGCGTTGTGTCCGTATGATAAAAGACAAGTTTCCGGATTTGCAGATCATTGCCGGCAATGTGGCAACCGCAGAGGCTACGAAAGATTTGATTGAGGCTGGAGTAGATGCGGTTAAGGTCGGTATCGGTCCGGGTTCTATATGTACAACACGTGTTGTTGCGGGTATCGGAGTACCTCAGATTACGGCGGTTATGAATTGCTATTCCGTTGCCAGGGAGTATGGAGTTCCGATTATTGCCGACGGCGGTATCAAGTATTCCGGAGATATGACGAAAGCAATCGCAGCAGGTGCAAACGTCTGCATGATGGGAAGTATTTTTGCAGGATGTGACGAGAGTCCGGGAACCTTTGAGTTGTATCAGGGAAGAAAATATAAAGTATACCGCGGCATGGGTTCCATAGCGGCTATGGAAAACGGCAGTAAGGACCGCTATTTCCAGGCTGATGCAAAGAAGCTGGTTCCGGAAGGTGTAGAAGGAAGGGTTGCCTACAAGGGAAGTGTAGAAGATACGGTATTCCAGTTGATGGGCGGGCTTCGTTCCGGTATGGGTTATTGCGGAGCACCGACGATCGAATATTTGAAAGAAAACGGCAGATTTATCAAGATTTCCGCAGCATCACTGAAGGAATCCCATCCACATGATATTCACATTACAAAAGAGGCGCCAAACTACAGCGTTGATGAATAATGAGACGAACAGGCGGATTTCCAAAGGGAGATCCGCCTTTCGTTTTTTGTGCGGAAATCCAGGGAGGAACTTATGACAGAATACAGAAACAGAAACGGCCGCAGGCGGAAAGAAGAGGAAGGCGGTTACAGAAGGCCTTCAGAGAGAAGCAGTTATCGAAAACGGCAGAGAAGGAAGCAGCTTCACAGAAGGATTGCAGTGGGATTCACAGCAGCGGCGGGTGTTCTGCTGATTGTTTTTCTTTTTTATACATTGAAGGGGAAAAAAGGTAAGGAGAGCAGCCTTTCATTTTCGGGAGAAGACGAGATTTCTTTTGCCATGTCGAGCGATGAGTGGAAGCAGTATGATATCGGTGACCCGGTTAAGCAGGTGGAGCAGCCGGTTCTCGATGTGCAGCTTTTGACGGTAAATGAATATTCCAGACCAGGTATTGAGACAGACGGAGTACGCGGCGTGGTAGTGCATTATACTGCAAATCCCGGAAGCACGGCGCAGAATAACAGAGATTATTTTGAAAGTCTTAAGGATACGGGAGAAAATCAGGTGAGCAGCAATTTTATTGTCGGGCTGGATGGAGAGATTGTGCAGTGTATCCCTACAAGTGAGATTGCTTACGCTTCAAACAGCCGAAACAACGATTCGGTGTCGATTGAGTGCTGCCATCCGGATGATACAGGGAAATTTAATGACGCTACGTATGACTCACTGGTAAAGCTGGTGGCATTTTTATGCGGTAAATTTGATTTGACGATGGATGATGTTATCCGCCATTATGATGTGACAGGAAAAGACTGCCCTAAATATTTTGTGGAAAATGAGGGTGCATGGAGCAGGTTTAAGGCGGATGTGGCAAAATATATTGAGGAAAACGGGCAGTAAAATGAGCCTGTATACGGAAGAGATGTATAGAAAGGGAAGTTATGGTAAAGGATATCTATGAGAGTATCTGCAGAGGAGAAGATGTGCGGACTAATCTGCTCCGGTTGAAAACGCAAATGAAGAAAGAAGAGCAAAAAAAAGAATTTGTTCATGTGCTGGCCGGAGATTTTGAAACGCTTCGGGAGCTTTTGAATCATGAAGATGCAAAAGTCCGAAAAAATGCGGCGTTGATTCTGGGCAGTCTGGAGTGTGAGGATGTGCTGCCCTGGATATACAAAGCCTATGCAAAGGAAAAGCAGCTTTTTGTCAGAGAGTCTTATCTGAAAGCTATGGAAAAACTGGATTTTAAGCCGTGGCTGCCGCAGTTGAAGGAAAGAGAAGCCGTATTGTTAAAACAGATTACGACAGTCGAAGAGGAAAAGCGCAAGCATATGCGCAAAGAGGCGGCTGTGCTGGCACAGATGATTTTGAAATATGAAAAACCCAGGCGGCATATATTTAAAGGAATAGATAAGGCGGATGTGATTTTGATCTGCAACCGCAGTAACAGGGAAATTACGGCAAGCCAGATTAAGACAGGGAAGGTTTCACTGCTGGCAGGCGGTGTGCATGTCAAGGATGCTGATTTGGAGGAAATCGGGAAGATACGTACCTGGAAGGAAATGCTTTTTTTACTGCACGGCACAGTTGTGCGGGAGCAAAGTCCGGATGCTGCAGCCCGGACGGTGTGGAATACAGAGCTTATGGAGCTGCTTTTAAGCAGCCATGAAGGAAAAGGTCCTTTTTTATTCAGGCTGGAATATAAGGGCAGCATGGAAGAGAAAGCGCGAAGCGATTTTATGAAGGAAACGTCGCTTTTGCTGTCAGAGAGAAGCGAAAAGCAGCTTATTAACTCTACATCGGATTATGAGTTGGAAATTCGGCTTGTCGAGAGCAAAAAGGGGGGATATCTTCCTATGCTCTGGCTTGGAACAATGAAGGATAAAAGATTTGCATACCGCAAGGAGGCGATTGCAGCTTCTATAGCCCCGGTAAATGCTGCGCTGATTATGCAGATTGCCGGAAAATATTTAAAGGAGAATGCACAGGTACTGGATCCGTTCTGCGGTGTGGGAACCATGCTGATTGAGCGCAAATATTTTCGGTCGGCAGATCCTCTTTATGGACTGGATATTTATGGGGAGGGTATTAAAAAAGCGAGAGAGAACACGGAACTGGCAGGTATGCCGATCCATTATATTGTCCGGGATTTCTTTACCTTTGAGCATGAATATCTGTTTGATGAATTGATAACAGATATGCCGCCAATCGCAGATGAGAGATTTTATGAGGCTTTTTTTGCAAAGGCAGAATCGTTGCTGAAGGATGAGGCGGTCTTGGTTTTGTATAACCGCAAGGGCGAGCTGCTTGAAAAAATGTGCCGCGGCTATCAAAAAATGGAAATTCTAAAGACTGCGGTGATCAACGAGCGCCAGAACAGTATGGTAGTCGTAGGAAGATTTCATCGTAAGTCTGTTAAAGGAGAATAAGAATGTCAGAAGTAAAAAAAAGAAAGAATGTTCCAAAAGAGTTTACATGGGCGTTGGAAGATTTGTATGAAAGCACAGATAAATGGCGGGAAGATTTAAGAGAAGCGGACGGTATGGCCCAGAAGCTTAAGTCCTGCAAAGGGACATTGTCAGAGAGCGGACAGGCGCTGCTTGCGGCGCTTACTATATACCGGGACATGAACTGCGTTTTTGAGAAAGTGTATGTCTACGCAAACCAGCTTCTTCATCAGGACATGGGGAACGGTGAGAGCCAGAAGCTGGCCGGAGAGGCACAGGTACTGATGAATCGGATCAATGGTGCGGCGGCATTTCTGGAGCCGGAGATTCTGCAGATTCCGCAAGAAAAGCTGCAGGAATTTATGCAGGAGGAGAAGGGGCTGTCGGAGTATAAAAGATTTCTGGAAGAAGTGTCAAGGCAGAGGGATCACAGCCTGAGTGAGGAGAAGGAAGAGCTTTTGGCACGTGTCAGGGAGATTGGACAGGCGCCTTCAAATATATACGCGATGTTTAACAATGCCGATATTACGTTCAAGGCGGTGAGAGATGCGGCGGGGAAGGAGCAGCCTCTGACCCAGGGGCGTTACATTCATTATCTGGAAAATCCGGACAGGAATGTGAGAAAAGAGGCATTTGAACATCTGTATGAAGGATATAAAGGCTTTGTGAATACAGTGGCGGCTGTTTTTGATGCAAATGTGCGTCAGGCAGTATTTTTTGCAAAGGAACGGAACTATGGCTCATCACTGGAGGCAGCTCTGGACGGCGGCAATATACCGGTCAGTGTATACACAAATCTTCTGGATACGGTAGAGTCGCGTCTTGAGATTTTACAGCGTTATCTGAAGCTCAGAAAGAAAGTCCTCGGGCTTGACGAGCTGCATATGTATGATGTGTATGTGTCGATGGTGGATGAGGTTGAGATGAAGATTCCTTTTGAGGAAGCAAAGGATATTGTGAAGGAAGGGCTGGCGCCGCTTGGCGTTGAGTATGGAAATCTGCTTCAGGAGGGTTTTGACAGTCGTTGGATTGATATCTATGAAAATGAGGGAAAACGTACGGGCGCATATTCCTGGGGCGCTTACGGTACGCATCCTTACGTGCTCCTGAATTATCAGGGCAATCTGAATCATGTATTTACTCTGGCTCACGAAATGGGGCATGCACTGCATTCCTGGTATTCCGACCATTCTCAGAATTATCTGAACGCGGGTTACCGCATTTTTGTAGCGGAAGTGGCATCTACCTGTAATGAGGCTCTGCTGATAAACGATCTGATGAAGAAAACAAGGGATGTGAAAGAGAAAGCCTATCTGATCAACTATTTCCTTGAGCAGTTTCGTACAACTTTGTATCGCCAGACTATGTTTGCAGATTTTGAGAAGCAGGTTCATAAAATGGTAGAAAAAGGCGAGACTCTGACAGCGGATGTGCTCTGCGAAGTCTATTATGCACTGAATAAGAATTATTTTGGTGATGCAGCGGTGTCAGATGAGCTGATCCGCTATGAATGGGCCAGAATCCCGCATTTTTATACGCCGTTTTATGTGTACCAGTACGCAACCGGATTTTCTGCAGCCATTGCTATCAGCAGTAAGATATTGGCCGGTGAGGAGGGCATTGTGGAAAAATACAAGGCCTTCTTAAGCGGAGGCTGCTCAAAAGATCCCATTGATTTGCTGAAAATCTGCGGTGTGGATATGACGACAAGAAAGCCTGTGGAAGAGGCACTGCAGGTGTTTGAACATTATGTGGAAGAGCTGGAAAAGCTGATCTGAGAAAAGCGCAGATAAATGCAGCGGGCGGCATACGAGACATGAGCTTCGTATGCCGCCCGCTGGCCGTGTGTACTATAGTACAAATTTTTTAATAATTTCTGCCACTCCGTCCTGATTGTTGTCTCTTTCGGTGATATAATCAGCAGCTTTTTTTACGTCATCTTCAGCATTTTTCATGGCGCAGCCTATGCCGGCGGCCCTGATCATGGAAATATCATTTTCGGCATCTCCGGCAGCGATCGTGTTGCACAGCGGGATACCTGTGTAATCACATAGGAAGGATACGGCGGCTCCCTTTGTGATATTGGGCGCTACGTGTTCCAGATATTCTCTGGCAGAGAAGAAACGGTTGACGACTCCGTCCGCCCAGTCAGCAGTTTTTTTTTGATATTCGTGCAGAGACTGCGGATTGTCATAATCAATGACAAGCAGCTTTACCGGCTCTTCTCTGAGGAAAGCAGCCACATCGGGAACTACCCGATAGGGGAGCTTTGTTATGGAAGAGTAACGCTTTACAGCTTCGGTGTCATGTTCAGTGACAATTTCCTTATCCGTGTAGGTCTGGCAGTGCAGTCCCTGTTCTCTGGCCGCATCAAAAATACGGCGAACAAGAGGCATGGGAAGCGTTTTGCGGAAAATAGTTTTTTGGTGGTACATATCATAAATTTCCCCGCCGTTGAAGGCGATGACATAGCAGCCTTCTTTTGTAAAGCCAAGTTCCTGTGCCTGAACTTTTGCGCTTGCAAGTGGGCGGCCGGTGGAGATGATGATTTTGTGTCCCAGGCGGAGTGCGTCCTCAATAGCTTTGCGGTTTCCTGCTGAAAATTTCTTGTCGTCCGTAAAAAGAGTGCCGTCCAGATCGAGAAATATAGCCTTGGTGCGTTTTTCTTTTTCCATGAGGTCTTCCAGCGCTTCGTCACTGTCGCTGATCCAGATATCCTCCTCTTTTGCGGTAAGTCCCAGGTATTCGCGAAGGGTACAGGGCTCATCGCTGAAGTTCCATTTGTCTGTCAGAGTGAAGATTTCATCAAATGAAGCTTCTCCTCTCATAAAACGTTCTCTGAATTTCATAATATCCTCCAGTTTTTCTTTTCGCAGCATTCGCCGGGCATAGGCGCCTGTGCGGGAGTCAGCGTTCCGGCTGAATTGGTTTCGGTAGAAGTATAACCTATAATGAGAAGATTTACCAGTGGGTTTTGAAAGCTTTTGCAGTAGTTTTTATAGTTCGGGCCGGAGCATCGCAGGAAATGGGATTTGCCCGCATTCTGTAAATACCGCCTTGCGGCTGCAGAAGGAAATGTGATATAGTGGAGATATCCCAAATGAAGGAGGAAGAAAATGAAACGTAGAAAACAATTGCTGATTATTGGGCTTCTGGGACTCGTGATAACAGGGTGTGGGAGGCAGACGATGCCGTCAGAGACATTAAAGACAGAGGCTGTTACGGAAGCGGCGGTGCAGGGAAAACGCATGGAATCAGATGCGGCGAAACAGACGGAGAAAGATACGGAGAAAGATACGGGAAAAAATACGGAGTCGATGAAAGAGACACAGTCGGATACAGTGGGAATCACGGAGGAAGATGCCATAGCGGAGGCTCTCAGACATGCGCAAGTTGAAGAGAGCGATGTAACAGCTTTTCGCGTGAAAAAAGAAATAGATGACGGCACAGAAGTGTATGATGTGGAGTTTTATGCAGGGGATAAGGAATACGATTATGAAATCAAAGCCTTGGACGGAACGATTCTGTCGTCAGATTTTGAAATAGAGGATGATTTTCGCGGGAGCACAGCGGGGAGTGACACACAGATCTCGGTGGATGAGGCGAAGCAGATTGCACTTGAAAAGGTGCCGGGGGCAAGTATGATACACATTGAGCTGGATGAGGATGACGGCAGATTAGTCTATGAGGGTGAAATTTATCATGAAAACAAAGAGTATGAATTTGAGATTGATGCTTCCACAGGCGAAATCATAAGCTGGGAACAGGATTAAAAGAAGAGGCTGCCGCCCGGGGCTTTTACGATGCACAGGATGCAGAAAAAACCTTTGTGGGCGGCCTCTTTGTATCTTTCACAGGACAGCTTTCTGAACTTTTCTTTGAAACAAAATGCTCTGCTTAAGGTCTGATACTGACTTGGCCTGCTGCAGGGCATTTTGTTTTAACAGTCCTTTTGCATACGTACTTCTCCGACGGCAATTTTTTCACCGGAATCTCCGGAGGGCTGTGTGCGGAAATCATCGGGCATCGCGTGGATGACAACGGTTTTTCCCACAGCCTGTTCCGGATAAAAATGTTCCGTATAGAAGATCATCACAGCACAGCCATGATTTCCAAATAGTACAGGAAAATCGCCGGCGTGCATGGGATGTTCGCAGTTTTCGGGATTATAATGGGCATCGCCCTGGTGAAGATGAAAACCGAAAAAACATCCTTCACATTTGCCTTCTGTAAAAGGAAGACCGGTCGCCATCACAGCGACGAGGGTTCCCTGCCAGAGAGAATAAAACAAAACTTCGCCTTGAATAGAAGGATATTTTTCACTGCCGGCTAATTTGGCGCAGGCTTCCGGCTCATCAAAAAGCAGCGTGCCGACAGCTTCCTTCATGCCATCCTTCATTTCTCAATACAGCTACAATCGGAGAGCGGGCAGCTTACCGGTTTGTCGAAGCTTGGATTGAAAGCGTAGAAGTTTTTGGAATCCAGTTCGTCCTGCAGGATGCGGAGGGCTTCACCGAATCTCTGGAAGTGCACGACCTCTCTGGCTCGCAGGAATCGAATAGGGTCTACAACGTCGGGGTCTTTTACCATACGCAGAATGTTGTCATACGTACTGCGTGCCTTTTGCTCTGCTGCGACCTTGTAAAAACAAAATAGCTTTTTACATAAGGTACAAGCGTTTTAGCATAAGCTGTTTATGTAGAAAGGGTGATGGAATGGCGAAAGAACCCCGGATCATTTGCAGAAATATTTTCAAAACCAACAACAAAGCGGATACCAACAAAGAATTTACAAAGAGATGGATTGAGCTTATCAATCAAAGAGAAAAGAACAAAGGGCGTACCGTCTCAAATTGACAACATCTGCAGACCATACCGCATATCGCACGATATATGCGGGGATGGTTTGTTTTGTCTTCCGGACAAGGGAGAAAAAAATATGACAAATCTAAAGGTTGGTATTTATTGCCGTTTATCTGAAGAAGATAAAAACAAGCAATCCGCAACTGACGACAGCAACAGTATTCAAAACCAAAAATCTATGCTGATTCAATACGCACTTGGCCAAGGCTGGGAAATCTATAATATTTACAGCGATGATGATTACGCGGGTGCAGACCGAAACCGTCCTGAATTTAACAAATTGCTTGTTGATGCGGAACACGGAAAAATGGATGTTATTCTTTGTAAGACACAATCCCGCTTTACCAGAGAACTGGAGCTTGTAGAAAAATATATCCACGGTTTATTTCCACTCTGGGGAATACGTTTTGTGAGTATAGTGGATAATGCAGATACGGCAAATAAGGGAAACAAAAAATCACGTCAGATTAACGGACTTGTAAACGAATGGTATTTAGAGGATATGTCTGAGAATATCAAAAGTGTTTTGATTAACAGGAGGCAGAATGGTTTACATATTGGAGCTTTTGCATTATATGGTTATAAGAAAGACCCGGAGAAAAAGGGGCATTTGATTATTGATGAAGAAGCCGCTGAAATTGTCAGAGAAGTTTTTACCTTGTTTTCACAGGGGTATGGCAAAACTGCTATTGCAAAGATGTTAAATGAACGCGGTGTCCCTAATCCTACAGAGTATAAAAGACTTCATGGACTTCGATATCAACAGCCCAAAAAGAAACAAAGTACTCTTTGGAAGTATTACGCTATATCTGATATGCTGGTGAATGAAATTTATATTGGAAATATGGTTCAGGGAAAGTATGGGAGTATTTCTTATAAGACCAAACAGAACAAGCCCCGTCCTAAGGACCAATGGTACATTGTAGAGGGTACACATGAGCCGATCATAGACAGAGATTTATGGGATAAGGTTCAATTGCTCATTGAACAGAAAGCGAAGCCCTTTATTACTGGTCAAATCGGGTTATTTGCCAGAAAAACCCGCTGCATGAATTGCGGTTATATCATGCGTTCCAATAAACAGGCCGATGGCAGGCGTTATCTCTGCTGTCCTACTCGTCATGTGGCAAAAAACGCCTGTGAAGGCGCTTTCATTTCTGTTAAGCAATTAGAGCAGGCAGTTATAAATGAGCTGAATCAAATGTCCGCCGATAATCTTGATAAAGATGAATTAGAGCGAAAAGTAGAGTTTTGCGACAATTTGAGTGAGCAGAAGGAGAAGCTGAATAAGAAGCTTACTTCTTATCAGAAAAAAGTCGCTGAATATTCAAAAGGGCTCAGGGAACTTTATTTAGACAAGGTAAAAGGCGTTATTACGGAAAGTGATTATGTGGAATTTTCCAGAGAATTTTCTGTTGAAAAAGGCCGTCTGGAAAAATTGGTTATCGAAACAGAAAAACAGCTTGCTGCTATCGAAAAAGAAATGCAGGCAGGAAACAACCGCCGCCAGCTCATTGAACAGTATACAAACCTTGAAAAATTAGACAGGGAAATCGTGGAAGAACTGATTGATTATATTTCCGTTGGAAAACGGATACCAGGCACTTTACAGGTTCCCGTTGACATCCATTGGAATTTCTAATGGTTTTGCAAAGTTCTCTTAGTATATGCGGTTAAATAGAAATAATCAGTTCTTCCAC